>Ga0164297_10002358_pt1 | contig 18816 bp, 17 predicted proteins | sample GEODES058metaG_FD_113539 | JGI IMG/M metagenome (GOLD analysis project Ga0164297, IMG submission 113539) | Dystrophic lake water microbial communities from Trout Bog Lake, Wisconsin, USA - GEODES058 metaG | ecosystem: Environmental > Aquatic > Freshwater > Lake | place: USA: Trout Bog Lake...
ACCGCGGCAGACAAGGCATTCGCAAGGGGTGCAGGTGGATCGGCCATTCCGTACTGCAACGCTGCCAAGCCAAGAGCCTCGACGCCCCACAGCGCTGCATCCGCGATGCTCGGCGGCAGTGGAGGCGACATAGCAGCCGTGGAAGCACCGCAGTAAGACGTCAGTCGATTGAAGGCATCTCCCGCGGCAACAATCAGAGCGTTGCAAAGCGCCTCTCGAACTGAGAACTCGCCACCGCTGTCGGCAGAGCCGCATGCGAGCAGTGCAGTCGCGGCGGCTGTAGCGCTCGGCGTGGCTGCCCGGCCATTGGAGGCTGCTGGGGACGCCAGGAGAGAGAGGGCCAATGATTGAACATCGCCATCAGGTCCGCAGGCTGCGAGACCGCGCAGCGCATGTGCGAGTGACGAATCATCCGCACGCTCGGATGACGCGAGATGAGATGCCCGTCGAGCTCGAGTTTTGGCGGCCGTCGCATCAGCCTGCACCATGGCTTGCAGGCGTTTCGTGATTGCTTCCGCCTGTCGCTGTTTCGTCGCGTTCTGAGCAGACCGCATCTGCTCCTGGTGCGTCGTCCAATCGGCGGCAGAGAGGGCGTAGACATCGATGCCGAGGAGGCGCAGACAGGCGCTGGCAGCAGCGGGCGCGGTGGAATCAGTTGTTGTGGCGGAGAACGTCAAGTCGAGTGCGCCAGCGCGCTGAACTGCCTCGCACTCGTCCCCCGTCAATGCTATGTCGTACCAGCGCTGCGCGTTCTGCCGATGGCACAGTGAGACAGAGCGTCCACCAGGCAGGACAAGTCGCTGTGGCCGGATGGTCGAGCTGGACGCTCCGCCCCCAGGCACGTGCACACGCACAGCCGCCAATACATGGCGCGCCGCCTGTTGAGTCGCCCCATGTGGAGAAAGGGAGATGCGGAGAGTGGCGTCACCGGGAACAGCGAAGCTCAGGCCCGTGCCCGCCTCTGCAGTGAGCAGGGAGGCGGCGGCTGAGCTATCTCGGCGAGCGCCCATGAAATCGCCGTCGAGAAGCACGCTTCGCGAGACACGACGCAGGCGCTCGAAGCCGGTGACGTGAGTGAACAGCAGGCGCGGCTCAGGCTGCTCCGCAGGTGCATGGTCCACAGGCTCTTGGTCACACTCCACCCCGTCCACAGGTCGAGCTGTAGCCGCGGCGGCTGCATCCAGCGCGGCCAGCACACCTCGTGGAGTGAGGTAAGGCAGTGGGCGCGCATACGCGTGCAGAGAGCCATCACTGAAAAGAACAAATACGAAGCCACAGGTCAAGGACGCGACGCTCGGGGTGCTGCCTCCACTGGGCCCAGCGAGCGCAACACCCGGTGGCTGCGGCCTGAACCCAGTCCAGCCGACGGGCGTGGCGCCGTTGTCAGACAAGGGTGGCAATGCCTGCGTGTGGCCGGGCTGATCGAGACCGCCAAAGTGTGCAACCACTCCTCTGCCGGTGCGACTGCATACGGCGAGCAGGACGCCATCGACCGGCTGCGCGCTAGATGTTGGTGCTGGAAGGGCGTCACACCAGTGCGCGAAGCCGCGCGGTCCAGCAGGCGATGAAGAACCCCCCCTGTGGTCATCTTCACCAGGTGGAACGACCCGCACCAGCGCGCTGCGGGAGTCGTCTAAACCACAAGACGTGTCGCTCAGGCGCGCTACCCACGTAGCACCGCCATCGCAGCAGGCAAACACGAGGCGCGTGGCGGCCGAATAGCTGAGTGACAGGCCTGCGCGGCCAGCCAATGCAGGCGGTAACACCTCATGGCTCCAGTTGATGCCCTCGCTCGTCACGCCACCTGCGTACAGCCGCCCGCCGCAGGTGAGCGCAAGCACTCGAACAAGCGGCACTGGCTCTCCGACAATGTCAATGGAATGTGGTGGTGGACAAACTGCGGCTGCTGCGATCACATCTCCACGCTCGCTTCCCTGCTCGCACGGCGGCAGGGATGCAGTCACGATGGGGTGGCTCACGTGGAGGGCGGCGCAGTCGAAGAGAAGCACGCGTCGGGTGGTGATGGCGAGCACGCAGGCCGCGTGCTCCCGGGTAGGGCACCACTCCGCGCACACGATGGGTTCGCTCACATCCTGGAAGCACGTGCCCGCCAGTGGCGCTGTGCCTGCGTGGCCAGCTGCATAGGTGTCAACATCAGCGGTGCCCAGCGCGCGTCTGTCGACGATGAGGCCCTCTTGTGAGAGAGACCACACTTGAAGGGTGTGCGCGCCACCGACCAGCAGACGCGCCGGAGCTTGTGCAGTGGCCGCGAAAGAGAGGTAGAGCACGTGGAAGCGCGCGGCGCTGCGACTGAGTGGACGGACACCACCAGCAGAGGACATGGCAGAGGGAGGCCCTTGTCCGGCCTGGCTTGAAGGCACAGCTCCAGGCACAGCAGGCGGGACGACGCCACGACCGCCGATGCCAGCCAGCGCGGGCGCGTCAAGGACGCAGATGATGTCGCCCTCGGTGACGACCAGAAGACCATCGGGGCTGCACGCCAGACTGCGCGTGCGCAACGCGCCTGTAGCCAGCATGGTGGCCACATCACGATGCGGTGCCAGCTCAGAGCGAGGAGCCGTCTCGAAGGAGCCAGGTCGGAAAGCGCGACGAAGGAGAAGCAGACTTTTTCCGCTACTCTCATCGTCGGAGTTCGGATCATCGGATGCATCCATGACCACGAGGGTGCCCTCGTCTGCTAGTGACGGGGTAGATGCATGCGCCAGTGCAGCTTGAGTTCCCGCGAGTGCCGCATCGGCGGCGGCATCAGCTGCGGCGTAGCTGTCTTGCACAACTTCTGCGGCCGCGCGTGCAAGGTCACACAGCAAGCGCGGCACGCTGCGTGTGTGTAGTGCAGCACGCAACTCCTGTGCGAAGTGCTGTGGCAGCTGAGGCAAGGCGATGGCATCACAGCTGACGCCGTCCCCATCCCCCTCCTCCTCTCTGCTCACGGCGGTAGCAGCAGATGCAGCCGGCTGCGTTTTATCGGCGCCAGGTGCGGAAGTAGTAGTTCGCGCATCTTGAGCTGGCTGTGGCGGCGGGGCCGTAGGCTGCAGGCATGTGCATCCACCTCCAGCGCCGCAATCGCAAAAGAAGCGTGAGCAGCGTGAATAGACGAGATCGTGGCCGGCGTGGCAGGTGCGTGCACATGCGCCGCAGCAGCCACGTGAGCCGGACAAGCCGCACGTGTAGCAGATGTACCAATGCTGCAGCACAAAGGAGTTGCCCCCAGTTGCAAACGAACATTGCACAGTGCTGTTCTCCGGCTGCGCTGCCGTCGCAGGAGCAGTAGATGAGCTCGCATGTGCCCCCGGAGAGGAAGCGTCTACTGCCTCGCTCTTGCGCGCATTGAGCGCATCGTGCCATGTGATATGCACTTCTCCTGCCTGTGTCCCTGCCTCAAGCGCAGCTGCATTCAGGAGTGCTGTGATTAGACGCAGCTCCGTCTGGTAGGTAGAATCTTCGTAGTCGCTGTATTCGTGGAGGATCTCCTCGCAGAAAGCCGCCAGCTGGTCGGAATCATCGCACTGCACCGCTCCAGCAACACATGCGGCCCAAACTCGTGCCAATCCCGACATGTCCTCCTTAAAACGCATGTAGTAACGCAGGTGCTCTAACATGTGAGGCAGCAGCGCCTCTCCACCGCGTCGAGTAAGCAGAGAAGTCAGAACATCTGCAGCCTCTTCTTTGCTATCATCCTCGAAGCATGTCGCCACGAGCGCGAAAGCGATTTCGCTCGTGATCCCTGCTGCTATGTCAAGTTCGTCTGGATATGCGTCGAGACACACGTGCAGCAGATTGATAAGCACTCTGCCATGCTGTCCAACACGGCCATCCAATGCATGCAGAGCAGCTTGCGCAACGCGCGCTGCGTCATCGGCACCGACAGGACCAGCAACATCCGGCAGATCTCGCACAAGGTCTGCCGCTATAGCGCACGCCTCGCTAAGCGCGGCGCCTGTGCTGTCATTAAGAGCAAGCACAGCCTGCGAGCAGGCAGCATTCACCTTCGTGTAGCCAGGGACGCGCTCGCGGTCTCCAATTGTGCGTACGAGAGCTTTCGCATCATCTGGCCAGCCTGGACGTGCAGCTTCGTGCCTCAAGGCACCAACAGCCATCGCCCTGGTGACTGCACTAATGTCCGGCATCGACGCAACGCATGCTGTCACAAGCGCGCGAATCGCCCGACGCATTGCAAGTACCGCCGCGGACGCGGCATCACCTCCACGGGCCATGTCTTCTGCAAGAGCGTCCACATCGGTGCGGCCATCAAGCACCGCATGCGTCTCTAACGCAAGAAGCACACTAGGTGACAACACCGCCCGCAAAGCATCGCACACGCGGCCAGCTGCGCGCGCGGCGGCGAGTGCTGCGCGACATGCTGCTTGCTCAGGCGGCGCGGTGAGGCCGCATTGAAGCGTAAGGGAGAAAGCTGTTGATGCGCTTTCCACAAGAAGTGGCAGCGAATCCCGAGATGCTGTGAGCTGGCTGAGCCGACATGCTGTCGCCGCCCATGCAGCCCAGACGCAGGGCGCGCAGAGATGAGGCGGCAGCTGCCGCTGCGCTTGCAAGGCGAGGACTTGGGCAGCATCACTGGCGGTTGCTTCGCTCACGCCGCCGCGAGCGCGCAGCAGCCAGAGGAGGAGAAGCGGTCGCGGCAGAGGGCCACTCACTGCAAGTACCTCGCGCACACGCTGTTCCGCCTCGAGCTCGCTGGGCGCGGGCAAGGCGTGGAGCAGCGCAGTCGCCGAGGTAATCACGGCCACCACCAGAGGGGCGGTATCCACCTGCACCACGTGGATGACTTCGCACAGCTTCGCTGCGCGGTGATGTGCGGCACTCGTGTCACTGCTCCAGGTGCTCACGCCAGGCGCGGTAGTGATACAGGCCGAGAGTAAGGCTAGGCGTGCCGGACATCCGTCAACACCGGTGGATGGCTCCAGCAGATCTGCCTCCAGCTTGGCGCAGAGGCGAGTAGCCATCTCAGCAGGTAGCGCGTGCAGGGCGAGTGCCAATGCGTGGCAGGAGGAGGCCGTGAGGCCAGACCATGAGTCCAAGGCCTTGTTGGCGCATAGCTGCGTCCAGACGGATGCAAGCACATCGCGCGCCCCCTGCTGCTGAGACTCGTCGCGGAGCGCATCCTCGCCGGCAGCGCATAGGAGTTCAGCGACGAGCAGACGGTGTCCAAGCACTCCACCGCACTCCAGTCCGTGCAAACAGATGCGAGTCCGCACAGCCTCCGGCATGCAATGCGCCGCGTCGCACAGCTCATCTAATGCACGTGAGCCTAGCTCGTGTGACTGGCTCGCTGCGTGTGAAGACAGCTGAGCAGCGACGTTGCAAAGAGTCTCCCACGCCCCATCGCTGATGCCGGATGCGCAATGACGCAGCGCGTTCACAGCCGCCATGACTAACATCGCATTGCAGTCCAGCTGCGCGGCGGTAGTGTCGGCATGCACCGTCTGCGGCACTTGCACAGAGACCTCCATGAAAAGGTGGCTCAATGCACCTCCACTGAGCGCACCGTCCTCCACATCGGAATCCTCCTGGGATGCATCCTCCTCGCCACTAACATGCGCGACATCCACAACAGCACCTGCTGCTGTTGCACTGTTCAGCACGCATTGCAATGCGGCGACGCACACTCCGGCCGCAGTGTTGCTATCATTTGCCTCGCCTGGGCTACACACCGCCTCTGCTAAGAGCACCAAGCTCGCTATGGGCGCCTCGCTGCAGCTGCACACTCGCAACGCGGCCGCGAGAGTGGCGCGCGAGGAGACGTCCACTTGCTCCGTTGTCAAGTCCAATACCCGCAGTGGTACGCCCACGGCGGTGCCCACGGACGCAGGGAGTCGACACAGCGGCTGTGCATTACGCTGAGGCGGAGCTAAGGCACGGAGCGCAGCTGCGAGCGGTTGCGATGCGTGCGTGTCGGCCCTGCGAGCTGTAGACAGTGCACCGCCCTCTTGAAGCGCCACGGTCAGTCCGCCTGCTATTGGCGGACAGCTCGGCACCGAGATTCGAGGCGAACCTGCAGCTAGGCCGCTCCCGCTAAGCGCAGCCTGCGCAGAGCGATACAAGTGAAGGAGGGCAGCAGTCAGCACTGTGAGTCAGGTGCAAACAGCTTCTTTTGTGGCGCATGGTGCCGACGTGACGCACCAGGCAGTCGACTGCAGCGCACTGCACTGCGTGGGACACGCGGTGGCTGGTCAAGGTCAGCAGCTGCACGAGTGCGTCGCACGCCAGCTGCTGGTGCTGGGGGCCAGGACGTGCAGACGAGGCTATGGCCGCGGCCGCGTGGACCACCGCAGCTGCCTCCTCAACCGTCGCGTCTGCATGCCAGACATGAGAGTGTACACGGACGCTCGAGTCAGGTGAAGACGCAGCGACGAAGTGTTGGGTGCCAGGTGCTGTCAGGGGGCACAGGCGGCCACCTGTGGCGCACGAACACACCTTGCCAGTGCTGTCTATGAGCTTGACACAGACGCGTGAGTGCCTCCACAGCATCTGCGCTACACTCCGGCGCAGCGGGCGTGGCAAGACTGCGCCAGAGGCACTCCGAGCTGTCATGGGCCATGTGCCCGGCACGCGCTGGCAGGGGCGCAGCGATTGAGCAAATGAGATGCACTACAGTAGCGCGCTAGATGTTTGAATCTAGAGGCACAATTCGCACCGCCGAAGGGGGTGCCGGTTAGAAGAGACCTCCGCAGTGGCGTCAGCAGAGACCCCTTCGCTAGGAGCATATCCACGCGCGCTGCCCTCACACATCTGCATAGCTGTGCGCGCGTCTCGACCAGCCATGTCTCACCGGGGTGGTGGCCAGCGACAGGGTGGTGGGGCTGAGGCTGGACCGAGCACAGTGTTGGGGCCCGCCGACCAGGACGGCGCAGACGGATTCACATTGGTGCCACAAAAGGATGACCTGCCGGCGGTGAGCGACACAACGTTCAAGGAGTTCTACGAGTCTCTTGACGAGTTCCTTCCTACGGCAAGCTCTAGCTACACCAGCTCTTTCTGCGCTGCGCTGTGCCTCACAGCACACACTGAGCGTGCTCTGTCTTCTTGGTCGCAGATCCCGGACGGGTTGACGGAGCACGCGCTGCAGCGCTGCGGCTTCGAGCAGCCAGACCACAGGATGTGCGTGGGCGTGGGCGCAACCAAGGGCGCCGCGACGCTGACATACGTGTGTTGGCTTCCTCTACTGCACAGTGTGCGCCTCGTCTCGCTGGCAGCGGAAAAGTTTGTCGAGGACGTGGGGAAAGACGTGAAAGAGTGCGCTGTCGTGTGTGTGGGGGGCACTCCTGTCGCTCCTGTCGCTCTCTCTTACACCTGGTGGTGCTCCCCGTGTACCGTGTCAGATTGATCGTGCTTCGGGGGGAGAAGGCACAGGAGAAGCGACAAGCAGGGAAGACGAAGCAAGTGCTCACGACAGAAGACTTGACACAAGCTCTGTCAGCCGCGCACCCGCCCGTTCGCGTGGCCAAGCCGCCGTACCATACCTGAGTATTTGATGGATGTATACGCACAACGGTTTGCTTGCACTTCCGCCTCGTTGACGCGCGTAGCTAGTTTGTGGCCCCTCCGCCAAGATGCGCGCCACTGCCCCCACCCCGCGTGTCGTGCTCCCGCGGGCAGGCAGCCGCCGCGCCAATGTTCGCATCGTGGCGCAGGGCGACAACAGAAATGCCCTTGCGCGCGTTGCTGGCTCTGCTGCCACCAGCGATGGCCTTGCGCTCAGCGGCGCTATTATGGCGCTCAATGGCGGCCTCGCCAAGTTCACTGTGCGCGAGGACGTGGCGGTGAGCCGCACGGAGGAGGCTGGCAAGACCACAGTGACCATCAAGGTGTGCCGCACGGCACTTCTTGGCGAACCAAGAGCCTTCCCGGACAGAGGCCTTTGCGTGGCTGCCCCTCCTTCCCGGGTGTGCTGGGACCTCACGTTTAAGCAGGCAGTACCCTGTGACGCGTGATAGGGCGCGAGACAGCTGCTGGGGGCCCCTTAGGGAGAGCGCAAGCAGACCAGCGCCTTGGCAGTTGACAGCCCTGATCTTGGCCCGCCAGCGACCTGCCGGCCCTGCACTGGGGCTCACGCACGCGCGCACTCACTGGGACGCACGCCGCACGCTGCGTGTGTCCGACAGCCCGCACGCGCTTTGCGCGACTGCCTATTCCCTGGTGTCACTTCCGGCGGTTGTCTGAGCTCTGCTTTTCTGACCGGCCCCTGTGCGCGGCCACCACACACGCAGGTGGGCACTCGCAACATCACGGACACCAACGTGAGCTCCGGATACCTGCTCCCCACCGTCGGGCCTCTGGCGGACCCGGAGGAGGCGGCCGCAAAGGCCCGAGCCCTGGAGGTGCGGCCACAAGCAGTGCTCTCTGCACTTCCCTCCGTGTTTCTGACAGCAAGCGCACTCCCGCGACGTGTGCACGCACAGGAGGAGCTGCGCAAGGCCAAGGCTGAGGCCGAGGAGGCTGCCCGGCGCGCAAAGGCGCTGGAGCAGGCGAAGCAGACTGGTGATGGTGGGTTCGGCACCCGTGTGGCGCTGTCGCCCGACGCTCTGGCGAAGCTCGCTGCTCAGGGTGGTATGACATGGAGCAAGGATGTGGACGGCCTGGATGCCAGCTACAGCTATTACAACATCTATCGCCACGGGGAGCCCTTGGAAGCTGTGCAGGCCACCGCGGATGCCGCGTTCGCGGCCCTCGCGTCGTGGCTGAAGGAGCAGCAGGCGATTGTGGAGCAGAACTTCTTCATCGAGCGCGACCGCCTGCAGCGCCTGGCCGAGTTCGAGAAGCAACAGGCATTGGCTGCCCTGCGGGAGGAGCTGGAGCGCAGCTTCCAGGCGCGCCTGCAGATCGAGGTGGACAAGCTTCGCATTGAGATGGAGGTTGAGAAGCAGAAGGCCCTGGAGCAGATGCGCGTGGAGGCGGCGCGGGCGCTGGCAGCTGCCCTGGCCAAGCAGGCTGAGGAGCTGAATGCCCGCTTCGCGGCCGAGCTGGAGGCGCTCAAGGCCCGCTACGAGTCGCAGCTGGAGGGCCTGCGCGCCCAGATGGCGGCGCTGCAGGAGCGCCACGCGGCTGAGTTGGAGGCGCAGCAGCGCGCCGCCCTGGCTGACAAGAAGAACTCCCTGGAGCGCCAGAAGCGCGACTACCTGAACAAGTACCGCCTCGTGCGCCAGCAGCTGAGCCAGGCGCTGGAGCTGTCCATCGATGGAGCACTCAACCGCATCGGCGAGATCAGCAACGACCTGGAGGTGTATGCGGCTGAGGAGGAGCGCAAGGAGGTGATGTGATCGCGTGCTTTAATGGGTGGAAAATAAAAAAGTTCACAACCTCCTGATGTTTTCATGAGTGGAAGCTCGACGCCTTGGTACCGTGGATCCTGGGTGCAATTCCCCAGGCGGTGCGCTTGCTCCACGGCAACAGGGACGAGCCCCGACCACCGCGTCCTCCTTTGCCATCAATGCCACCGTCCTCCGACTTCTCCGCATCGCCAGCCTTGTCGCCCGCCTTGCCCTTCCCGGCCTTTGCCCTGTACAGGCCTGCTTGAAGGTGAATGCACACGCACGGCAATGCTTTGGGCACCGCGATGGGATCGCCCTCCGGACTTGTGCGCTCACTGTCCGTCACTGTCCACGTCGCTGTCTCAAGGCACACAGTGCGCACGCCCTTCAGGAAGGTCTCTTCCAAGTGCTTGTCACACTGCAACATAGGCGAGTGAGGAAACCGCGTTGAACAAGCGTGAAGTGAAAAGCAAGCACGCACGCACCACTGCTTGCGCGGCGTGCCACCACTCGTCTGAGGGCGCGTTGTCGATGTCGTGCGAATCTCCTGCGTAGCCCAGGGTGGTTGCTATCGCGTGCTGCAGCGGCAGCTGCTCGTTCACGGCCACGAGGTCCTTCATGAACGCCTCCCACTGCTCCTGCGTCACCTCCACGTCGTCGTGCGTCAGCCGCGGCGGCACGACGTCCAAGTTCCTGTTGACAGTCACCACGCCGCCCGTGCCGTAAGGCAGCTCCTCTTCGTGAGGGGGCACCACGCCCATGATGTTGCGGCCACCGTTGAGGAAGATCGTCACGGTCGACTCGTCGAACGCGAAGCAGGATGGCACGTGAGTTGCAGCAGCGGGGGCAGCCCACACTGCGCCCGGCCTGGGCGGGATGTACTCCACCACAGGAGCCGGGGCAGGGGGCTCCGCCGGTGGAGCAGGGGCCGGCGGAGGCGGGGGCGGGGGCGCAGCCTCCTGTGCCTCCGCAACTGGCGTTGGCTCAGGTGGAGGAGGCGGTGGAGCGGGCGGCGTAATCACTGGCAAGGGAGGCAGCTGCGGCGTTGGGAACACCCAGGGAGCAGGCGGTGGTCGCGCCACAGGCTTACGCCAGTTTTGTGCAGGCTGCTTGTGGGCCAAGTAGTTGCGGACTGCGATTCCTCCAGCAACCACGCCGAAGACGACCAAGTCCATCGGGTTTGGGCGCAGGATAAGTCACTCCACTTGAATGTGGCACGTGTCACAGGCAATGCAGCGTGCTGACGAGGGCCGACGATGATGAGCGTGACGAAGACGTGGCTTGGGTTGATTTGAGCCTTTGGTTATGAGTTCACACTTGTTGGACTCATCTATTCAGATGGCATGTGTGCCTCTGCATTCAAAGTCATTGATGTAGGCCGCCTGCGCTGCGTATAGCCTCGTGTGCATCTCACAATTCGAGGAGGAACGAGTGGCAGGCCTGGGCGCTCAGCGCAGTAGCCATGTCGACGGCCGGCATGCGGAGGTCAAGCAGTTCGACATGTAGCCAGCCTTTTGGCTGAATAAATTAGTGCGGACCATCTATGAAGGCACAGCTTACCCTGCCCATGCAGACGCCCAACTCGGGACAGCCACTTGCGAGGTGATGTCGCTGCTGGGGTCCTCGAAACAGGCCAGGATGCCGAACAACAGGAACGTGGCTCCACCCGCAAAAGCCATGGTTCGCTCGCTGATTCTTGCCGCCAGCAGGCGACCACCCACTACCGCCAGCGCTGTGGCAGTCGCATGCCCGGCGCTGCCTCCGACGCAGATGCCGAATGCGTCATAGTCTGCCCCCATGGTGATGGTTGCAATCTGGCTGCGATCTCCCCACTCGGCCAAGAAAGTCATCACGAACGTCTGTGCCAGCACCGGCGGCACGTATTTGGCCATCATCCCGGTCGAGTATTTGGACCGCATGTCATCCTGCTGCTTCAACTCGTCCTCAACCTCCTCCAGCTCGTCCGGCGGGCCCTCCTGGCTGCCCGAAGGCATGGTTTTCGCCTTGCGCAGCATGGTGACGCCGTACCACAGGAACAGGGCAGCGCCTGCCCAATGCGTCAAGTTGTGAGGCAGCAACAGCGGCGCCGCCACGCCGAGTGCGGTGCTGAGCACGGTCATGAGCAACAACGCGCCTAGGCACACAGCACAAGCACGAGTCAGACACACGCACGCGCACTGCGGCGCAGAACACGCACCGAATGCACCGACGAACACGGTCAGTCCCGGGTGCTTGGCAGACATGAGCGCAGCGATGAAGAACGTCCTGCAAAACCCAAAGACCAGGCACAGAGTTACGAGGACAGACCCCCACAAAAGTGCTGCTGCGTGCTGCTGCGTGCTGCTCCAGCGCTCTGCGCACCGGTCTCCGATCTCAAGGAATAAGATCACGAGGTAGGAACGCCAGACGGCTGTCCAGAACGCGTTGCGCTGACTCTCAGGTACAGGCGGGGGGGGCACATGTGCGGTTCCCTGCTCCTTGCTGCCCGCCTCGCCGTGGGTGCCCCCCGCGACGTGGACGTCCACCTGGCACATCAACAATAACGACAACGAAGGAAGGCGTGAGTGAAAAAAGAGTTGCTAGTGTCGACAGCGGGAAGGAGGCAGGCGGACCTTCTCCACGGCATGAGCCTCTGCCTTGTCCTCCTCTAACGCAGTCGCTCGAGCCAATACAGCGCTCATGGCGCCTGCACTTGGACTTGCATCCCCAGTGCGTCTGTTAGCAAGCACGCGGCGGCTGGCTGTCTGCGGCGCTGGCCAGGAGCCGCTAAAACTACATGTTGCGGTGGAGACCAGCAGAGAGAGAAGCAGCAGAAGCAGCCGCGTGCGCGACACACGCATGCTTGCGTGCTGCGAAAACCCAGTGAGGAGAGATGACAGTCGACCCGCGAACGCGTAGGACAAGTGCCACGCAATCTGCCTCTCACTCGTCACGCGCCTTCGCAGGGCGAGTCATCCGGCAGTGCGGAATGCTGCGCAATCCGTTCACACTGCTCGGGGATGAGGCTGCTGGCAGCGATGGCGGCGAGCCTGACCATCCGCAGCCTCGCCCTTGTCCGTCTATGCCACCGCCACAGCTTCCTGAGGGCGAGCATCCCTTCGAGTGCGACGCGGGAGACCATGCAGAGACGCCGTACGAAGCGTGGCGTGACATCGCGCCCCTGCTGCATCGCCTAGCAGCACGCTTGCATGTGCCGGCAGACAAGTTGCGGCTCTACGACCCGTTCTACTGCACGGGGCGCTGCAAGGAGCTCCTGCAGTCACTTGGCTTCCCCTCTGTGCACAACTGCAACGAGGACTTCTACGCGCTTCAGGCGGCTGGTGCCGTTCCAGAGTACGATGTGCTGTGCAGCAACCCGCCGTACACGCGAGACCACCTGGAGCGAGTGTTCACCTTTGCGTTCTCCTCGCACAAGCCCTGGATGCTGCTTGTTCCGCACTATTGCGCGCGAAAGCCTTGGTTTCTGTCCTGGTTGGATGCTGAAGCTGCCAGGGGCCGCATTGGGGCTCGCCCCGCGTACCTGGGTCCGAAAACAACGCCGTACATCTTCACTGCGCCTTCGTTGCGGCAGGATGTGCGCGAGAAGCGTGGCAATTCGTTGGATGTGCGAGCAGGCAAGTTCCAGGCCATTTGGTTCGTCAGCCTGGGCGCATCACATCAAGCGCCTGTGCTGGAATGGTGGAGACGGATACATGCAGATACCGCGGAGTGCGTCGTTGCGGCGTCGCCAGCAGAGCTGCCGCAGCTGGCCGCAGGGTTTGCAAAGAAGAAGCGCAAGCGGTGCGACCCTTCCTTGACGCTTCGAGATTGAAGGTATAGCACTACACACCGTGCTGCTGGCGCACTTTGTCGATGAACAGCTTCTTGCTCTTCGCGCTCGCCACGACACCAGGGCCAACGACGAGGCCACCACACAGCGGCAGCTGCCCCAAGCCGCTGTTCCTGCCCAGTGACACAAAGATGGCAACCATGGGAGGGCCAAGGAGCTTGAGTGGCTGTTTGCGCATGCTGGCCAGCACATTGCGAACGACGAGAGCGGCTTGACTACGGGCCGAAAAGCCTTGCTTCATGTAGCCAGTCTCAGCCGCATCGCCCAGCGCGAAAATGTTTTGTGTTCCCGTCACGAGCAGCGTCTTGTCAACCACGATGTACCCTGCCGCTGTGAGCTTCACGGGCGAGTCGTGCAGGAAACCAGTGGCCGGGCGGCTCCCAGTGCAGTCGTAGACGATATCAGCCTGCACGTTGACGCCAGACTCCGTCTCATGATCAAAGGCACCACTGGGGCTGCGTTTCATGCGGGTGTTTAGCATCACCTCAACGCCAGCTTTCTTCACCATGTCTGTAAGCCGAACACTGAATTTGCCTGCGAACGCGTCCCTGGCCATCCCTTGGTCCATGAGCGTCGAGCCGGCGTGCACGAGCGTCACCTTCTTGCCCGGCATGTCCGTCACAATCTCTGTGGCGAGCTCTACGCCCACAGGGCCACCGCCGATGATGAGCACGCTGTTGGCCTTTGATAGGCGCTCCGCCTCGGCCCTGAAGAAGGCGCGCCGCTCCGCAAGCGTCTTGTGAATCGGCTTTCCGACAGTGGCAGCGTTGCCCGGGGCAAGCACGAGGTAGTCGAAAGGCACCGAGTTGCCGGTAGACAGCTGGATACTATTCTTACTCACCGCCTGCACAGTGCCGACAAGCACGCGAGCCTGGCCCTTCAAGTGCTGCTCGTGTGACCACGTAATGCGTTCACCCACAGCTGGCTCCACACACGCGCGCAGAGACGCCCAAGAGATCTGCAAGGGCCGCAAGGGCCTCAGGCCAAACGAGGCCACCCGGAGGCCGGACACTCCGCACCTCGAAATAGTCCTTGCTGTCAACCAGCGTCACGTCGCAGGCCTGCACGCAGAGTCGCCGGGGCACTTCCCAGTCAGCTAGCTCCAAGGCCCGTGCAGTACCTGCGCACGCGGCCTTGCGCAGCAACGACGCACCCCTGTCAGCGCTTTGTCTTGAGCAACCAGCGCGCCGAGGTAGCCACCGCCCACGACCACAACTTTGGGCCGTGACATGTTCGCCGAAGGGAGGTCAAGTCTTCAGCCTCTCGAAACTCAATCTTCATCGCTGGACGCGTCCCAATCAAGCGGCTTGCCATTGCCGGCGCGCTTTGCGCCACCCACAGGTATGTCCGCCACGACCGGCCGGACGGGTGCGCTCTGATGCTGGCCTGCTCCAAATGCAGAGCCTCCAGCACCGCCACTCCGGCGACTACTTGTCGGCGTGTTGTCCGAGCTACTCGGACCCTGCTGCTGCTGCTCCAGCACGTACTGTCTCGCCGGCGCGTTCTCAGGCCGCATGCTCGGGATGGCAAGCGTCGGCGTGCCGCTGTCGCCATCAGAGTCCTCATCGCTGTCCCAGCCGCGCACATCGTGACGCCTCGATGAGCCACCCCGCCGCTGTGTGCTGGACTGCAGACCCGCAGCTGCGCCGCCAGCTTGTGGCGGCGCTTGTGAAGCATCAACGCGGCTTTGAGTAAATTGCTCTCCGCCATACCCGGCAGATGCCTCCGGACCCAAGAAATCATCCAGCTTGACGGGCTGTCCAGCACCTTGGGATTGTGTGGCTGCACCAGGGACTGCGGCGCCAACGAGGCCTGAGAGGCCAGATGCCAAGCCTCCGAGGTACGAGCCAATGCCGAGATAGGACATGACGCCGTCTGAAACACCCCCAGATGGCGCACCAGGTTGCGTAGCTTGGGGGGCAGAAGATGCCATCATGCCGGGAGCGACGCCCACCTGCTGCCCAGGATGCACTCTTGCGAAAATGCCTCCTCCAGGTAGCACGCCAGCCCCCACGGGGAAGCCATTATTACCGCCACCGGGAGCAGGCTGCGACGATGCAACAATGACTGCGCCTGGAGCTCCAGGGCGGGGAGGCCCTGGCGGCGCATCTCCGGTGAGCCACGCCCATTTATCAGCCTCCGCCTTGGCGGCGGCAGCGGCTTTCGCCTCCGCCTCAGCACGGGCCATCTCAATTCGCATAGCTTCGGCTCTTGCGGCAGCTTCCAGCGAAGCCACAAACTCTTCGTAGGTGGCATTGCGCGCAGCTGTCAGTGCATTGTGCGCCTCCCCCATCGCCGCCATGTTGATCTCGATCGCACGCTGCAGCTCCGCACGCTTGTGTGCTAGGAAGGGGACAGTCAGGAAGGAGTTGAGCGTGTGCAAGCCGAAGCAGTTGGCCATGCTCGCTTCAAAACACTGAGGCTTAAATGTGCGCTGCCCGAAAGGCCCATCTTTGGCGCACAGCGTCGCCTCGACGCGATCCAAATGTATCATCCGCCGGTCAGGCCCGTAGTCCCGGAAGGACAGCAGCACGGCAACAGGAAGCTGTTTGGGCGGAGAGGGGCAGAGTAAGCAAACAACGAGCAGCACGGCGGCGCAACTTCACGCACATGCGGAGGGCATGTAGCCAGTTCTCGGACCACGTACTCCAGCGTCCACGGCTTGCTCGGGTCTGCGCAATTTGGAGCAGATTTAGGACAGGTGACGGTCCGCTGATTGCTCTGCTCCCCCGTGTACATACCAATCATGAATATGACTGCATGCGCGCCCGCGTAGACATCAACAACAGTAGCATCCAGAGGCACCAACTCATGCTGCATGACGCACAGCCGGCGTCAGGGATGTCTCGCACGGCAATAGCCGACTCTTCAAGGGCGCACCTTGCCGACAGACGGACGCGGCTCGACTGCAGCAGCCGTGCTCTTCTTGACTCTATGCTCTAATGTCAGCTCCGCAGCGGGCGGCGCTGTTGAAGCGGTCTTCTTACTCGCCCTGCAAACAAGTAAAGTCAGCACCGTGCTCATGTCGTGGGCGCTTTCTGCTCCAGAAACTGCATGCGTACCGGTCAATGACCTCCCACACGTCAATGCTTATCACGTCCTCAGGCGCGGCGCCGCACTTCCACGCGATCTTCGCTGTGGCAATCTGCGGGCTGCTCACCCCGACGTCCGCGCAGGAACAAGTCAGCACGCGACATACCAGGTGACGCCAGTTGTGTACGTGCCTGGGCTCGTATGTGGGCGAGAAGCCGCCGCCGCGAAGGCGCTTCAGGAGCGACGACTTGCCAGTGCCGAGGTCGCCTTTGACGACGAGCTTCAAGTTATACACGGTGCCCTTGCCAAAGCGCTTCGTCAACTCCGGGTCTGTGCGCGCCAAGTCACGAGCTTTGAGCTGCTCGTCTGCGCGTGGCGGAGGACGGCCCCAGAGGAGCAGAAAGTAGTGAGCGCCTCCATGTTGTGCTGAACTGCCGCGCGTAAGCAGCGCGCGTGCGCACCTGTTAACGCCACGTCTTTGAGCCCGGTGCTTAGCCAATCGCTCCAACTGGCGCGAGGCGTGGAAGGTGCTGTGGCGGCAGACATGGAAACACTACCGCAGCAGTCGTCCACAACAGACTTGGGTGGGTGTGAGCGTATGCGTGCGCTTGTCAATGGTGGGGCATTGAATTCGATCAAGTGATGGAGATGGGCGCATCGATGGGCGTCTCTGTTTGATCCACGTTGGCTTTTCATGCCTTCTTCTTTTTCTTTGATGTGCCAGCATTCCGGTGCGCCTGCAATATGGCCTGCACCTGGGCCAGGGCTGGCGCTCCATGCTCATCCGCCTGCAGATTTAGATCACGAAGTGCTGTTGCAGCGTGCACCGCAGGCAGCAGCTTGTTTGCGGCCACATCGGCACTGATTTGTAGTAACTCGCCAAGGTCCAGGTTACACAAATGCGTGTTGCTCGCCAGAGCATCCAAGAGCTGCGCTAGCACAGAGTCACTATGGAAGTAAGGCATCTCCTCCTCCTCACCGTAGATGTAGAGTGTTCGTAAAACAGGCGAGTTGGCCGCCACCAGCGCACACAGCGCCTGCAGCGGTGAGTCATTGCCGTAGTCGTCAATCAGTGAGTTCGACGACAGCATCAGCATTAGAGTGCTCAGGGACGGGTGCTTTGTAAGAGCGGCCAAAGTGGTGGCCAGCGCTGAAGGGCAATCACGAATGAGAGCTGTTTCGCAAGACAGGCTCGTGAGAGTGCGACTCTGGGCCAGTGCATCTGCGAGCGGCTGGATGCACTCGTGCATTGGCATGGGCGCCGCTCGAATGCCGGCATCAGCTGCAAGCCACATGTTTTGGCCAGCAAGCATTACTTCAAGCGTGACTGCGGCCGAATCTACGAGGTTCAAAGACTTCACACGCAGCCGATGAAATGCGCCCTCCGCGTTCAGCTGCGGTGCGTCAGCAGCGTCACAGCCCACCGCAGCATAGAGCGTCATCTTCAGTGCGGCGCCAAGAAGTGCCCCGACTTGATCTGCTGGAGTTAAGTCGCTGCTTTCATCCTCGATTTTATGCATGACGCAGGTCTGCAAGCAGGAGAGTGCGCAGTCAGTGAGTGAGTGAGTGATGGCCATAAAAAAGGGGCCTTGCATCTCGCGAGCGACGCACCGGCGTGCGCAGCGTCTCCAGCGTGGCAGCATTGGCGCGAACCACCTCAAGTAGCGTCTGGAAGGTCACGTCGTAGATGCCGATGAAGTCCAAGGATACTATATTGCCAGCACCCTTGGCCGTGAAGCCGCGGAAAATCGCCTTGTTGCTCGCCACGCTGCGTGTCTTGCGGGGGAGGACTGATAAGTCAAGGCGCGTCCAGGCCTCCGTCATGCCCAGCAAGGTGCGCCAATCACGGCAGACCAGTGAACAGTGCAGCCGCATGTCGACCGGCACGTCGTTAAAGATGCGCAGCTTCAGCGCATCCGGCAGCTTGTCCCACGTCGCAGCAGTGGATGACGCCATAAGATCTGCGGAGGGAGTCCTCTCTGGTCGCTTTCAAGTCACATCACCTTGTTCACCGTGTCAGGCTTTCCAACAGCGTGATGCAGTTCCCGCGGTAACCATCTCCAAACAGATTCAGGTGATTCAGATAGTGGTACAGGCGGTACAGCTCCGCGCGCTTGCTGAAAAGTGGTGATCTCGGCACCACTATGTGATACGCGTCGTACATCGCCTGCGTGAAGCCTGCACACCAAGACATGCCCCACTCAGCCTCGGCATGGCCGTAGTAGCAAGCCGGGTCGAGGATGCACGGCGTGCCATCCTCAGTGCTGTGAATGTTGCCTGACCAGAGGTCGCCGTGCAGCAGCGCTGGCTTGATGTCATCAAGATCGCTGAACAGTCCATCCAATCGAGAGATAAGCTTGTCTGCATAGGCCTGAATCACAGAGTCACGCGTGAGACGCACTTGCGGCGCTAGCCTGTTGTCTGTGAAGAACTGGATCCATCCTTTGACGCCAGTCTCTGTGCTCCAGCTATTGCGCTGCGGCGTGCTGCCTATTGTGTTGTCACAGTCGAAGCCGAAGTGCCCGGCAGCTGCCATGCTGCTCGACGGAACAGCTGCGTGCATTGCTGCTAACAGGGCTCCCAGCTGCGCTTGGTCCACTCGTGACTGCAGCTCCAAATATTCCATGGCAATCATCGCCCCATCAGACACAGGCCCTGCGTGCAGGA
>Ga0164297_10002363_pt1 | contig 18805 bp, 23 predicted proteins | sample GEODES058metaG_FD_113539 | JGI IMG/M metagenome (GOLD analysis project Ga0164297, IMG submission 113539) | Dystrophic lake water microbial communities from Trout Bog Lake, Wisconsin, USA - GEODES058 metaG | ecosystem: Environmental > Aquatic > Freshwater > Lake | place: USA: Trout Bog Lake...
AGCCCCCGGGCGAAGTTTGAGTACTGGATCCAGATGAGGGGTTGGAACCATGAGCCGTCACGAGCAGCGCCCATGAAGTAGAGGCGTACGCTGCCGACGTCGACGTAGGGCCGATGTCCTGGAAGGCGCCAAGGAGCGTTGCGCACCAAGTCTGCTCTGCTTCCACCCGAGATCGGTGTCGACGCCGATGGTGATCGGAGGCGGGGTCGTGGTCGTCGTCGGTGGGCTCGTGGTTGAGGTGGTGTCCACACTCGTCGTCGACGTTGCATCGGTCGAGGTGGTCGACGGTGGCGTCGAGGTCGACGCGGTGGAGTCAGCTGCGCCGGTGACGGCGAACTTGGTGGGTGAGGTCGAAGAGGTGGGAACTGCGCCAGCCAGCGTCAACGTCAGCGAGACGGCCCCGATTGCTACGACGCATGCACCGTGACGCAACCTCACATCTGGTGAGCGAGGCCATCGCCTTGCCGAAGACCTTCACACCAGAAGGCAAGTGTTGCTACCTGGTGCGAGTTCGACTCGCGCTACACCGCATCCCGACCGCGCTCTCCGGTCCGAACGCGAACCACTGTCTCGACAGGAACCACCCAGACCTTTCCATCGCCGATGACTCCGGTTCGGGCGGCCTCGCTCAACGAGGTCACGACCTCGTCGACCTGCTCGTCGTTCACCACGACTTCGACCCGGATCTTCGGGACGAAGTCGACTTCGTACTCGGCACCTCGGTACACCTCGGTGTGGCCGCGCTGCCTGCCGTAGCCCTGCGCCTCCGTGATGGTCATGCCCTCGATGCCGATCGACTTGAGCGTTGCCTTGGCATCGTCGACCTTGAAGGGTTTGATGACGGCAACGACGAGCTTCATGGTGGGCGATCCTCCAGTGGGGTGACGATCGAGGAGCGTATCGGGTGCCCTTCAGCGAGGCATGCATGCCTCGTGTGCGTCAGCCGATCTGCTCGAGCTCCGCCTTGAACAGGTGGACGTTGCGGACGTACTGCTCGGCGGAGTACTTGATCATGGGCCGACTCGAGGCGCCCTCTCGGATGCTGATCGGGACGCCCAGGGCAAGCGAGTCGGGAGGAACGACGGCGTTGTTGGGGACGACTGCGTTCGCGCCGACGGTGGCCCAAGAGCCGATGCGAGCATGGTGCAAGACCACCGATCCCGACCCGACCAAACAGTCGTCTTCGAGGATGCAGCCTTCGAGGTGCGCCACGTGGCCCACTACGCACCGCTCCCCAACGATTGTCGGGAACTCGGGACCACAGTGGATGACGGTCCCGTCTTGGATCGACGTCTGCGCACCGATGCTGATTGTGCCGTGGTCGCCGCGGAGCACCGCTCCGGGCCAGATGGAGGCCTCCGGTCCGATCGTCACGTTGCCGATGACGACGGCATCGGGTGCGACGAAGGCCTCAGGGTGGATCTCTGGCACACGGTGGCCCAAACGATAGATCGGCATGATGGGATGCTACCGGTGCCACTCCTTCGGCGGCGAAGGAGTGGCCTCAATGGTGCTGGAGCCAGGAGATCCCCTGATAGATGCGCCAGCCGAGATAGACGACTGTGGCGGCGATCATGAACCGGAAGCGCCACGGCAGCGGACCTCGCGCTGTGTCCGTCAGATTCTCGTGGCACGTGGGGCAGGTCCCCTCGACCATGTCGTCGTCATCGACCAGTCGGTCGCATACGTCGCACCACGGCATCGACTAGCCGACCCTGACCCGGATCTTCATCGGCGTCGATCCAAAGTCGAATGCCTCCCGAAGCGACCGCTCGACGTAGCGCAGGTAGGTCTGCGGGAGGCGCGCATTGCAGAACAGCGTGAAGGTCGGCGGGTCGATAGCACCTTGGACGGCATAGCGAATCCGTGCACCTGGGGCAGGGTGCCGTGATTGAAGGTCCCTGATGGCTCGATTGAGCGCACCGGTCGCCACGCGCTGGTGATACGCCTCCGTCGCCTCGAAGATGGCGGGAAGGATCTTGTGGACCCCTCGACCCGATGACGCAGAGATCCGCAGAACCGGAGCGGTGCCCAAGAAGGCAAGTCGCTCGCCGACGCCCGCCATGATGGACTCGCGCTCCTCGGTGGAGATCAGGTCCCACTTGTTGAGAACCACGACCGCAGGGCAGCCGGCGACGGAAATTCGCTCGGCGAGGCGCTGGTCCTGGTGGGAGGCGCCCACCGTGGCATCGATGACCAAGATGGCGATGTCAGCCCGATCGAGCGAGTCGAGTGCCCGGATCACCGAGTACTGCTCAGCACCGCGCTCGGTGCGAGCCCTGCGTCGCATGCCCGCGGTGTCGATGAACTTGAGCGGGCCCTCGTCGGTTTCGACGATCGTGTCGATGGAGTCACGCGTCGTACCCGGCATGTCGTGAATGACAGACCGCTCGTCGCCGATGAGCTTGTTGAAGAGCGTGGACTTACCGACGTTCGGTCGGCCGACGATGGCGACCTTGGTCAGACCGTCTTCTTCGTCCTCGTCACCCTCATCCTCGGATGTGGCGGGAAGGGCTGCGACGACAGCGTCGAGCAGGTCGCCCGTGCCTCGGCCGTGCAGAGCGCTGATCGGGAACGGATCGCCGACTCCGAGGTTGAGCAGCTCCCAGATGGCAGCCTCGTGGCGCTGATCGTCAACCTTGTTGGCAACGAGGATGACGGGTCGTCCAGTCCGTTTGATGGTGCGTGCTGCTGCCATGTCCTCATCGGTTGCCCCTGTGTAGGCATCCACGACGAACAAGATCACGTCGGCATCCGCAAGGGCCCGCTCCGCCTGAGCGGAGACCTTGTCGTCGAGCTCGTCCCCCTTGGCCAGCCAACCACCCGTGTCGACGAGCTCGAAGGGAACACCGGTCCACTCTGCTTCGACAGACTTTCGATCGCGGGTGACGCCTGGGTGCTCTTCGACGACGGCCACTCGCTTGCCGACGATCCGATTGAGCAGGGACGACTTCCCTACGTTCGGGCGTCCTGCGATGACGACAACGGGAAGACGGCTCATGACGGTACCTCAGTTGGTGCTGGAGATTGCTGGAGCAGGGCGGCAAGTGCCATCCCGCTGGTTTCGATGACCTCGATCGTCCCGGGAAGCTCCTCGGGGGTTCCGCCGTCAAGAAAACGTCCTTCGTGGAGGCAGATGTCGGGGAGGATGTAGCGGCCATGCGCGCCATGCGCGTTGATGGCAGTCGTGAGGTCCTGTGCGGTCAGAAGGCCAGTCACGCCGATGTTGCCGCCGAAGAAGTGATTCTGCACCGCAAGAATCTCGACGTCGCTCCGATCGAGCTCGTCGAGCACCGAGCGGAGGACCATTGCGCCATAGGTCCCCGTCAGCAGTACGGGAGGCTCGGTGCTCCGGGGCGAGTCGAGCGCGGAGCGAACCGCTCGGTACCCCCACGGAGGTGCCCCGTCGACGGCCTGGAAGAACCCACCCTCATTGCCGGTGGTTACCCGGCGGCCTTCGAGGAGCTCGGTCCGGAGAGCTGCACTCATGCCGATTCCGTTCTCGACCTGCGTCAGATCTTCGTAGTGCGAGAGTGGGGGGAACGGCCGGCCGGCGAGGAGGTAGTACTCGTCGGCGGCGTAGATGCGCCGTCGACCGGTCAAGGCAAGAGAGGCGTCACCAAAGCGCGTGACGAGATCGAGCACGTCGTTGGCTTCCTTGGTGGTGTGAGCGCGCATCCCGGGCTCGTTGGAGTGGTCGCTGATGCCGAGAGGGACGACGCCAATGCTGAGCAGGTCACCAAATCGGTCGAGGGTGTCACCAAGCGTTCGGGCAAGGTGCTCACCGTCGTTGACGCCCGGGCACACGACGATCTGGCCATGGACCTCGATCCCAGCGCGGAGGAGCTCGTCGAGCCACCGAAGGCTCGTGGCCCCTCGCTGGTTTCGAAGCATGGCTGCCCGAAGGTCTGGATCGGTCGTATGGATTGAGACATAGAGGGGGCTGAGCCGCTCAGTGATCACGCGCTCGGCATCAAGCTCCGTGAAGCGTGTCAGCGTCGTGAAGTTCCCATAGAGGAATGACAGCCGATAGTCATCATCCTTGAGGTAGAGGCTTCGTCGCATCCCCTTCGGCAGCTGGTAGATGAAGCAGAACTCACAGTGGTTGTCACAGGTCCTGATTCGATCGAAGACAGCGGAGTCGACGCGGATCCCCAAGGGAGCGCCGGCGTCCTTCTCGATGGTCACCCGTCGATCAAGGAGTGCACCTTCTCGCCGGATCAGCAACTGCACGAAGGGTCCGTCGACGAGCTGCTGGTACTCAATCACGTCGAGCGGCACCACATCGTTGATGGAGACGACGGTGTCCCCTGGCGCTAGGCCGGCTATCGCCGCGGGTGATCCCTCGGCTACCTCACTGATCACTGGAGCCGACACGTGGTCAGTCTACGCGGGTCGCCATCGATGCTCGGCGCCGCACGAGTAGCCTTGGAGTCCCATGAATGTCGATGAAGTCCTCCTTGCCGAACCTCGCGGCTTTTGTGCCGGCGTCGAGAAGGCCATCAAGGCGCTTGCGTGGATGGTCAAAGCATTCCCTGCGCCGGTGTACTGCTACCACGAGATCGTGCACAACCAGCATGTCGTGCAGCGCTTTGTTGATCAGGGCGTCATCTTCGTTGATGACGTTGCAGACGTGCCGCCGGGGGCGCCGCTCATGCTCAGCGCCCATGGGTCGGCGCCATCGGTTGTCGACCAGGCACGTGGAGAGGGCCGCATCGTGGTCGATGCGGTCTGTCCGCTCGTCACCAAGGTCCACCACGAGCTCAAGGTGCGAGCCAAGAAGGGCTACGAGGTCCTCTACGTCGGTCATGCTGGCCACGAGGAAGCAGTCGGCGCCATGGCTGTCGCCCCTGATGTGGTGCATCTGGTGGAGAACCTTGATGATCTCGAGCGAGCCGCGGAGGCGATCGCTCCCGGCACGCCGGTTGCGCTGCTGGCGCAGACCACGCTCAGCCACGACGAGTGGCGGTCCTTGATGGAGGCGTCGAGGGTTCGATTCCCAGATCTGTGGATGCCAAACCGGAGCGATCTGTGCTTCGCCACCACGAACCGTCAGGCAGCGCTGCGCGAGATCGCGGGCCGATGCGATGTCGTCGTCGTGATCGGATCCGCCAACTCGTCGAACACGGTGGCGCTGACGAAGGTGGCGACTGCATCAGGATGCGATCGAGTGCTCCGCATCAATGAGGCGTCTGAGCTGCCTGATGACCTTGCGGGCGTCGTCGGAGTCACTGCCGGCGCATCGGCACCTGATCGCCTTGTGCACGAGGTGATCGAACGATTGGCGCCTCGCAACGGGGTGTCGACGGTCACCGTGACCGAGGAGGACGAGTACTTCCCTCCCCCACCGGAGCTCCGAGAGCTGCTTCGGCGTCTGGAGGGTGCTGACGAAGGGGTGAGTGCGGCAGTGCTCGCCGACGACCGTGAGACCTCGGCTGCACAAGTACTCGACGAGCTCGCCGCCCGGTGACCATCACCGCTGCGTGCCGCAGTGGTGCGAGAATGGAGCATGACGATGAACGATGAGACAACGGTGACGTTCACCCGAATGGACGAGTCCACGCGCGAAGAGTGGATGGTGATCGCCTCGGAGACGTTCTCGAACCAGGGTCGAGTGGCAGACGGTCTGCTCGACATGCTTCGCTCACTGAGCGCCATCACCGACGGGTTCGCTGTTGATCAGCTCACGCACTGCCTCCAGACCGCAGCGCGCGCCGAGGCTGCGGGGGCCGACGAAGAGGTCATCGTTGCATCACTGCTTCACGACGTTGGCAAGGCGATCTCGGTGCCGAACCACCCTCGCATCGCAGCGGAGATCCTTCGGCCCTATGTGCGGCCTGAGGTGGTCTCGATGATCATGGCCCATCAAGACTTTCAGGGTCGGCACTATTACGACCACCTCGGGCTCGATGCCAATGCACGAGACCAATACGCCGACGAGGAGTGGTTCGAGCTGGCCGAGCGCTTCGCAGATGAGTGGGATCAGACCAGCTTTGACCCCGAGGGGCCGATTCCCGACCTTGCCCACTTCGAACCCATGGTGCGGCGAGTCTTCGCCCAAGCGCACCAGATCTGAGGACGACCATGGCCCCCAAGAATGATGCTGCATCGCGTCGTCTCGCAGCGATGCGAGCGTCAGTCATCGCCCAAGCACGCGCCGAGTTCACCGAGTTCTATGGCGACGTCTCCTTCCCACCTGCCGTCGCTTTGATCTGTGCGTATGAGGAGGAAGGGAACATCGGCGACGTCCTGGCGAAGATGCCTACCGAGGCCTGCGGTCTACCCCTGGCCACGCTGGTGATCGTCGACGGAGGTGATGATCGAACCGCTGAGATCGCTCGTGAACACGGCGCCTACACGTTCATCTTCCCCACGAACCTCGGACATGGAGTTGCGCTCCAGGTCGGGTATCGATTGTGTGTCGAGAAGGACGCGACCTATTGCGTGACCCTTGATGCCGATGGGCAGAATGATCCGGCGGAGATCCCGGTCATGTTGCAGCCGCTCGTTGACGGGGAGGCCGACTTCGTCCTGGCATCTCGCCGCCTTGGCGTCGATACGACCTCAGACCGTTTCCGGAAGGCGGGCGTCGTCTTCTTCTCGACGACGGTGAACGTCTTGACGCACTCGAAGCTCACGGATACCTCCAATGGCTATCGCGCACTTCGAGTGACGATGCTGGCTGACGTCGTCGAGCGTCTGGAGCAAGAGCAATATCAGACGGCGGAGCTCCTCATCACCTGCCTGAAGCGTGGATGGAAGGTCACGGAGCGCCCGACGATGTGGCTGCCCAGACAGTCGGGCACCACCAAGAAGGGAACGAACTGGCTGTTCGGGTTCCGCTACGCCCGCGTCGTGGCGGAGACCTATTGGCGCGAGCGCCGGGGCGCCTGATTCCGCACCACAATCGGGGCCGCGATCGTCAGGCGCTTGCGCTATCGAACGCAGCTTGGAGCGTTGCCTGCAGCCGAAGCGTGGTCTCGTGGACGACAGATCGAGGCACTCGACCCTTCTCGTTGCGAGGCGGCGAGGCGATGCTCTCCGAGACGTAGAGGTTGACCTTGGTCCGCTTGGGGATCTTGGAGCCAACCGGCAGGGCTTTTGCCGATCCCCCGATGCCGACGGGGACGATCGTGGCACCTGTTCGAGCACTTAAGAACGCCGCACCTTCGAGGATGTCCCCGATGAGCGGACCCTCTTGTCGTGTGCCCTCCGGGAACAGCACGAGCACCTGCCCATCACGAAGGACCTCTTCCGCATGACCGAACGCGGCCCGATCGGCGCTCTCACGGTGGACCGGGAACGCACCCATCGCCAGTAGGAAGCGTCCAAGGATTCGCGATTTCCAGAGGCTGTCCTTGGCGATGAAGAAGAGCTTGCGATCTGTCAAGAAGATGGCGAAGCCAAAGTCGATGAACGATCGATGGACGGGCGTGATGATGACGGGACCATCGTGAGGGACGCGGCCGGGACCCTCGACCGAGGGGTGGAACCACAAGGTGAGCACGGCACGGACGATGCGACGAACCATGCGATACGCCACGGTTGCATGAGGGTTCAAGGTGAAGACGGCGTCTCGTCCCGGGCTGCTCGCCTTCGGCGTCGCCGCGTCATCGCTCATCGCAGTTGCCCCCCAGTTCCTCGATATGAGCCATCACCAGGTTGACGATGACCTCGACGCTCGTCGTTGTGGTGTCGATCGCCAAGGCATCATCTGCTTGCGCAAGTGGCGACGATGCCCTGGTCGAGTCGAGCAGATCCCGGCGCTCGATGCTTGCCAACCCCTCTTCGGACCGTCGGCGAGCCCGCTCTTCCGGACTGGCCGTCAAGTAGAGCTTGATCGGAGCATCGGGGAAGACGACCGTTCCGATGTCTCGACCTTCGACCACGCCACCCTGGTGGGCGGCCACCCACGAGCGTTGAAACGCCACCATGGCATCACGGACGGCTGGATTGGCTGCCACCAACGAGACGGCTTGGTTGATGGTCGGGCGACGGAGGTGGTCGGTCACGTCGAGGTCGTCGATGATGACCCGCCCCTCGATCTCGAGTGTCGCCCCCTTCGCCACCTTGGCGACGGCGCTCGCATCTTCTGGGTCGATCCCACGTTCCACGACCGCCGCGGCGACGGCTCGATAGGTGGCACCCGTGTCGAGGGTGGCGAGGGAGAGCCGGCCAGCAAGCGCACTGGCAACGGTCGACTTCCCGGAACCGGCCGGTCCATCAATGGCGATGACGAGTGGCGTGCTCATCGGAGTCCTTGGAGATCGTCGAGGAACAAGGGATAACTCGACGCAACGGTCGAGAAGCCGTCGATCGACGCGCCATTTCCGACGACGCCGGCGATCGCGGCCGACATGGCCATGCGGTGGTCACCCCGCACGGTGAGTTCCAAGTGGGCAAAGGAATCAGCACCTCCCACCCCCTCGATGTGGAGATCATCTTCCTCGATATGAGCGACAGCACCGAGTGCGCGGACGAGATCCGCGGTCCCCTGGAGGCGATCAGATTCCTTGTGGCGAAGCTCACCGACGTCGTGGAACACGGTCAGCCCTGATGCGGCGGCGGCGGCGACTGCAAGGATCGGCACCTCGTCGAGCGAGGGGATCTCTGCGGAGTCGATCTGGGTGCCAAGGAGCGGTGCGGGACGGCTGACGACGCGGAGATGTCCTGCATCGTCGAGCGTTCGTTCCAAATTGCCACCCATGCGAGCGAGCACATCGAGGAACCCCGTCCGTGTGGCGCCTGGATACAAGTCGACGCATTCGATCGCTCCCGAACCGACAAGCGCTCCGGCGATCACGAAGAAGGCTGCCTGAGATGGATCGGCTGGGACCTGCCAGTTCTGGGGGCGAAGTGAAGAGGCACGAAGGCGAACCGTCGTCACCTCGTGGTCGTGGGTGATCTCGATGGCCGCACCTGCGCGAGCGAGCATCTCTTCGGTGTGAGGTCGGGTGGCGACCGACTCGATGATGGAGGTCTCCCCCGCCGCCCGAAGGCCCGCCAGCAAGATCGCAGACTTGACTTGAGCGCTCGCCATCGGCGTTCGGTAGCTGATGCCGGTCAGCGATGACCCTCGGAGGGTGATCGGCGCGTGCTCGATGGCATCGGTGCCCTGACAGACCGCACCCATGAGTCGCAGCGGCTCCGCTACGCGATCCATTGGTCGGGTGGAGAGCGATGCATCGCCCACGAGTCGGTGCTCGCCGGCGATGCTGGCCACGACGCCCATCGTCAGGCGCATGGTGGTGCCTGAGTTGCCGCACTCGAGCGGGGACGCTGAGGCGCTGAGGCGATCAGGGTCGCTGGTGATGGCGAGGATGCCCTCATCGTCGGAGACCTTGGCCCCAAGGGCGGCGACGATCGCACGAGTTGATGCAACATCCTCGCCATGCGAGAGGCCACGGATCGTCGAGGTGCCGTTCGTCAACGCAGCGAGCAACAAGGACCGGTGGGAAATCGACTTGTCGCCGGGTGATCGGACGAGCCCCTCGAGACGAGATGCTGGTGCCACCTCGACGTGGTCCTGCATGACGCTCACAGGACGCTCACTGAGCACTGGAACCCTCGGGAGCGCAACGCCTCAACATAGGAAGGTCCCTCGTCGATCCCGACCACGACGATCAGGACCCCCCGATCGCCCTCGACGCTGTGGGCGATCTCGACATCGTAAAGGCTGACCCCAAGGTCGCTGGCCGTTGCGGTCACCTCCGCGATCACACCTGGACGATCGGGCACGGGGATCCGCACCTGGGCGAGCTGCTTCGGGTCGGTTGCCCGTCCCGGAAGCGAGCGGCGGGCCACCGATGCTCGGTCGAGGATGCTGTGGATGGAGGACGCGTCGCTGGACGCGATGGCGGTCCGAAGCAGGTCGAGCCGGCCCCGAAGCTCGTCAAGCCCTTCGATGATCGCCGCCTTGTTCTCGATGCAGACGTCTGGCCAGATCCCCGGGTCCCCAGCGGCCACCCTCGTCATGTCTCGAAATCCTCCGGCGGCCAGCTGAAGCAAGGCGGCATCTGATTCTGACGCTGCACTCGCCTCATTCATCAGCGAGGCCGCAACGAGGTGCGGAAGGTGACTGACGAGTGCCACGAGTCGGTCGTGATCTGCGCCTGAGAGTGAGAGGACCTGAGCGCCAAGGCTCCGGATGATTGACACCAGGCGACTGAACTGATCAGGCGACGTCGAAGCGCTGGGTGTGAGCACCCAGGTGGCGCCGAGGAAGAGATCGACCTGTGCACCACTCACGCCGAGCTGCTCGGATCCCGCCATCGGATGCCCGCCGATGAAGCGGGGGTCCTCGATGGCGTCCACGATCGACGACTTGACCCCCGCGACGTCAGAGACCAAGAAGTCGGCGGAAGGATGCGAGGCAAGGAGCCCCTTCACCACCTCCCCGACTTGTGCGGCGGGCACGCAGACCAACGCAAGGGTGGCATCCGGGTCATCACCGATCCCATCGAGGACACCGAGCGCGATGGCCTCGGTCAGCGTGGTCGGGTCGATGTCGATGCCGCTGACGTGCCAGCCCTGTCGGCGCAGTCCTAGGGCGATCGATCCTCCGATGAGTCCGATGCCGATGACGATCGCTCTGCCGGGAGCCTCGCTGTCGGCCCCCTCAGTCTGGGAGATCATCGCGGAGGCCCTTGGCCCCATGGAGATAGATGTGGTGCAGCTCGTCGGCAGGCGTGCTCGTCGTCACGTGCAGCAGGACCCTGATGCAGCGAGGCATCGATCCAGGAACGGGAATCTCCTGGGCGCAGATCAGTGGAACGCTGCCAAACCCCGCCTGACGGGCTGCCGTAGCCGGAAAGGCGGAGATGACGTCGGCTGTCGCGGTGAACAAGATGCTGATCACGTCATCGGTGGTGAGCTCGTTGGCACGCATGATCTCGCCGAGCATCTCAAGTGTGCGCTGTTCAATGTCGCCTGGGGTGTCGGCATCGACCGTCGTGGCCCCTCGCAGCCCTCGAACACGTGCCATCGTCATCGCAGAGATGCTAGTTCGACCCGTGGGGCACTTCAGTGTGCGGAGCTGGCGCTTCTGGCCGGATCGCACCGGCGAGCCGGCTGACCTCCTTGTGGGTCAGCGGACGCCAGGATCCCGGCTTGAGCCCGGCATCTCCCACGCCACCGATCCTCGTGCGCACGAGGCGCTGCACCGGATGGCCGACCGCCTCACACATGCGTCGGATCTGGCGATTGCGCCCCTCATGGATGGTGAGCCGAAGGACGCCCTCGGTGACTCGGGACACCTTGGCGGGTGCGGTGAGGCCGTCGTCGAGCTCCACGCCCTCGCGGAGCCTGCGGACAGCGGCGGGACTGGGATCGCCCACGACCTGTGCGAGGTACTCCTTCTCAACACCTCGAGACGGATGGGTGAGGTCCTGGGCCAGATTCCCGTCATTGGTGATGATCAGCAGACCCTCGGTCATCAGATCCAAGCGACCGACGGGGAAGACGCGGGGGTCCGAGGGGACGAGCTCAAGGACTGTCGGGCGGCCTTCGGGGTCTGAAGCCGTGGTGACCACGCCCGCTGGCTTGTTGAGCAGGTAGTGGACGAGACCCGGCGCCACGGGGGCCAAGACCCCATCGACTTCGATGCGCACGACCGACGGGTCCACCTTGTCACCAATGATGGCGAGCGTGCCATCGATGGTGACGCGACCATCGATGATCAGGTTCTCGCAGACGCGCCGGCTGCCAAAGCCAGCGCGAGCGAGGACCTTCTGGAGGCGGTCCTCGTCGCCCGATTCGCTCACGCCGACGGGATGACGGTGATCTCGTCGGCCATCGACGCCGCCTCATTCGCATCCGGAAGGAGGCTCTCGGGTCGAGGGAGCTCGTCGAGCGATGCCAAGCCGAGCCGATCCAGGAAGACCTCGGTGGTGCCATACAGGATCGGTTGCCCTGGCCCGTCCGCCCTGCCGGTCTCTTGGATGTAGCCACGTTGCTCGAGGAGGCGAACGACTCCGTCGACGTTCACGCCGCGGAGTGTGGCGACCTGGGCACGCGTCACGGGTTGGCGATAGGCGATGATCGCCAAGGTCTCCAGAGCGGCCGTGGAGAGTCGCGCCGAGAGATCCCGCTGCGCGAAGCGCTGCACGAGCTCGGCGGCCGCTGGGTTCGACTGAAGCCGCCATCCCGAGGCCACCTCGACGAGAACGAAGCCGCGTCCCTCGTCGAGGAGTCGGGCTCGCGCCGCACGCAGGAGGGTCGCCACCCGCTCGACGTTCTCGCCCGCGAGGTCGGCCAAGGCGTCAGAGGGCACGGGCTCAAGCGCCACGGTCAAGACCGCCTCCAGCGCGCAGGTCAGCTCGTCATCCGTCATAGTCATCGACCTCCAAGGCCCCGTTCAAGATTGCGTCAGCATTTGGCTCATCACCGATCCAAGAGATCTGAAGGTCGCCGAAGGTCTGTCCTTGGCCCAGACTCACGCGGCCCAGCTTGCAGAGCTCCAAGAGGGCGAGAAACTGCACGATGATCTCCAGGCGCTCGGTGAGGTCTTCGACCAGCACTCGAAAGCTCGTCGCTCCGCGCCTGGGGAGGTCTTTCGCCAATGAGGTCACTGCCTCAGCAACGCTCGCCACGTCGACGGTCACGTGGCTCAGGTCCACCACGGCCGCTGGCTGCTCCTCGGTCGCACGTTCGTAGGCCGCTCGGATCCGGTCGGGTGTCACGCCTGCAAGAAGGTCGAGTGGCTTCACGACGAAGCCCTCGTCGAAGCCCGCAACTCGAGGCCGTGAACGTGACGCTTGATCGAGCAACCCGACGAAAAGGTCAGCAGCCGCCGCGTAGGCCCGAAGCTCGAGCAGGCGAGCCAGCAGGAGGTCGCGCTCCTCCCAGCCAACGAAGTCCTCATCCCCCTCGACCTCGTCTGGCCCAGGAAGGAGGCGACGGCTCTTCATCTCCAGGAGGATGGCGGCCACCAGCAAGAAGTCGCTGAGTTGTTCGAGCGGGAGTTCGCCGGTGGCGTGCAGGACCTCTTTGATGAAGGCATCCACGACTGGCGCCAGCTCGATGTCGAGGATGTCGACCTCATGGGATGAGACGAGGTGCAGCAACAGCTCGATCGGGCCGTTGAAGGTCGGCGTGGTGACGACGTAGCTCACCGTCGAAGACTACCGAAGCGGCCCGGGGCCGGGTGTCGTCGAGGGGCGGTTCGTGATCTCGTACGATGATCGCATGGCGCGAGTGTTGTCGGGCATCCAGCCCTCAGGAGCGATGCACCTCGGGAACTACTTCGGCGCGGTGCGCACCTGGGTGGCAGATCAGGATCGCAGCGACGCCTATTTCTGCGTCGTGGACCTCCATGCCCTGACGTTGGCCATCGATCCCGAGGATCTCCGCCGCCAGACACGCGAGACGGCCAGCCTGCTGCTGGCGGCCGGTCTTGATCCGGCACGCTGCACCTTGTTCGTCCAGAGCCACGTGCCGGCTCACCAGCAGCTGACCTGGTTGCTCGAGTGCACCGCCACGATGGGTGAGCTCCGCCGGATGACCCAGTTCAAGGACAAGGGGGGCGGCCAGGAGTCCGTGAAGGTCGGCCTCTTTACCTATCCGGTTCTCATGGCAGCCGACATCCTTCTGTACCAAGCGGACCAAGTGCCCGTCGGGGATGACCAGCGCCAGCACCTCGAGCTGACCCGAGAGATCGCGGATCGATTCAATGCTCGCTATGGCCACGTCTTCACCGTGCCGCAGGCCACGATCCCAGCCGTCGGCGCGCGGGTGATGGACCTCCAGCACCCTGAGCGCAAGATGTCGAAGTCCGTGAGCTCGCCCCTGGGCACCATCGGCGTGCTTGACGCTCCAGCCGAGATCGAGCGAAAGATCAAGAAGGCTGTCACGGACACCGACGGGGAAGTTCGTTTCGACGCGGACCAAAAGCCAGGTCTCGCAAATCTGCTCACCTTGCTCGGAGCCGCCACGCAGGAGGCGCCCAGCGACCTTGCCGAGCGCTACGAGCGATACGGCGATCTCAAGCGTGACACAGCCGAGGCGCTTGTCGAGCTCCTGAGGCCCCTCCAGCAGCGCTACGAGGAGTTCGAAGCTGACCCGGCGCAGGTCATGAAGCTGCTCGACGCAGGAGCGACTTCTGCCCGTGAGGTGGCAGATCGGACGTACGTGGCGGCTGCGAATGCGGCAGGGCTGCTGGCGCCGAGGAGCTGAGCAGCCAATCCTGCGTCATGCGATGAGCGAGCTCCACCAGGTGCCGAGAAGCGTCTGAAGCTGGGTGATGATGCCGAGATGAAGCATCATGTCGAGCAGGACGAGCCCCAAGAGTGCTGGAAGGCCCCACGGACGCATCCGGAGATAGCGAGGCCAGGCACTGGACGGGAGGAATCGTTCGAGGATGATGGAGCCGTCGAGCGGGGCGATCGGGAGCAGGGACAGCACGGAGAGCCAGAGGTTCGTCAAGCCGAGCAGGTAGAAAGCCAGGGCCGGCATCGGCAGTGAGAATCCCGGGGTGGGCCCCTCGGTGAGGTGGAAGCCGATCGCCGCGATCATCATCAGCGCCACGCCGGCGATCGGCCCGGAAAGGGCGACGACGACACGTGCATTTCGCCCGCTCCGGAGCGAGGTGGTGTCGACCCGGATCGGTGGCGTCCAACCGAAGTAGCCGATCCCCCCGAGGATGAGCAGCGCAGGCACGATGAGCGTGCCGAGACGATCGATGTGAGGTCCAAACGAAGAGGTGGAGGCGTCAGGTCCCGCCGTTGAATCGCCAAGCACACGGGCCGTCGTGAGCTCCGCCGCATGGTGGATGAGCAACGAAGGGACGAGCACGAGATAGGCCAGCCACTCTTGCGTGGTGATGCGACCGCTCGCGATCAGTGCACCGAGAAATGCTCCCAGCCCGGCACAGATAAGCACGCTGGGGAGACGCGAAGGCTTCGCCCTCCCCTGTGATCGGTCAGTGGAGTCCTCAGGCCGAAGCGGCACAAGCCATGCAGCGTCGAGCCGTGGGGAGCGCCTCAAGGCGCTCGGCGCTGATTGGCTCTTGGCACGACTCGCAGATCCCGAAGGTTCCGTCGTCGAGCCGACCAAGCGCTGCCTCGACCTCTCCCAAGAAGCTCTCGAGCTCGCCGGTGAGGATCTGATCCTCTTCGTGCTCGGTGAGGACCTCAGATGCATCGTCGAAGTTCTGCGGTGAGGTCGTCTCCAGCGAGGCGATCTCTGCGATCTCCGCGGTCAGCCGGCGCTGCTCGTCGGTGAGGGCGGCACGTGCGGCGTCGAAGGCTTCAGCATCAGTCATATGAGCAGCCTAGATCCTCAGCGAGTGCCGCCACGTGCGTCGAGGGCACGTGGGTGCGCAAGGGCGTAGGCCTCTGCGAGGTGCTCGCTGCTCACCTTCGTGTAGATCTGCGTCGTGGCGACCGATGCGTGCCCCAGGAGCTCTTGCACGACTCGAACATCAGCCCCGTGGGCCAGCATGTGGGTGGCGCACGAGTGGCGGAGCACGTGCGGACTCACATGCTCGCGAAGGCCGGCCCGAGAGGCTCGGGTCGACACCAGGAGATGCAGGCCTTGTCGGGAGAGCCGTCCGCCTCGGGTGTTCACGAAGACCGCTGAGGTGAGCTTCCGAGGCGAGGCGCCCAGAAGGCGGGGTCGCCCGAGTGGCCCAAGCCACTCGCCAAGCGCCCGTTGAGCGGCGCGGCCAATCGGGACGAGTCGCTCTTTGTCGCCCTTGCCGACCACTCGGAGGAGGCCCTCGTCATAGGCAAGATCCCCAAGATCCAATCCAACGACCTCAGAGGCCCGGGCTCCCGTCCCGTAGAGGAGTTCGAGGGCCGCCCGGTCTCGCAGTGAGAGCGGATCGTCACCACTGATGCCATCGAGCAGCCTTGTCACTGCGTCCTCGCTGATCGCCTTTGGAAGTCTCGAGGGAACGGTGATGGAGCCCGCCAACCGGGTCGGATCGTCGCCCAGGTTCCCCTCCTCGAGCAGGAAGGCATAGAGGCTCTTGATGGCTGATCGAGATCGAGCGATGGACGATGGTGCCAGGCCGATGGCCTTCAGGTGCGCAAGGTAGGCGTCGATCTCCCGAGGGGTGGTGCGCTCGAAGCTCATCCCCCGCTCCACGAGAAAGGCTTCGAAGGCCCGGAGGTCTGATCGGTAGCTGGCGATCGTCCGTGGCGATCGACCACGCTCGATGCTCAACCAGTCGAGGAAGGACTCGCTGGCGGGCGCAAGGCTCTCAGGAGGTGGCACGGCGTCGAGCAACCTGCATGAGCCCGTAGACGGTTCCCGCCTCATCGATCACTCCCGTGTCGATCATGGCGAGCGCCTCGGAGAACGAGATCCGATGAACGGTGGCGTCAGTCTCCTCTGGGCCTTCCGGTGCGCGATCCACTTTCGTCAACGAGGTGGCGAGATAGACCAAAGTTCGTTGGTCGCTGTAGCCGGGGGCGTTCAAGAAGCTGCCGAGAAGCTCGAAGGTGGATGCCTCGTACCCCACCTCTTCTCGCAGCTCTCGCTGTGCGGTGCGAAGTGCGGCCTCTCCCGCAACATCGCATGTGCCAGCGGGGATCTCGAACTCACGTCGCCCAATGGACGCCCGATACTGCTCGATCAAGATCACGAAGTCATCGTCATCGATGGCGACGATGGCGACGGCTCCCTGGTGGCGCACCACCTCACGATCGAACTGATCACCACGGTGTTCGACGAAGAGGCGCTCGACACGAAAGACGTGGCCGGTGAACAGTGCTTCGACCTGAGTGATCTCGAAGCCGTCCACCAGGTCCTCAGTGGACGGAATCGAGATCGAGGAGCCGAGGCTCTCGACCCTCGGCGCGCGCCACGGCCGCTCCAAGGAGACCCTTGAACAGAGGATGAGGTCGATCGGGCCGCGACTTGAACTCGGGATGGGCTTGGGTCCCGACGAAGTAGGGATGATCGCTCCGCTCAACGAACTCGACCAACCTGCCGTCTGGTGAGGTCCCGGTGCACAGCAGCCCGGTCTCTTCCAGCTTTCCCTTGAAACGACTGTTGTACTCGTAGCGATGGCGGTGCCGCTCCGAGGCAACTTCCACCCCATAGAGCTTGGCGACCATGCTGCCTGGGGTGAGCATGGCGGGATACGCGCCCAACCGCATGGTGCCACCCATGTCAGAGACGTCGATCTGCTCGGCCATGAGATCGATGACGGGGCTCTGGGTGAGCTTGTCGAACTCGGTCGAGTTGGCACCGACGAGGCCGGCGAGGTTCCGTGCGGCCTCGACCACCATCACCTGCATACCGAGGCAGATGCCCAGCAGCGGAATGTCGTGCTCACGAGCGATCTGGGCTGCGGCGATCATGCCCTCGATGCCGCGCTCACCGAAGCCGCCGGGGATGACGATCCCATCGAGGCGCTCGAGACGATCGAGCCCGATCTCTCCGGGGACCATCTCGGCATCGATCCAGTCGAACTGGATCTCGCTGCCTGCGTCGAACCCGGCGTGATTGAGCGCCTCCACGATCGAGAGATAGGCATCGGGCATGTTCACGTACTTGCCGATGATCCCGATGCGAACTGAGCGATCGAGATGCTCGACGCGGTCGACCAAGGCTTCCCAGGGGCGAAGATCGATGGGATGGTCAGCCAGGTCGATACGAAGCGTGTCGGCCACGATCTGATCAAGGCCCTCCTCGAACATCGCCAGTGGGATCTCGTAGATGCTCGGTGCGTCGACGGCCGAGATGACGGCATCGGCGGGTACGTCGCACAGGAGTGAGATCTTTCGCTTGAGCCCCTCGGAGATCGCTTGATCACTGCGGCACACGATGACGTCGGGCTGGATCCCTCGGCTCCGAAGCTCGGTGACCGAGTGCTGGGTCGGCTTGGTCTTCTGCTCGCCCGAGGGGGCGAGATACGGCACCAGCGTCAGGTGGATGTAGCAGACGTTGTCTCGACCCACATCACGACGAAATTGGCGAATTGCCTCGATAAACGGAACGATCTCGATGTCGCCCACAGTGCCACCGATCTCCACGATGACTACATCGAGGTCGTCAGAGGCCAAGCGCTTGATGCGCTCCTTGATCTCATCGGTCACGTGCGGGATCACCTGCACGGTCTTGCCGAGGTAGTCGCCCCGCCGCTCCTTCGAGATGACCGAGGAGTAGATCGATCCCGTGGTGGTGTTGGAGTTCCGGTTCAGGCTCTCGTCGATGAATCGCTCGTAGTGCCCAAGGTCCAGGTCGGTCTCGCCGCCGTCGTCGGTCACGAAGACCTCGCCGTGCTCCCCCGGGTTCATCGTCCCGGGGTCAACATTGATGTAGGGATCAAGCTTGCACATCGTGATCCGCAGACCACGGAGCTTGAGGAGTCGACCGAGCGAAGAGGCGGTGAGACCCTTCCCGAGCGAGCTCGAGACTCCCCCGGTGACGAAGATGAACTTGCTCACCGCTGCTGAACCATCTGATCGCTCCTCACTTCGTCGTCAGGCTAGACGACATGGCGAGGGTCGGGGGCGAACCTCGAGCGCTCGAGGAGCTCTGCAGCGTGACGGAGCGCGGTCTGGTCGCGCGGGGCACCCGACAGCATGCGAGCGATCTCGACGACCCTCGCATCGTGATCGAGCACGGAGGCGAGCGCCAACCCTGACGCATCGGTTGCCTTGACCACACTGATCTGTTGGTCCGCTCGTGCTGCCACCTGGGCAAGGTGGGTCACGACGAGCACCTGACGGTCGGCTGCAACGTCGTGAAGTGCGCGGGCGAGGGCAACGGCTGTTGACCCGCCGATCCCGGCATCGACCTCATCGAAGACCATGGTTGGCGGCCCGCCCGGCAAGATGAGCCGGATGGCGAGCAT
>Ga0164297_10002365_pt1 | contig 18798 bp, 12 predicted proteins | sample GEODES058metaG_FD_113539 | JGI IMG/M metagenome (GOLD analysis project Ga0164297, IMG submission 113539) | Dystrophic lake water microbial communities from Trout Bog Lake, Wisconsin, USA - GEODES058 metaG | ecosystem: Environmental > Aquatic > Freshwater > Lake | place: USA: Trout Bog Lake...
ATTGGGGCCTGCTTTCAATGTAGCGGGGAGCAGGATCGAACTGCCGACCTTAGGGTTATGAATCCTACGCTCTAACCATCTGAGCTACCCCGCCGTAATATTTTTTATCGTGTGTTGTTTATTAAATTCTGACAAATACTGCCCTGAAGTCTCGCAAACAACGTTCTGTGTTTCAGTGCTCAAATACGGGGCTAAATAAAGCGCCCGTCACTAAAAAACAGTTTGCAAATATAGCAGAAATTCATTTTCTTTAGAAAAAATGTGAAGATTTGGCCTTGAGCGATCAGAACTGACCTGCCCCCTATGTCTGAGAAGAAAAAATTTAATATCGAATACGAAATAAAATCGTCCCCCCGGATCTTATATAGTTTCCTGAGTGAACCCAATGGTTTGACCCAATGGTTCGCCGATGATGTGAGTGTACGCGACCAGGTATATACTTTTACCTGGGACGGCGAGCAGCAAAAAGCCAAAATGATGGCATCAAAAGAAAACAAACTGGTTCGTTTCAAATGGGTGGAAGATGAGCCCCAATGCTTTTTTGAAATGGAGATCATCCAGGACGAGCTCACCAATGACGTGGCCCTGAGTATCACCGATTTTGCCACTGAAGATGCGATCACTGAGCGTAAAGCTATATGGGATAACCAGATCGAATATCTTGTAAGCGTACTAGGTGCATGAGGAAATTCTATTTTCTCTAACTTTGCACCGTGAAGAAAATTCATCTTTTGATCCTTAGGTCCTTTGTGCGGCCATTTGCCGTAACCTTTGGTATTGTAATGTTTGTGCTGCTGATGTTGTTCCTGTTTAAATACATTGACGACCTCATTGGCAAAGGATTTGAGTGGTATACCATCATGCAACTGATGATGTATGCCTCTGCCACTAACGTGCAAATGGCATTGCCCTTGTCGGTTCTTCTATCTTCCATCATGACCTACGGTAGCCTGGGCGAAAATTATGAGCTGGTTGCAATTAAAGCGGCGGGCATATCGCTGCGCCGGGCCATGTACCCGATGATCGTAGTGGTGGCGACTTTAGCTATAGCCGCATTTTTCTTTTCAGATTATATGCTTCCGGTCGCTAACCGCAAATATTATTCGCTGCTTTATGATGTACGTCAGCAAAAATCTGCCAGTATATTGCCGGAAGGCGTCTTTAGTAGTAGTTTTCCCGGCTACACGATCAGGGTTGGTCGTAAGGACCCCGACGGCCAAACCGTATATGATGTGATGATCTATACCAAAAATGAGGCCGACAATAACATCAACGTGCTATTAGCTAAATCGGGTCGTATGTACAAAACGCCCGACAATCAGTTCCTGGTTTTAAAACTTAGGGATGGGATCAAATACGACGAGACGGCAGGAGAAAAGAATTTCGAAATACGTCAGCGATTTACGCGTTTTCGTTTCAAAGAGACTGAACAGAAATTTGACCTGTCAATTTTTAAGATACATCGCACCGATGAGAATTTATTCAGGCAGGCAGTTCAGATGATGAACCTGAAGCAATTAACGTATTTCGGCGACTCGACACGCAGGCAGGTCGACAGCGCCAACGAAGCAAACTACCGGGTAATAACACCCTATATTAAATATTTTACGATACCTAAGCGTGTTAAAGGTATTACGCCTCTTAAGTTTACTAAAAAGAATACCCTGGATGCGCTAAGCCTTAATCAACGACTTGCAGCTATCACTAATGCCGCCAACGAGGTGCGCTCCGTGCAACAAATAGTTAAAAACCGCGCCGATTTTTATAAGGAGTCTTTCAAAAGTGTTCGCCGCTTTGATGTTGAATTTCAGAAGAAATTTACCTTATCGGCGGCTTGCCTGGCTTTATTCCTGATCGGGGCGCCTTTGGGAGCCATTATCCGTAAAGGCGGCCTGGGTATGCCCGTGGTAGTTTCTGTAATATTTTTCCTTATCTATTATATCATTTCAACCATCGGCGAAAAATCAGTTAAGGATGGCGACCTTTCACCTTTGGTAGGCATGTGGATCGCTATTATGGTATTAACGCCTATCGGTTTATTTCTGTCGTACAAGGCGGCCAATGATTCCGTATTATTTGATATGGAGAGCTATAAGCGCTTTTTTACCAGGCTGATGGGAAAGAAGGATGCCTGAAGGGGTTGGAAAACTGCAACGTTGTCATGTTGAAAGGGATTATAAAAATCCTGATTTGCAATTCAGCGCATTAAATTTCAACCTTCCAACAAAATTCAAAATTACAAATACACGACGCTAATGGATAAGGTATTGGTTACCTTTGTGGGCACTTTAAAAAGGTGATCTATTTATACGGATAAAATGCTGAATACCATACAGGAAGCCATTGAGGCAATAAAGGCTGGAAAAACCATCATCGTTGTTGATGATGAAGACCGTGAGAATGAAGGCGATTTTTTAACTGCCGCCCATAATGCTACACCAGAAACGATCAATTTTATGATTCGATATGGACGTGGTCTGGTTTGTGCACCGATAACGGCGCAACGTGCCGCCGAACTGGAGATTGACCTGATGGTTGCCCATAATACGACTTCGCATGAAACGAACTTCACGGTATCAGTCGATCTGCTCAAGGGCTGCACTACAGGTATTTCAGCATCCGACCGTTCGCGCACCATTCAGGCTTTGATCGATCCTAATACCTTACCGGATGACCTGGGCAGGCCTGGACACATATTTCCGTTGATAGCCAAGGACGGAGGCGTATTGCGTCGTGCCGGGCATACCGAGGCGGCGATCGATCTGGCAGTTTTGGCAGGTTTTGAACCAGCCGGCGTTATTTGCGAGATTGTAAATGAAGATGGTGAAATGGCGCGTCTCCCCGATCTGTTCAAGATGGCACAGGATTTTGACCTGAAGATCGTGTCAATTAAAGACCTGATCGAATACCGATTGACGGCCGAAACATTGATCCATAAAGAAATTTCTGTTAAAATGCCTACCAAATGGGGCGATTTTGATATGATCGCTTATACCCAGCTTGATACCGGCGACCATCACCTGGCCCTGGTAAAAGGCACCTGGGAGCCCGATGAGCCTATACTGGTAAGGGTTCATAGCTCATGCGTTACCGGTGATATTTTCGGTTCATGCCGCTGTGATTGCGGTCCGCAATTGCATAAAGCGATGAAAATGATTAGTGACGAAGGGCGCGGCGTGTTGGTATATATGAACCAGGAGGGCAGGGGTATCGGCCTTATCAATAAACTCAAAGCCTATCATTTGCAGGAAAATGGTTTGGATACAGTAGAAGCTAACTTACAGCTGGGCTTTAAAATGGATCAGCGCGACTACGGTATCGGTGCCCAGATATTACGTAGCCTTGGGGTATCTAAGATGCGATTAATGAGCAACAACCCTAAGAAACGTGCCGGATTGGTAGGCTATGGGCTTGAGGTGGTGGATAATGTGCCGATCGAGATCGCTCCAAATCCGCATAATGAAGTTTACCTCAAAACAAAAAGAGATAAAATGGATCACACCATTTTGCTCGATCATTAATTTACTCCCGCAGATTTCGCGCCGCTGTCAATTGCTGCCGGAGGTGTTTGAGGTGTGGTTTTTGGCTCGGGAAGCGGCATTACCGGCTTCTTTTTCTCCGACTTGAAGATATACCTGAAAAATTCACCGAAGGTGTCAAAGTCGCGTTGGTAAACCAAACCCAGCGCATTTACATATTGTGCGCTGGCCAGATCCGCCTGGTTCAATATGGTTGAATTTAACAAGCGGTACGAATACCGGGCGTTCAAATTCCCATTTTTTAAGATCAGGTACTGTGCACTAAAATCTTTCGATAGTGTCGTAGAGCTAAAAAATGTGTTTTGAGTAGGAGATAATAACGAGCCATTAGTTTGTATGATAGGGTTGTACAAACTGCCGCTTAAAATAACCCTCTCATTAAATAGCCGCAATGATGCGCTCGCATCATTAAACGTGCGGATATTGAGGTCGAGATTTCTAATCACGTTTGATTGAGCAATAATGCTGTTCAGTTTACTAAATAGCAATTCACTGGCTGCGGTCCCGGCGGTTGATAGTACCTGGTTGCCCAGACTGCCATTAAGCCCTCCTGTGCCCGACGAAAAGTTATGGGTGGCTATCACACTGATCGCTTGCTGACTGCGGTTGCTATAGTCGTTCAGGTAAGTTGCAAGGTCGTCTTTTATTGTTGGGTCTGTCGGGAAACTGAAATCAAAATCGATCACCGGTGCCAATAATGATTTAGTTAAAATCATTTCGGTTTGTACTAATACAGCATTGCCTGATTTGTTAGTGCTGCTTGTGCCCTGCCCCGCTGCAGTATAAAGGGTAGAAACATCTGTTCTCAATTCATATATGGCACGCATATTAATTTCGGCATTTACCGGGTCACCTGTCCAGCGAATAGTTCCACCCTGTGATATTTCGAAATTCTTACTTACGATATCCTTGGCTATAAAATCGAATTTTCCTTTCGTGATCAGGTAATCGCCGAACATGTTGAAGTCACCCAGGCTGCTAATGGTTAGTTTCAAGTTATTGGTAGCACCGGTACCTTCCAGCTTGCCATAACTTGTTGTAATTTTTACCGTAGTCTTTTCATCTACACTTAGATCGAAATTAAGTGTAATGCCATGAAAGGCTTTTGGCCCGATGGTGGTTTTAGTGGTATCGCGATGATTGATATAATGAATAAATTCATAGTCGCCGGCAGTTGAAGAGGTGTTTAATGGGATATTAAAAACAGTGCCGGCTTCGGTTTTAGCCTGGATATCGATATTCATGTTATCAGTTGGCCCGCTGAAACTAAACTTACCTGTTGCAAAGGCTGTACCAAAATAAAGGTGATTATCTTTAAAGTTGGTATTCAATGCCATCAGGTTTTTTGTTTCAAGGTCAACTTCTATATCAGGGTTAGGTAAGTCATTCAGATCAACCTTGCCATTGGCAATACCCTGCCCGCCATTGCTGTCTTTCAATACCATATTGTCTATAGTAACTACACTATTTGCTACTGCAAGTTTATGATTAACGGTATAAGCTGTTTTAAGGTAGTTTACGGTAACGCCGGTGTTCTCCAGGGTAATATATCCGTCGAGCTGCGGGTTGGTCAATGAGCCGGTTAGTTTCAGGTCTGAGGATAAGGTGCCTTTCAGATTTGAAACGATATCTTTTACAAAAGGCTCAAAAATGATCGCCTCGGTTTGATTCATTTTTAAGGCAAAGTTTAACGATTCGTCAGTGCTTTTACCCAACAGGTACGAGCCGTCAATATTCAGCGTCTTCAATCCTCGGTTTACGATATCCATTGCAATATTGGCCCTGGTACGCGTTGTGTCCAACGTTGAAGCCAAACTGACATTGCCGATCAGCGTTTTATTCATGGCAAATGAATCGATACCCAATCGTGCATCAAATGTTGGAAGTTTCAATACCGAATTCAGCAATACGTTGCCATTCAGCGTGCCAAACATTTTCACATTAACTGATTTGGTCAGCTGATCAAAAGTGCCCATTTTAAAGTTTTGAAATACAACTTTAAGCTGGTCTTCGGTATTGGCCGATATGAAACCGTCTATTTTCGCGATCTGCTTGCCATTAGCCAGTTCGAAGCCCGATATTTCTGTTTTTCCGTTTAGCAAACGTATTCTTACCTGGTTATTGATCCGCCATTTTTGGTGCTCGATGATCACGTCAGAGGGCAAAACTTTAAGCCGGGCTGTGGTGTCCTTGCCAAATTGAACCAGCCCATAAAGATCTAATTGGTTGGTAGCGTCTTTGTCGGCCAGCTTCACGTTAAAGTTGAGGCTATCTTTCCTGATGAAATTAGTAATATCAATATTTTTGATTACCAGGCTATCAGTAATATTTATTCGGCTTAAAGAAATATTCACCCCTAATTGGTCGGCCATGGTATTCTCGTCAATAATCAGGTCGTGAAATACTGTACTGCCCAGTTGTATGGTCCTTACTAATCCATTGAACTCTGCTGTTTTTGTCTCCGAGTCAAAGTGCCCAACGAAGGTGCCGCCATCAGGCATTTTCAAAGTAGGAACAAAAAATGCGGTGAGCGGATCGATGTTTCTGATATTGAAATTTAGTGCAAAGTGCTGTGGTTTAGGCTGTGCTGCATCAATTTGAAGCGAGGGTATGTATTTTTTTACAATAGTTTTAAAGTATGCAGGCAAAGTTGGCAGATCGAAGTTTCCTTTCAGACTGCCATCTGCAATATCCGATTTCAGGGCGAGCTCCCGATCATTACCTAAGCCATTCGCAGTAACATATACCGAATCGATCAGGTAGTTATTTCTCGGATTAACAACCCTAAAGTTTGTTAGTAAAAATTTCCCGCCGATATTGCTAAACTGGTTGCCATTAAAGTCAGTGGCGATATTGAGGCTAAGCGTTATGGTATCTTTTAATAATTTCAGTTGTTGCAACCGGGCATTATTAACCTGGGCATCTAAATGATAAACCGGTAATTGAGGATTTAGGTCGACGCTACCGTTGGCTTCCAGGCTGATATTCCTATCATTGATACTCAATTGTCCCTGAGCGATTTTTTTGATCATTGAACCGGTGAGCGAAACATTGCTGTAGTCGTACCCTTTGTAATGGATATAACTGAAATTGCCATCAAACCGGGTATTCAAAGTATTCAGGTCCGTTCCTCTACCTGATATATCAGTCGTAAAACTGGTGCGACCGAGGTCGTTTGCTCCGATCAGGGTGCCAAGATCAAAATTGGTTGCTGATAGCTTTCCACTATAAGCAAGATCACCTTTTTTTGAAATTTTCAGGTGAATATCCGGGTCAAAGCGTCCTAGTTTTGTTTTAAAGGTTCCTTGGGTTACAAAATCGTTTTGATATCCGGCGAATTTGCCGCTAAAGCTAAGCTCGCCCAATTTAGTGAGCTGATCCGGCACCCGCGCGGTGGATATACCGCTAAAGTTGCTGTACAGGTAATCCAGGTCGCGTTTATTGGTTGCTATTTGTTCGAAGTTCAGGTCCAGGTAGGTACGATCCCAGTTGGGCAAGCCTTTGAGTTCGAAATCGCCTTTGATGTATGTTGCCTGAGCGCCGGTGATCAACAGGTTTTTAGCTTTAAGATTGTTCACATAGCCTTTGATGCGTCCGTCTAAGCCAAGATCGAATTTTGTCTTTTTGAGACCATCCGTAAAATAGGCGATATCTCCGGAAGAAATCCGTGAATTACGGAACAAGGCATCCATATAAACTTTATCCTCAATGTCGTTAAAGTCATCAAATGATTTAAAGTTCATTCTGAAATAGTTCTTCAAATCGGTATTGCCCGTTTGGATATGCATGTTGCGAACCAGGATCTGGTTAGTATCTACCGTTGTATTGCCACTCAGATTTTTTAAAAAGAAGCCGCTTTTGTTTTCCAGCAGCGTTAATTTCTCAATATTTCCTTTGAACAAGTGGTGTGTCAGGTCCAAATTGCTGATCACCGTACTGAAGCCTTTGATGTCGATATCGTCAAAATTTACCTGCTTCATTAAACTGTTTACCTTTTGATTGATGTACCGGAAATGGATATTATTCAATACTACTTTTTCAAATGCTACGGTCCATGCCTTGCTTTTCTTTTTAGTTTTTGTGGTATCGGTCGATTTGAAATAATCAAGGATAAAACGCAGGTTACTATTGCCGTCCTTTTGGTTTTTCAGGTAGATCGAACTATTGTCCAACTGAACTAAACTAAGGTCGAGGTGTTTTTCAGGGATAGTAGTAAAAATTGAAAAGCCATTGATGGCAACTTCCAGCCTGGGCGATTTAAACAGGGTATCCTTGCTTTTATCAAGGATATAGAAGTTTTGTAATACCAGCGAGGAAAACGGTTTTAGGTATAAACTGCCTACAGAAACTTCTGTGTGAAGGCTTTCAGACAAAGATGCCGCAACTTTTTTTGCTGCCCAGGTTTGTACCGGCCGATATTGAAATAATAGCAAAACTACGTTCAGCAACAGGAATACCGATAGCACAACCCACAACGCTATTTTAAGTAGTTTTTTAATAACTTTGCCCTCAAAAAAAAATTAAAGCTCAAAGGTAAACTTCAAAAGCAGATAATATGTTTTAGTTTTTTAACATATTAACGATGTTTTCTTTGACGCATAAAGAGACTGATAGTTTATCGGTTTTGTAATAATAAATCAAAAAAATTTAATGTGCCAGTAATACTCGGAATCGAATCTTCATGCGATGAAACCTCAGCGGCAGTTTGTGTCGACGGCGAGATGCGGAGTAATGTGATCGCCAACCAAACTATACACGAAGCCTACGGTGGTGTAGTGCCCGAACTGGCGTCGCGTGTGCACCAGCAAAACATTGTGCCGGCGGTTCAGCAAGCTTTGACGAGAGCCAACATCCGCAAAGAGCAGGTGGATGCAGTTGCCTTTACCCGGGGTCCGGGTTTATTAGGCTCGCTTTTGGTTGGTGTGTCTTTTGCAAAGGCCTTTGCCTTAGCGAGGCAAATCCCCCTGATTGAAGTAAACCATATGCAGGCGCACGTTCTGGCGCATTTTATCGACGATCCCAAACCGGCATTTCCCTTTCTATGCCTTACTGTTTCGGGTGGCCATACACAGATCGTTTTGGTGAGAGATCATTTTGATATGCAGGTAGTTGGGCAAACAACTGATGATGCAGCGGGTGAGGCACTTGATAAAACCAGCAAAATATTGGGACTTCCTTACCCGGGTGGTCCTTTGATCGATAAGCACGCCAGGTTAGGTGATCCAAAGGCTTTTCAGTTTCCGGAGCCGCAGATCCCCGGCCTCGATTTTAGTTTTAGCGGACTAAAAACAGCTATTTTATATTTCATTCGCGACCATGTTGCGCTTGATCCTGATTTCGTCGGGAATAATATCGATGATATATGCGCTTCGGTAGAGCATCGTATCGTTACGATCCTGCTTAATAAATTGAAAAGGGCTGCATTGCAATTCAATATCAGGGACATTGCACTGGCTGGTGGAGTATCAGCAAATACCGGCCTCCGGCAGGGCTTAACTGAACTGGGGCAGCAATTGGGTTGGAATACTTTTATTCCGCAATTCCAATATTGTACTGACAATGCCGCAATGATCGCAATAGCTGGTTATTATAAATACCTTAATGGTGATTTTGTTGGGCAGGAGATAGCTCCATTGGCGAGAATGCCGTTTTAGGGGGGGCATTGGTCATTAGTCATTAGGCATTTGCCATTGGGTATTTCATTTGCTTTTGGCAATGCCGATAGCATACATCTATTCAGGGGCAAATGGTCGTTTTGCCTTACCTGTATAGATGGTGTCGAATAAGTGTCTATGTTAAATTGTAGGAACCAGTGCTGATGGATATGGATATACCAGTAAGGGAACATCAACGCGGTCGGCAATTTTTTTGGTTATACTTGATTTGAATACCAATTCAAACAAACTGCTTTTTCGGTGCACCATTACCAGCATATCAAACCTGGTATTTTCAATAAGCCATTCCAAACCCTTTTTTACACTAACATTCGGCACGCTTTTAAAGCTGATGCGGTCATAGTCCACGTCGTGCTCCACATCATTCATAAATAAGCGCACTGCAGCATTATGTTCGCTGTCGAGCGGGTTGTCCGGATTGACGTTTGTTACGGTGATCTCTGCCGAGAACCTGGCAGCCAGCAGAGCAAGGCCTTTCAGGTATTCAACATCAGTATAAGTGACGTCGGTAGCGAAGACAATTTTTTCCAAAGTGCCGATCTTGCTCGTTTCAGGAACGATTAGTACCGGAATTGTGGCAGCATCTATCACCTGCTTACAATTGTTTCCAAACATAAAAGCTGATAGCTCATTAGCGCCGTGTGTCGCCATAACCAACAGGGTAATATCTTTGTTTTCTTCCAGTCCCGGAATGTTATTTGCTATGGCCCCTTCTTCGCAAGCGTAATTGATAGCAGGCAAAAAGTTGCCCGCAATATGTTGTTCTTTTAATTCAGCAGTGTATTGTTTTACCAATTTTTTTAATGTTTTTTCAACGTCGGTTTTTACCTCGTCATAATCTACCGTTGGCCAGCTTACCTGTGCTGCCATCGGAACGTCGGAGGGAACCATAAATGAATTGAATAACAAGATATTTGCTTTTATATTTTTAGCCAGGTATAAAGCATACTTGGCTGCATGTCCGGCCCGTTCTGAAAAATCGGTTAATACGGCAATCGTTCTCATGGTACTTTGATTTATAACTGAACGAATTTGCGCAAACAAAGGCGCCTAAAAAATGAGTTACATCATGTAGAAGATTGATAGCAGTCAGTTATCAATTAGTCAATGAGTGAGTTATCAATTAGTGAATGAGTGAATTAGTGAGTTAGTGAATTAGTGAGTTGGTGAATTGTATTGGTAGTATTAAAGTCCGCATCCCGATAACTGCCGCGAGTAAGAAAGATTTCGATGAGTTCATTAGGTTTAGACGATCAATTGTGTAATCAAATCGTTTATTTATAAAAAATTTGAATAGGTGCATCCGACTTATTTATACTTTTGCAACCAGACACCGTGGTGTAAAAGGATCAGTGAATTAATTCACTCAATCACTAACTCACTCATTTACTAATTAAAAAGATGCTTGGTCCAAATATTATTTTTTTTCTGATTTTCCTTTTACCGCTCGTAATATTTCTGGTATGGTTAATGCGCCAGGATAAGCGCAAAGGAACTGTCGGTATCATTATTGTGTCGATCCTGGTAGTTATAGGTATAGTTTACACTTTCCTTACGAGGGAACAGGCTAAAAAAACACAGTACCAAAGGACTGGTACTGTTGTGGTGCATAAGGACAGCTAGACAAGATTAAGACACGATTGAAAGATTTAAGTGATTGCGGATTTTGTCGATTTCTACTTTTTAATCCTTGTTATTCTTCCCTGCTTTGGCGCGGGTATATGTGTGGGCTTGGCTTTAGGGTTCACTATTACCTATCCTGACCCCATCCTCCTCCTTCCCCTGCAAAGCAGGGAAAGGTATCGCACGAGGCCATTTTGATTTCAATTATTTCACTAACATTGAAAATCCTGTTTATCTAAAATTAATCTTGAAAATCGTGTTCAAAAATCGTGTCTTAACCCCATCCTGCTCCTTCCCCTGCAAAGCAGGGGAAGGTATCGCACAAGGCCTGTTTTGATTTAGGTAACTTGCGACAACACCGAAAATCTGATTCGTATTGATCTTTTCAATCCCTCAAATCCCGCAATCGTGTATTAACCCCATCCTCCTCCTTCCCCTGCAAAGCAGGGAAAGGTATCGCACGAGGCCATATTGATTTCAATTATTACATTTAAAAGGAAAATCCTGTCTTTCTAAAATCAATCTTGAAAATCGTGTTCAAAAAAGGGTGTGTCCGTAGTTATAAACTACGACAGCGGAGGGCTTTATTTCGCTAACCCCAAAAACCCTGTTTATCTAAAATCAATCCTGAAAATCGTGTTCAAAACTCGTGTCCCAAAAAAAAGGCCCTCCAATTTGGAAGGCCTCATTATTTTACAAAAAACTATTATCGCACCGATCACCAACTATCGGTGAAATCTTTCTTTATTCTGTTTCTACCGGCAGTTTCTCTCCAGTAACCGTTTCCTTGATCTTTGTTTCCAATTCTTCCATCAATTCAGGATTGTCGAGTATCAATTGTTTTACGGCATCGCGACCCTGTCCCAAACGGGTATCCCCGTAACTGAACCAGGAACCTGATTTTTTGATGATGTTATAATCTACGCCCAAATCAATGATCTCACCGGCCTTAGATATACCTTCGCCAAACATGATATCAAACTCAGCGATACGGAATGGTGGTGCCACTTTATTCTTTACAATTTTCACTTTTACCCTGTTACCCGATACCTCGTCGGTATCTTTGATCTGCGAGATACGACGGATATCCAAACGAACCGAGGCATAAAATTTAAGTGCATTACCACCGGTTGTAGTTTCGGGGTTACCAAACATAACGCCGATCTTGTCGCGTAACTGGTTAATAAATATACAGCAGCATCCGGTTTTGCTGATGGTGCCGGTTAGCTTACGCAAAGCCTGTGACATCAAACGTGCCTGGAGCCCCATTTTACTATCACCCATTTCACCCTCAATTTCGCCTTTAGGAACCAGCGCAGCAACCGAGTCGATCACAATAATATCGATCGCGCCTGAACGGATCAGGTTATCAGCAATTTCCAATGCTTGTTCGCCGTTATCGGGTTGTGAGATCAGCAGGTTCTCGACATCTACGCCCAGTTTTTTCGCATAAAAGCGATCGAATGCGTGTTCCGCATCAATAAAGGCAGCTATGCCTCCTTGTTTTTGCGATTCAGCAATGGCATGTATCGCCAAAGTAGTTTTACCTGAGGATTCAGGTCCGTAGATCTCTATCACTCTGCCTTTTGGCAAACCACCAACGCCCAGCGCAATGTCAAGGCCCAATGAGCCGGTTGATATAACGTCGATCGGTTCTATGGCGGTATCGCCCAACTTCATGATGGTGCCTTTGCCGTACGATTTCTCCAGCTTATCTAAGGTAAGCTGCAATGCTTTTAATTTATCTGCGCTGCTCATTGTTATAAATTTCGGTTAGCAAATGTATAGGATGGTTTTGACAAATGCTAATAATATTAGTAATATTTATTGAAGTTTTTTTCAGTCTGGATTTTGCCGCTATTCAATCAATAAACAAATCGGATTGAATAACGACATCTAATTGATTCAAACTTAGCTATTGAAAATACTATCATCAAATATCTTTCTCCACACTTCGTTTCTTCAATTCTTTGGAGATGGTATCCAGCTTTTTTTTCTTTTGCAGTTCTTTGGTCTTTTTTGCCTTTGCCGCCTCGGCACGTTTGAGTGCGGCTTCGGTATGACTTTGCTGGTAATAGCGACAGAACCAATTGATCGGGCAGGTTTCGCATTTCGGATTTCGGGCCAGACAAACATACCTGCCATGGAGGATAAGCCAGTGGTGCGCAAATCGTACCGTTTCTTTAGGCAGGTATTCCATAAGCTGTTTTTCGCAAGCTAAGGGTGTTTTAGCCTTGTTGGTTAAACCAATACGATTAGCCACCCTGAATACATGGGTATCGACCGCCATCGCCGGTGCCTCAAATACAACAGAAGCGATCACATTGGCAGTTTTTCGTCCAACACCCGGCAGTTTTTGCAGGTCGTTAATATCAGAGGGCACCTCGCTATGAAATACATCCACCAGCATACGGGCCATGCCTACCAGGTGTTTCGATTTATTATTGGGATAACTGACACTGCGGATATAAGTAAAAATATCTTCAGCGGAAGCCGCTGCCAGCGACTCAGGCGTAGGGAAATCTCTGAAAATAGCAGGTGTAACCTGGTTGATACGTTTATCGGTACATTGAGCTGAAAGAATAACCGCTATCAGTAATTGAAATGCATTATCATAATGCAACTCCGTTTCGGCATTGGGTTGGTGAGTAGAAAAATAGGATATAAAATGGCGGAAGCGTTCGGCGCGGAGCATTCTTTTTAGTTCATGGATGATAGCTCATAGATGATAGTTCATAGTTGATGGTGGGGACTTGAATCATAGGACAATCGGTATTAGTCAAACTGCTTTAGGCTTGCATTTTTGTCTCCATGCAAAACCAGCACCTATGAACCATCATCCAAGATTTATGAACCAACGAACTAGCGCAAACTTTTTGAGTAATTCAAAATATTATGCAGTATTTGCGGGCTTGGATTTTTCTTTAACAAATCCAGATCGGGGCGCAATGAATTGTAGAAAATCAAATCATCTGCATCAAGATTTTCCGTAGCCTCTGATACCTTCATGGCTGTTGCTTTAGATGTTTCGCTAAAAATAGTTATAGTAGAATTTTCACCCATACGCTTTGTCTAAAAAGTAAAAGTTTTCTAATTGGTTTTATAATGTACTTATAACGTTAGTAAAAATACAATATTATACCGAAGATGAAATTTTGATGAAATTTTTTTGGGGAGGGATGGTTGTATTAGTTGTCCCGATAGCTATCGGGAAGGTTGTACTTGTTGTAGTAGTTGTATTGGATTTGTTATTGTTGCCGATTTGATATTATTCATGAAATATTTTCACGTTTCATAAACGCAAAACGGTTTTAAATATTGCGAGCCAAAAACTCACCAATATTTAAAACCGTTGTAGTTTGTTAACCGTTGATTGGTTAATTAGTGATTGGTTAACTAGTAAATGGTCACCAATACCTAATACCTGATACCCAATATCTGATACCCAATATCTGATACCCAATACCCAATACCCAATACCTAATACCCAATACCCAATACCTGATAACCAATCCCCGCCCCTCAATTCTTCAAACTCAACTCCTTGCTTTGCATCATTTTGCGCAGGTTGTTGAGTGCATAACGCATGCGGCCAAGGGCGGTGTTGATACTTACTTCGGTTACGTCGGCAATTTCCTTGAAGCTCATATCGCCGAAGTGGCGCATGATCAAAACTTCTTTTTGTTCGGCAGGAAGTAGTTGAATTAATGCTTTCAGGTCTTTATAGGTTTGTTCGCGCACCATACGGTCCTCGGTACTTTCGTCATAGTGACCTAATACATCAAAGATGTCGAAATCATCGCCACTGCTCACCATTGGGGTGCGCTTTTCGCGCCTGAAATGGTCAATGACCAAATTATGGGCAATACGCGATACCCAGGGTAAAAATTTACCTTCTTCGTTATACTTCCCGGCTCTCAATGTATTGATCACCTTGATAAAAGTATCCTGAAAAATATCTTCAGCGAGGGTTTCGTCTTTGACCAATAAATATATAGAGGTATATATTTTCGACTGGTAACGCCGGATCAGTTCTACTAAGCCAGCCTCATCTCCTGCAACATACAGGTGGATTAGATCCTGATCACTTTTCATTTGAAAATCCATAGACAACTACTTTAAACTAAGTTATTTAACCGTAAAATGGTAAAGTAGAATTTTCTCCGATAGCGATCTCTTGTTAATAAATTGTTACTCAAATTAAGCTATAAGCCCTTAAAAAAGCAAATTATATTTCTGTTACCCCCGTCAAAAACAGTATAATCGCATATTTTTAACATTATTTAACAATTAAAGTGTTAAAACCGGGAGTTAATATTTGCGACCCCTTACGCGCCGTAAAAGTATTACAATCAACCGACTAATTCATTTGCAAAGTGCTAATTTTTTTAGGATTTTTGCGCTTTGATTTAAGCTTATAGTTCTTGGTTCATGGTTCATTGCAAAATGCCCCTGACTATGATCGATGAACTATGATCCATGAACTATGAAGAGCGAAGCGGATAAAGACCCTCAACAAAACATCATCATCAAAGGCGCCCGGGTGCATAACCTGAAGAATATGGACGTTGCCATACCCAAAAACAAACTGGTGGTAATTACCGGTATGTCGGGCTCTGGTAAATCGTCACTGGCATTTGATACTTTATATGCTGAAGGGCAGCGACGTTATGTTGAAAGTTTATCGAGTTATGCGCGGCAGTTTTTGGGCAGGATGAATAAGCCGGATGTCGATTATATCAAAGGTATTGCCCCTGCAATTGCCATCGAACAAAAAGTCATCACTTCAAACCCGCGGTCGACCGTTGGTACTTCAACTGAAATATACGATTACCTGAAATTATTATTCTCAAGGATCGGTAAGACCATTTCCCCGGTTTCGGGTAATATCGTTAAGAAAGACACGGTTACCGATGTCGTAAATTTTGTTTCTTCCCTGCCAGACGAAACTCAGGTAACTATACTTTGCCCGCTTTACCCCCACAATAATCGAAGCCTGAAGGAAGAACTGGCGGTATTATTGCAAAAGGGTTTTGTAAGGATCGAATATCAGGGTAACATTACCCGTATTGAGTCGATACTGGAAGATGAATCGCTAGGCAATGAGTCGATGGTAGCCGATCCTGATGCTGAAAAGGTGAAAGGTATCCCCAAAGCTACCGGGAAAAGAAAAGCTAAGGCTGAAAGTAACATTGAAAATGTCGAATTGACTTCCTCTCCTTTAGAGAAGGCTGGAGTGAGGCCCAATACCGAAGTAAAAATAGTTATTGACCGTATCACAAAAAATGATACCGAAGAAACCATCAGCCGTTTGGGCGACTCAGCGCAAACTGCGTTTTTTGAGGGTAAGGGCGATTGTTACGTGCGTTTTCAAAATCCCGATGATGACAAGGAGACCGAACGTTTTTTCTGCGATCGCTTTGAATTGGATGGTATGGCCTTTGAAGAACCTTCGCCTAATTTCTTCAGCTTCAATAATCCTTATGGCGCCTGTAAGCGCTGCGAGGGCTATGGTAAAGTGATCGGCATTGATGAAGATCTGGTAATTCCGGATAAAAGTAAAACCATTTATGAAGGGGCCATAGCACCCTGGCGCGGCGAAAAAATGCGCGAATGGAACGACGAGCTGGTAAAGAATGCGCTGAAATTTGATTTTCCTATCCACCGCCAATATAATTACCTTACTGAAGAGCAGCAGCAATTGGTTTGGACCGGCAATAAATATTTCCGTGGTCTGAATGCTTTTTTTAAAGAACTGGAAGAGCAAACCTATAAGATACAGTACCGGGTGATGCTCTCGCGTTACCGGGGTAAAACCACCTGTCCGGAGTGTAAAGGTAGCCGATTAAGGCAGGATGCGTCATACGTAAAGATCAATGGCAAGTCGATCACCGATATCGTGTTGATGCCTTTGGACCGGGCCTTTGAATTTTTCAAAAACCTGGAATTGACAGAGCAGGACTTCAAAATAGGTAAGCGTCTGCTGGAAGAAATCACCAGCCGCCTGATGTTTTTAAATAATGTAGGCCTAAGCTACCTGACCTTGAATCGTTTGTCGAATACATTGTCCGGTGGTGAGTCGCAGCGGATCAACCTGGCAACTTCACTGGGTAGCAGTTTAGTGGGTTCGATCTATGTGCTGGACGAGCCGAGTATAGGCTTGCACCCCCGCGATACCCAGCGACTGATCACGGTACTGCGATCATTACGCGATGTAGGTAATACGGTATTGGTTGTAGAGCACGAAGAAGAGATCATGCAGGCGGCCGATCATATCATTGATATTGGTCCGGCAGCCGGCACTCATGGTGGCGAGCTGGTATTTTCGGGCACCTATGACGAAATTATTGAAGACGATAATAGTTTGACCGGTCGTTACCTGGCCCGCAAAGAAGAAATAGCGATACCGGCCCGCCGCCGTAAATGGAACGATTTTATCGAGATCAAAGGCGCCCGCGAAAATAATCTGAAGCATGTGAATGTTAAATTCCCATTGGGCGTATTAACAGTAGTAACAGGCGTATCCGGTTCGGGTAAAACCAGTTTGGTAAAACGCATACTTGCTCCGGCTTTATTAAAGGTATTGGGTAACTATACAGGCGAGCAAACCGGTTCTTATGATGAACTGAGCGGCGATTATAATAAAATTGAACAGGTTGAACTGGTGGATCAAAACCCGATCGGCCGTTCCTCACGCTCTAACCCGGTTACCTATGTTAAAGCCTGGGACGAGATCCGTAATTTATTTGCATCGCAGCCCGTGGCAAAAGCTGCCGGCCTGAAACCTTCTGCTTTCTCTTTTAATGTGGAAGGCGGACGCTGTGATGTTTGCCAGGGCGAAGGCGAAGTGAAGATCGAAATGCAGTTTATGGCGGATATCTTCCTCAACTGCGAAACCTGTGGAGGCAAACGGTTCAAACAGCATATATTAGATGTGCAGTACCAGGAGAAAAATGTATCCGATGTGCTCAACATGACCATCGAAGAAGCGCTTGAGTTTTTCCGTAAAGAACCTAAAATATTAAGTCGCATTAAACCACTGGCAGATGTTGGCCTGGGTTATGTACAATTGGGGCAATCATCTAATACCCTGTCGGGTGGCGAGGCCCAGCGTATCAAACTGGCGTCATTCCTTGTAAAAGGCAATAATGCCAATAAGACCCTGTTCATTTTTGATGAACCTACTACAGGTTTACATTTCGACGATATCAAAAAGTTGCTCAAATCATTTGATGCACTGCTCGACCAGGGCAATACCATCATCGTTATTGAGCATAACATGGATGTGATCAAATGCGCCGACTGGGTGATCGACATCGGCCCCGAAGGTGGTGATAAAGGTGGCCAGGTAATTTTCGAGGGCATACCCGAAGATCTGCTCAAAGAAGAAAATTCTTATACGGGGCAGTTTTTAAAGGAGCGGTTTGAACACCCGGGTGCGCAACGTGAGCGGCATTTGGTGGGGTAGTAAATAGTACTTTGGGTGAAGAAAATCTTTCTAAAGCAAGGCGATTTTAACCTATTTAATAACGATCCTACAAGTTTTTTTATTCAGGTCAACATTGCCAGATAATATTTGCACCCATGGCTTTTTTGAAATGTTGAATCTATATCCATGCCTAAAATATCCATCCAATGAATCAACATTAATGGTATATATTTTTATCTGATTTGATATCAATTTGTCTTGTAATTGCAAACTATCTTTAGATTTTAATATTCTTAGAATAAGCTGTTCGCTTTTGCCTGATTGTTGAAACCACTTGATATCACGCATAATTATGCAAGAATCGCAGACATCCAATCCTAATCCGCCGATATAAATCTTTTCTTTGGAAAGGTTAAGGATATTGATTTTTAAATCAGACTTCTCAAACACACAAGAATAAAAGTTACTTAATACCAGAATTAAAAAAACCGTTTTTGTCAGGTCAATAGCCTTGAAGTTTTTTCGAACTTCC
>Ga0164297_10002367_pt1 | contig 18775 bp, 9 predicted proteins | sample GEODES058metaG_FD_113539 | JGI IMG/M metagenome (GOLD analysis project Ga0164297, IMG submission 113539) | Dystrophic lake water microbial communities from Trout Bog Lake, Wisconsin, USA - GEODES058 metaG | ecosystem: Environmental > Aquatic > Freshwater > Lake | place: USA: Trout Bog Lake...
GGCTTCTGATCCTGGGTATTGCTTAGCCAGATCTATTGCTCGCTCAAGATTCGTATCACAGGTGTATCTTAGTTTAGCTCCCTCTAACTGGGATAAGGCTAAGGCACGCTTTTTGCCTATTAACCCACACCCTACTTGAATAAATTGGAATTGCGGTACCTTAGAATGCATTATTCTGTGAGTGTTATCTATGTTTAAACGGTTGCTTCTAGACCAACAAACGCAAGTCAGGTTTATTAAATTTTTCGTAGTAGGCGGAACGTGCTATGGGCTGAACGTTCTTTTTTTTAATATATGTAAGCTATTTTTCCTTCCCTCATTAGCTTTTACTTGCGCTTTTATCTTATCAACGGGATGTCATTATACACTCAATAGATTTTGGGCCTTAAGAAGTTCTCGCTCAGATTTCCATATACAGGCGATTCAGTATCTGATGAGTGTACTGCTAAGTTATGGTATTAGTATAGCTTGTTTTAAATATATGAGTGTTAAATTAGGTCTTGGTTTGACTCTGTCTCAGGCACTTAGCATTCCACCCTCGACTGTCGTTACATTTATAATTCTAAATTTTTGGGTATTTAGGTGAAGCTTGGCGGTAAACAATATTAAACTAGTTACGAGATTCGTATACCCATGGATTTGCTTTAAGCCAATCTAAGGTTTTAATGATGCCTTGCTCGATCGTTAATTTAGGTTTCCATCCCGTAAGATTAATTTTTTTCGTATCTAAAAAGATAAAAGGATTATCTCCAACCCATCCTCTTTTGCCACCTGTATGGATAAGTTTTGGATTAATGGCCAAAGCTTTGCATATAATATTAACACTGTCGTTTACTTGTATAAATTCTGGAGTTCCTAGATTGTAAATTTGAGTGTGGTGGGTTGCGCTTTTTGTCTTAAATAACTCGATTGTGTGCAAAATCGCATCAATACAATCGTGAATATACAAATAGCTCTTTTTTTGCGTTCCATCACCAAGAATTGTTAGTTGCTCTGGATTGGTACTTAATTGCTTATAAAAATCAAAGATATGACCATGCGTATATCTTTCTCCAACAATAGATACGAAACGGAAAATATATGCCTGCATACCAAAGCCTTCTCCAAAAGCTTGAATGAGTGCTTCTCCTGCAACTTTAGATGCTCCGTATAGAGAAGTCTGTAAAGGAAAAGGAGCGTTTTCTGGAGTTGGAATAATTTCTGATTCTCCATAAACCGAGCCAGTTGATGAAAAAACGATTTTTTTAATTTCGTTTAATCGGGCGGCCTCGAGGACTTGAAATGTAGCTATGGTGTTTTGTTCTAAATCTTTTCGTGGATGGTGGATTCCAAACCTAACATCGGCGTTAGCAGCTAAGTGGAAAACAATATCGCATCCAGCCATTCCAGTAATAAGTGATGGAAGATCTAAATTATCTCCGAATTTTAGACTAAAGAGTGGATTTTTTTTGGCGCTAGCAAGAAATTGCTCCTGGCCTGTGCTAAAGTTGTCCCAACCTACCACCTTGATGCCCATCGACAAAAGTCTATCAACTAAGTTAGATCCAATAAATCCGGCTGCACCAGTTACGAAAGCTTGTTTCATTATAATTAGGTAAAAAATTAATTAATCTAGTGCTAGAAGTTTAGGCTTTAAAACCAAGCCAATGCATAAGTTACAAAATATGAAAGGTAAATAAGGTAAAGGGAATGTCCGTTTATTCTCTATTATAAAGTATTTCTCTAGCTCAAAAATAATTTCTGGAGCTAAGTTTATATGTTCTCTTTTGTATATCCACGAGTAATCGCCACCAAAATGTTTTTTATATACTCTTTCAGCAGATATTTTTCGTCCTAGGGTATACGCAGGACTACCTTCTGTTGGTATTACAATAATAAATCTGCCTTTAGTTTTGTTAATCAGCCTATGTACTTCCTTTATGCACATCGGCAGGTTGGGCAAATGCTCGAGTACATGGATAGCTAAAATTCTATCGAAATAGTCGTTATCAAAATTAAGCTTTTTCTGACAATCACCTACAATTGTATTAACGAAAGGATAGGTTTGGCGTATCTTCAATGCCATATTTTCCCTAAGTTCTAGGGCATAGTAATTGGCTTTCTGGCTATCGCTTAATTTTTCATATTTTATATGTTCTCCTAAACCAGCACCAATTTCTAAGGTGGTAGTGAAATCCTCTGGGCTGTTACTAACAGGAAAACTATGATTGAAGTTATCTACTATACTGTACTTTTTTGGCAGTACTTCATGCCATAATTGCATGAATGCGTCGCTGATTTTTTTCTGCTCTTCACTAATGGGGGGCAAAACTTTAGGCCATTTGTTTTTAACGGCAGATGTCATTTAATAGTTAGTAAATCTAGAATTTACCTAAAATGAAGTTTAATTTACTAAGTAATATCTGAAAGGGTGCAGAACTCTTTGATTGATGTACGAGCAAGTGCTGCCTGTGTTTTTAGTAAGTTGCTATTAGGTAACCGAGCGTTACTTAGCGAATTGATAATTTCTTTTGGGTCAGAGGTTACGCTAAGTGACTTGTATCCACACTCAAGTGCTGCTGATTTTAGTTTTAAATTTGTTTCGAGTACTACTGTTTTTGATCCTGACCAAGCGCTTGCTAATGTTGAGTGGTAACGTGAACTAAGCAGCCACTCACCACTCGGCCATCTATGAATTACTTCTTTCATTGATTGAGTTGGTTGATCACATGAAAGAGGTCTCCATAGAGACTGTTGTTTTGTTGATAAAAGCTTAAAGAGTTCTTTCTCTGCCCCAGGAATCTCGCGAGATTCTTGGACCATCCATACACGTTCGTTGGGCTTTAATAATTCTAAAGTATCTATCGTTTCAGCTAAAATAGGCCAGTTTTTATAATCAAAATTGAGGGCAGTCGTTAATCTTCCTGGTACTGCTTTCGCAGGTGAATATATATCAAATAAAAGATGAGATAGGTCGGCTCCTAGCCTTACATTTACCTTTTGTTTCTGTAGTGCCTCAAAGGTTGTCATGTCACGCGTCCAGATACCTTCCGATTGCGACATGATGTCGATTAAGTCTTGATTCGTATAAGCCTCTAAATCTTGGCCTCCGATTCCTAAAAAGTATAATTTCTTTTTAAGCGCTGAGCAAAGCGCTGTTTCTTCCGAAAGATGTTTGATAAACCAAGGGGATACACTGCTTTGAAAAGGAGAGCCACCTAAGCCTAACCATATATCACAGTTCTTAATCGCATTTTGACGATATTCGTAAGTATAAGGCATCCAGTCTATTTGAGGATACCTAAGACGAAGTGGTTCTATATTATAAGGTACACAGCAGGAGAAGGATACCTTGGTGTCTATCAGTGCTTCAAGGAACGCTGATAACACAAAGTCATCCCCTAGGTTTCCAGAACCAAAGAAATGGTGGCCTATATGGATTCTTTTCAATTAATAAGCTAATGATATCCAGAAACTTCCCTTTGTAGGATGATTATCTGAATAGGTTGGAGTGATAATTGGCCAGCTTAGATCGGTTCCTGCATTAAAGTGGCCAGCCAGGCTGCTACGCAGTCCTATCCCAGTTCCCATGATAGCTGGCAGTTTTATGTCTGAAACTTGAGGATGCTTGTAAGCTGCTTTTCCGTAATCTATAAAGGCGACTACTTGCGTGTTCAGTTGCGTCTTTCTACTACGTGTGAAAGGTAGATGGGTGGAAAAATACCTTGAGCGGATCTCTTGGTTTATGACTAAACCTTGGTCTCCGTCATAGGTTTGGCTATACCCTCTTACCGTTGCGCCACCACCAACAATGAATTGTTCACTACCTTCTAAATTAGTGCTAGAAGCTTGAGCTTGGGCGCGGGAAACCAATTGCATGCCCCACCAAGGAAGCAACGTGGTACGTTCAATAACAACTTTTGCGTATTCATATTGTGCAGAACGTCCTGTTGGATAACCAGATGCTATATTTTCGAACTTTGCCTCCGAATTGCGTGAATTAAAGCCACCAGGACTTAGGAAAATGTTTGTAGCAATGCTCCAATTGCCTCGAGTGTCTTTACGTACGAGCGTAGTGCCTAAAACCAGTTCTGCGATGTCATAGGTAGCTATTGGTTGTACTAACTCTCCGAAGAGTAAATTTGTGTTAACTTGTTTATAATCAAGTCCTCCCGAGAACTCATACGACCATATTCCATGGGTGATGGTTTTTATATAGCGCATATCAGCAATCGTGTTTTTTGCTTTTTCGTTAAGTCCTTTGTAACCAAACAGGGCTTGTGGGTAAACGAGTGAATATGAAAAGTCAGTTCTAAGGTAATCGTGCCAAAATAAAGGAATTTTATAATCAACACTGTGGGACTGGTCGTATTTAGGTGTATTGTTTGTGGAGTATTGATAGTTAAATTCGTGATCTAGCCCCCATAGGTTTCCGAACTGGGCTGAAGCAGTATATGAGCTATTGCCTAGAGGGCTATTGATTGCATTACTAAAGGAAGTAGCGAATTTAACAGGCACAACCTCGTTAACGTCGACATCTAGATCTGCAATCCCTGTAGGTTTATTGATTGTATCTATTACGACTTGTACTTGTCTAAATGGGTTTTGATTAGCCCAGTTAACAGCTGCATCTAGCTCTGAGGCTTTAATTTCGTCACCCGGTTTAATTCCTAAACGTTTTTCTAGTAGACTATCGTTAAACCACTTGTTGCCTTTTAAATGCAGCTGATTGTAGTGGCCAATTACTACGCCTACTCGTATTTCGCCCTTTTCTAAATCTATGACTGGTGTTGTCGTGTCAACAAGGAGTCTGTCGTGGCTTTTTGCATACGCTACAAGTTGAGCACGAATTTCAAAAAGCAGGTTAACAGATATTGGTTTGTTATAGTACTTTTCTAAAATAAATGTCTGAAACTCCTTCGTTGAAAATAAAGGATTTTTAACAGCAACAACAGGACCTGAAGTCGGATCATTTTTATAGGCGATCGAATCAGCGATTGAATCAGTAATGATAATACGTTTAAGTGGAAAAAGACCTAATTTAAGACCTAGTTTTATAATTCCGCTTTCAACATTTTGTGGAGGTATTTCAACGGATGCTAGATAAGTTCCATGTTTTGATGCAAAATCGGAAAGTGCTAGTACCAGATCATTCACAACCTGGCCAGTGATTGGTTTGGCAAAATAGGGAGCTAACACGCGGCCAATTTCTGGTGTAGCGAAAAGAGGTGGTACTCCATCAAGTACAATTTGACCCTCTACGTGATCAGAAACTTTGTCTAAACCGTTCGTCGTTGCATGTAAGCGGTCTAGGCTTAAAAGTTTAATTTGGGCTAAACTATACTTTCCCGTTACAACCACTAACCTTAATTCACCTGATGCTACATTTTGAGCAGGTATGGTTACCATTGGTCTGTCTTGATGCTTAGACCTAAGATATTCCTTAATGGCTGTAGATAGTTTGGAAATGAACTCAGAAGTGATTGGTTGATTTATATAACTTTTTGTTAAATCGTTGAATTCCTGAGTGTTAAGTGAAGGAACGTCCATAATTAACAAAGTACCGTTTTGATTAGGAAAGCGTAAGTTCAATACTTTTTCCTCGGTATCTGCTAAAATGAGACGACGAAATTTAAAACTTGATGAAGGTGTTTCTTTACTATTATCTGTAACTTCTTGATTATTAGCTAAGCTAACACCCGGATATGCAAAAAAGCACATAAGTGTTATAATGAGTATTCGGATAATAGAAAACATAGTAATTAAATTTGATAAATAGATTTAAAGGCAAATTTGGGACAAATAAGCCCTTTGTTTGTTCGGTTTTAACAACTGAACCAACATGCGGTAGCTTTGTAACTAGCTTGCCTGCTGAACCGTATAAAGATCAAATAGATAAAATTACGCTATTTTCTGCTTGCAGCTTTAACCGTAAGTATTTTAAAAGAAGCTAATAGTGGCGTAACAATGCAATTTAAGATCAACAAACAAAGTACCCTTAATCAGAAAATGAAGACATCAAAGACACCAAGCCTATCGTGGCAGAACAAGCTGATATCAACAGCACTTGCCTCGGTATCCCTTATATTGGGGACACCACAGCTCGCCAATGCTACATTACCGAATATCACCGCAAGTAATTTATCGGTAAGTGCAGGTCTAGCGACTGCTTCGCAGACAGGCTCGAATTCAGCTGGTACGCCTGAGTCGATGACAATTACAGCAACGACTCCTAACACGGTGCTCGCTTGGAATAATTTCTCTGACAATACAACATTAGGTGGTGCTTTAGCTTCAAATGACACCGTTTATTTTAACTTACCATCAGGTGGAGCTATCTTAAACAACATTACTGGTACAGCTACAGCTCCTACAGTTCTTAAGGGTTCGATTATCTCTAATGGTAATGTGTTCTTCTTAAATCCTAATGGTGTCGTTGTTGGAAATGGTGCAGTGATCAATGCAGCAGGCTTTTATGCTTCAACTATTCCAGACGCTACTGCTACAGCATACTTCTACGCAAATGGTACTTTAAGCGTATTTAACGGTGTAGCTCAGGTTCCTTCAACAACCAGCATGCCTATTTATATTCAAAGTGGTTCAACAATCACTACAGCTGTTGGTAACGGTCAAGTTTCATTAGCTACAGCATATTCTGGAGCTGGTGTATCAGCGAATTACGGCACAACAGTAACTGGTGTTCAAATCGACTCACTCAATACAAACGGTAACTTAACCGTGATTTCTCAAGGTTCAAATGCTTCCGTAGTTGTTGGAAGTAACGGAGTAACACTTTCAGCAGGCTATCCTGCTGGTGGTGGTGCATTAGCTGGTGGTTCTGCAAATATTACTACAAATGCTGGTCCTTTAACAGTAAATGGTCCTATTAACTTAGCAGGTAACTTAGTTGTTAATACAGTAGGATCAACAGCTAATACGAGTGCTGCTATTTCTGGCACAGGTTCAATTTTTGCGTCAGGTACAATTGCTCTAACAACCAACAACGCTTCAATTAGTATTTCAAATCTTACGTCAACAGGTGCTGCTACGATTTCAGCAGGTAGCCAAGGTTCAGTAACGATCACTGGTGATTTAGGTTCAGGTTCAATTGCTGGTAACAGTGTTATTTATCAAGATAACAACGTTGTCGCACGTACATTATCGCAAGTTACATCCTATGGTTTAGCTACTTTAACAGCTAACCAAGGTTTGACTGTATCATTATTAAATTCTGGTGGTGGTGTTAGTGCTTCATCCACACTTGGTACTATAACAATTGGTAGTGTCAGTGGTGGTTTAAGTACTATCAATGGTAACACGATGTCGATTACTGGAAATACAGGTGCGAATCTATATAACGCTAACTTAAATGTTGGTTCTAATGTCGCTCAAGCTCTTTTAATAGCCACCAACAACGTTGGTTTTGCAGGCACAACTAACTCAGGAAATGCACAAGCTGCAGCTAATATTAATTTAACTAACGTTACAATTAACGGTAGTATAGATGCAGATGCTCAAGTTAAGGGTAGTGTTAATTTAACTGGTGTTTCAGTCGTAAGTTCATCAGCACAAGGAATTACATTAGTTTCAGGTAATACTTATGGTGGTAGTATTACATTATCTGGTGTAACAATAAATGCTGGTTACATTAATGCACTTACAAATAATGCAACAGTATCAAATGCTATTACATTAACAGGTGTTACAAATAATACTAAGACAACTGGTAACACGGATTCATATGTTACAGCAAACGGTGGTATCTCTATAAATGGATATACAACAGTTGCTTCAGGAGTTAACTTTATTTCAGCTAATACTCTAGGTAGCAACGCTTTAGCTTCTGGTTCAATTACTACTACAGGTGCAAATTCTACGTTTAACGGTGCTATCACTGCAGTAACGGGTAACGGTTCAATTACGCTTACAGGTCTTACAATGGGTGGTACATCAGCTACTGTTTCATCAAATACGGTAAGTGCTACTGTTGGTAGCACTGTTGCTGGTTCTTATACAGCAGGTACTGCTACGATACTTAACGGAATTACAATACAGGCTAATTCTGATTTATATGTACAAACTATAAATGATTTAGGTTCTAGTTCAGCAAATCCTGCTAAACAATTCATTTCCATAAGTACAACAGGTAATTTGAATATACCTTCATTAACAGAACCTAAAATTACTTTAGTAGCTACAGGTAATATTGCAGGTGGAACCGTACAATCTGTAACAGGTAATTCTACTGGTGCTCAATATATTAGTGTATCTGAAGGAGCTGATGTAAATACAGCTTCTATACTTGGTGCTACTATTCCTGGTAACAACGGAACTGTAGTATTAACATCGACTACTGGTAATGTTAATTTATCAACATTATCAACAGGTACATTAACTGTAACAGCAACTACAGGTAATATTAATTTAGTAGGTAGTGCAGCTGTTACAGCAAACGGAGTTAACTTTGTTGCTGGTAATACAATTACAGAAAACACTGCTACCTCATCTATTGCTAATACAAATATTATTTCAGGTGTAACAAATCCATCTGCTACATTTACAGCTCCTACTGTAAATTTACCTGGTGCGAATATTCTACCTAACGTAACTGTAGTTGGTGCTGCTAACAATGCATATGTAGTAACCGCTTCTTCAGCTACTACAAATATTGCTAATGGTACTAATGTAACTGGCAACTTATCGCTAGTCGCAGCTGGTCCAATATCTATTGGTGCTAATGCTACAGATTCGGTAACTGTCTCTGGATATACTGTATTAAGTACACTAAATAATTCAAATACTTCTGGTACAGCACCAATTTCGACTGCTGCAAACACACCTAACTTAGTACAAGGTATTTCAGCATTAACTTATTATTCACCAGTATCCATTGGTACAGCTGCAGGTACTGCAAACATTGGTCAAATATCTGTTTCAGCAGCAGGTAGCGGTGCAGCTCAAGTTTATCCAGTAACTACGATTAATTCAGTAGGTGTAGTAAACTTGGGTACTATTGCGACCGGTACATTAAATGTTAACTCATCCGGTATTACTAATACTTCAGGTGTTGTTACAACAACAAATAACTTCAATGCTACAGCTGGTGTGGGCACTATTTCAATTGGTTATGGTGCAAACAATGCAGGCTCAGTTCCTGTATTAAATATTGTTTCTGCTAGTGCTGTATCTCTCAATAGTACAGTCGCAAGCACTGTATATGCAGGTGCTAACAACTTATCATCTGTAGTACTTAATGAAACAGGTGGTAATTTAACCTTCCAATCAGCAGGTACAGTAGGAACTGTTTCAGCTGCTACAAGTGGTGGTGCTTTAACTTATACAGTTCCTGCAGGTACGACAGTGGGTGGATCATTATCTACTCTAACAGGTAGTATTACAGCTACTTCGACAAACCTAGGTGCAGTTACCTTTAACTTGGGTAATGCAGCTGGTAATTCAATAATTACAAACTTAGGTTCATTTACACTAAATAATATAATACAACAAAGTGGCGCTGGTACATTAACAGTTTCAGCTAACTCAAACCCAAGTGCTGCAAGTACATTAACATTAGGCTCTGGGATTAATCTCAATGGTACAGGTGCAGTTACCTTTACATCTGGTAACTTAACATCGGGTGCTGTTTATGACAATGCTTCAACTGCTGTTACAGTTAATGCATCAAGTGTTCCTTCTGTAACTTTCATTGGTAAAACAATTAGTATTACAAATAATGCTAACACATTACCAACGGTAGCTTTCACAAGTAACGGCCAAGGTTCTGTAAGCTATACAAATAATAATAGTGTAGTTATTGGTGGATTAAACTTAGGCACACTTTATACAGGTGCTGTTTCAATTACATCTGTTAGTGGTAATATTACACAAAACACAACAGCATTTGTTGATAGTAGTGCTAATGCTCCTCTAACATTTACAGCATCAACAACGACTGCAAATCAAGGTGTAGTTCTCGGAAACACCAATGGTGTATTCAGCAATGCAAAGAATATTGTAACAATTACTGCTTCTGGAAATTCAGCATATGTTACAAATAACGATGTGTATTTAGGTAACGTAACGATATTCCCAGTGATTGGATCTACACCAAATGCAACTGATGCACAGTTTGCACTAGGTGCAAGTACAACACTAAATATATCACAAAGCGCTACAACATCTGTAAAAGTTTGGGGAAATACTCAAATTACATCAGGTGCTGCTGGTACAGCTACTACACCAAGTATTAACTTAAACAATGCAGGTAATAACTTCGGTCAATTAACTGTTACAGCTACTACTGGTAACGCTAAAGTTGTCGAAGCTGCTACTTCAAGTTATAACAATATTAATGTTATCAACATGACAGCTAACAGCACAACAGGTGATATAATTACATCTACAACAAACTCAGCATTCAATATTAGAGGTAGTTCAAGCTTCAGTGCTGCTGGTCAAATATCATTAACTAATGTTAATAACGTTCTTAATGCTTCAACAGGAACAGGTGGAACTGTTACACTAAATTCTGGTGGTAATACTTCTATTAATGATATCGCAGCTTTTGTAACAATTGCTAACGGTTCGTTCATCGGTGGTAACTTATCAATAACTGATCCAACAACTAATGCTATGATTATGGATCAAGCTGGTACATCAGGTGTAACAGTAACTGGTATCGCAAGTCTTCTTGCTACAGCAGGTTCAATTAACTTCAGTGGTACAAATAACAACTTTGGTGGCTTATTAACTAAGTCAACAGGTAGTAATAATGTACGTGTTGCTGGTAACTTAGTATTAGTACCAGGCAGCGCAGATGCTAATGGTTACTTCACTTCTGGTGGTAATATTAGTACCTCAGGCTCTGGTGGTAGTGCATACACTTACTTAACTTTAGTTACAACGTTAGGTAGCGTAACGATCAGTAACCCAACAAACATTACTGGATTACTCACTATCAATGCTCCACTTGGAACAGTTAACTTATCAGGATTAAGTGCTTCTGTAGACCTACATGGTACAGTAATTCCTACTGTAACAGCAGCTACTTACATCCCACCTTCACCTTAATTTTGATGTTGATCTAAATTACGCCACAAAGGGGCGGTCGAAAGACCGCTCCTTTTTTTTCGTATACTGTATTTTAGAAATATGAGAGATCTACTAGTAGTAAAACAAGTTAGTAAGTATTTTGGATTTGGGTTAAATAATTTAACGCTATTCGAAGCGTTAAAAAGTCGGACTGTTGTAAATATTAATAAAAGGTTTACTGCACTCGAAAATATAAATTTTAATTTAGAAAATGGTCAGGCTTTTGGAATAATTGGTAAAAATGGTTCAGGTAAAAGTACTTTATTACAAATAATCGCGGGTACATTAAGACCTGATAAAGGTAGTGTACAAGTAGGAGGGCGCATTAGTGCTTTACTAGAATTAGGCTCAGGATTTAACCCTGAATTTACTGGAATTGAGAATATATACTTATCAGGTTCTATTTTGGGTATATCTCGTTCAGATATGGATAATAAACTGCCAGAGATTATATCTTTTGCAGATATAGGTGACTTTATAAATGAACCTGTTCGTACGTACTCATCAGGTATGTTAATGCGTGTAGCATTTTCTGTAGCAGTAGCTGTAGAACCTGACTTACTCATTATAGATGAAGCCTTAAGTGTAGGTGATATACTTTTTCAGCAAAAATGTAATGCACGACTACGAGAATTATTATCCAGAGGCGTTACACTTCTTGTTGTTACGCATGATACATCATTCGTTTTAAATATTTGCAAAAGGGCTTTGTGGTTACATCAAGGTAAACAAATGTTCCTTGGTAATGCATCGGAATGCGTACAACGCTACTTAGCGGCTATGGCGCAAGAGGCAGGAAATTCAGAGGTAATGTTAGAATCTATCCACGAAGATTCTAAAGTAGTAAAACTACCTATATATAAGCCAGTCGATCTTAGTCATACAAGGTTCGTGGGAGATGAAATTATTAAAGTTAATAAGCTCTGGATTCTTAATGAATCTAATGAGACAGCTTATGCATTTCGTGTTGGATCCTGGTGTCGAGTAGTTTTAAGTGTATTAGCAACTGATATATTAGAACATGTAAGTGCAGGTTGCGAACTACGAGATAGACATGGCCAAGTTATTTTCGCTACTGGTCTACGGGTTGCTAGAAAACTAATAAATAAAATTACCCCTGGTTTTGATCATTTTATAAAAATCGAGTTTCAGGTTAATTTAGCCCCAGGCCAATATACTCTAGATGTTGGATGTGGTTCTGGAATAGGAGAGGACGTAAAGGGAAGTAGATATATTGCTGCAGCTATTATAGAAGTGCTACAACTACCTGAAGACGAAGTAGTACATGGCCTCGTAAGATTACCTCATTCGGTAGATAAACTAAGGATTTAAATTACTTCTGCAAAGTAGGGTCTTACTCGTGTAAAAAGTGCTAAACCTAGGGCAAAAATTAATACTGAAATCATGTATGTATAACCTAGATGGTTAAACTCAAGAGGTAGCCCCCATAGTGTAACACGTCTTGCCTCATTAATAATCGTTACTAGTGGGTTGAGTTGAAGTATTCGAGCTACTACAGGAGGAACACGGTTCAGTGAGTATAGAATGGCGCTACCATACATGACAGCTGTAGCTATAAATGGTGTGGTATGATCTAAGTCCCTGTAGAAGACGCCTACCGCACTTAATGTCCATGATATACCTAAAGAAATGAGAACTAGTGGTAATATAATAAGCGGCAACTCCAGGACGCGTATAGTCAGCCCGCCGTGACTAAAAGGTGCTAAAATTACAGTGATTAATATGCTTAATGAAGCAAAGTACACAGAGGATATTACTCGCGATAGCGAAAGAATTTCTAGAGGAAATACTACTTTTTTAACAAAGTTAGGCTGATTTGTTATCAAGCTAGGAGAGCTGCTAATTGTATCTGCAACAATTTGAAATAGGCTTATCCCTAGAAAAAGAGCTAGAGCGAAATCAAAGAAGTTTTCATCTTTAAGTACCCCAAAACGACCTCCAAAAATAAGTCCAAAAACAAACAGGTACAGACCAAGCATCATTAACGGTGTGATTAGTGCCCAGAAATGACCTAATTTGCTCCCTTTGTGGCGCATTTCAATTTCTCGACGTGTAAATTGAAATACAAGGTCTCGATTTTGATAAAATCTGTATAAAACGTTAAAAAGGCGCATCGAATACTATTAAAACCATATAAGGACCAATTTATTAGGTCGAGGTTTACTTTATATATAGAATTCCCAAACCAACGTATTTTAAGTCAATTATATATATAAAATTGAGGCTGGAGATTAGTTAATAATTTATGCGAATATAGTAGTAGTTACATGCTATCTCTAGCACTCACATGCCTTATTTTTGTCTTTTGGGGCTTTACTGGCTTATCAATTTTAGGCGTTTGTAGTCCTCGATTAGGTCTACTTAAAAATGCGCTCCTTGCTCCAGTAGTAGGTCTCTCAACGACTGTTTTAGCCCTAATGGTCGCCAATCAAGCAGGATTTCCGATCCAGGCATGTGCCAAATATGTAACTGGGTTATTGTTGATTTTGGCTAGTTGCCTATATTTGAAGGCACGGCCAAAACTGCCTTTTAAAGCCTTATTACCGTATTTTTTTATTTTCAGTGCATCTCTAATTTGGATTAGTTGGCCTTCTCTAAAACTTCATTTTAATTGGCTTAGTTTTGTGACAGATGACTATGTAAACTATTGTTTATCTGCCGATAGATTTAAGCAATTTGGTTTTTACAGAGTTCCATTAATCGAGGAACTCAGAGGCAGTGATTATACGCAGCATTTTTGGTTCATGCATGCAATAGCCCTCATTCGATTTGGAGCTGAACATCAATTAGCGTGGGTTTCTTCACTGACTGGACTAAGAACTCTGCAAATATTCATGCCCACAATTATTGCACTAGGGTTAGTTCAATTGTCTTCTGTGGCAGGGCTAGTGCTATATAAAGGCCATTTTAGACGTTATGCTCTCATTGCTACACTACTTTTAGCACTTAGCCCACTGTACGTATATAGTTTAGTTTACCAGCGAATTGCACAAGTAGGGGGTCTTGGAATGATGCTCGGTCTCGTAGCGTTAATGACAGCACGATTTAAAACTAAATCTCGTTTAACTGTATTAAGAATAAGTTTACCTACCGCCTTGATAGCTTCGGCACTGGCGATGTTTTATCCTGAGGTATCGCCTTTTGCTGCAATTAGTATTTTTTTATTTTTCTTCTTAGAATGGTTTCAAACAAGAACTTTCCCGTCAGCCCGTGCAGTGCTTTTGCAATATGTCTTAGTTCTTTTTTTTATTTTACTAAGATTTAATGTTATCTCCTATATCTATGGTTTTTTTAACCAGCTAGAATCGGGACTTGGAAAAAATGATTTAGCTTTATCGCTATTTCCTTTCTTTCTCATCCCGTCGGGTATTCCTGCTTTGCTCGGCATACAAGACATGGCTGCTGATATAGCTGACCCATGGGGGTCCATCTTGTTTTTCCTAGCTGTATTTTTTCTAATCCTCGTATTATTTAAGAGTATACGACAGATCGCTCGTGGATTTCCTATAGCTGTTCTTTTTGTTGTTCAAGGAGCTGTCGCATTTACTTTATTTAGGAGCGGAAACGATTTTGGTACATACAAAATGGCTATGTTCATGCAGCCAGCTTTGATGGCCGTTTTAGCCTCTGTTTTGATTGAGACTAAGCCACGAATAGTGGGGTATGCGGGCTTTATTTTGCTTTCAGTTCTCATGATAACGACTGACATAGGTTTTACTCAGTCGTCCGCTGGTAAGACAGGAACTATTTTAGCTGAAGTACAAAACGCATCAGCAGTGCTCAGTAAAACAACCCAACAACCAAAGCCTACTGACTATTGGTTCAGTGGTATTGATAATATGATAGCCGCTAAATTGGCCACATCTATCTACCAAGGGGGATATGTACTATTTCCTAGTCGGGATCCGTTTCCAGTAAGTCACTATATTATCGATGCAGATTGGCCTCTTATGCAGTGGTATCCGCACAAAGATGTTTATTTTTACGAACATAAACTCTTAACGGAGCTTGACCATGAAACGGCAACACCAAGATCTGTCTTCGGAACTGATTTTTCTGAACTTAAGTTGGCACGTAAGCCTACCCATTATTTAAATCTTACTTCGGAGCGAAATCTCTTTAATAAGATGCATCCAGACGGAAAAACAAAAGATGATTTCTTTGTAGTAACGCCTATATCTGATGCAAAGAATACACTCATTTTCATTCATTCATCCCTTGGTAGTCATTATTACTTTGGTGATAGACGGAATATATCCTTTTATCAGCAGGAGCGTGATTACTATGATGCTGAAGGCATGATGAATGGTATTGGACGCTTTTTACTCTTAAGGGTCGAGAATCCAACACCTGAGGTATATTTACGACTTGCAGCCACTAAAACTTTAATGTCTGCAGATCACAAAGCGTGGTCTACTCAAGCAAGTGTTAAAGCTACTCATACGCTTCCTATTCCTTTGTTTGGCTCTGGTGCAGCAAATGTTTTCGTAGGACCTATTAAGCCTGTGAGGGTAGGCGATGGATTTTATATCGCACTTGATATGGGTGAGGAAGCAAGCCCCTTTACGTCAACCAGAACAGGTCTTAAAGCGCTATATAATTATAGTATACCCTTAGATTATCGATGGCTAGTTGGCTACGGAAGAGACATATCTGTAATAAGTCCCGTAGAGTATGAATCAATCCCAAGGCCTACTTCTCTCGAGAATTTTCCTGCAGAAATTGTTAAAGCTCAAGGGCTGGAATTTTCTGGAATTTATGAAGATGGGTGGATTTCTCCTGAATCTAAAATTGTTTTAGGTAATTCTAACTCTGGTGATGTGATACGTTTAAGATTACAAGTTCCTAAAGATTTACAATTTAGTCATTCGGTGGGGGAACTGAAAATATCTGTAACAGGTTCAGACCCTATTGTTATTCCTGTCGGAGTAGGTGATTTTGACTGGCTTATGCCTATTTCGAATCCAGGCATAAAAACAGATTTGCGGCTTTCCTTTTCCAACAGTGCACGTTTAGCCAAGGGTGATGACCGTGTTGTGTCAGCGAAAATAGAGTCTATCAAGGTACTCACTATATCCAAAGTCGATTTCACTCATACTGATTCTCCAAAGCCACCAACAATAGGAATAGATCCTGACGGTTGGTGTGAAGAGGAATGTTTTTTCGATATGCCTGTATCTTCATCGGCAAAAGGTGTTATTTTGACGCTTGATTATCCAGGATGGTGGAATGTTCCGCCTGATACCGACTTAAAGATTAACTTAGATAATGCTGCTCCACAGATCTTTCATATAAAACAAGGAAGAAACACACTCTCTGTTGTAGCAACTCCTGGAGCTTCAGTGAGAAGAGTTCATATTAAGGCCTCGCAGATCGTTACTTTACCAAAACCAGATAGCCGATCTAGAGCGTTTTGTTTAATATCTGCTGAAAGTAATGATGAAAGAGCATTGAGTGAGCGCATGGGCGGGCATACTGCAGCACTCTATAAAAAAATTGACTATGCTAAAGAGGGCTCACTACGTCCTCCTTCCGAGGGAATCAATTCAGATGGATGGTCGAGTAAACGTGTGGTAATTTCATTACCAGTTTTAAGAGACTCAAACTCTGTCACACTAAAAATGGAATACCCAGGATGGACAGGACTGCCTGCAGAAAATGCGATTGCTATTCGTGTTGATGGAGGGAAGCCCTATTATACTCATTTGAAGACTGGCATGAATATGGTAACGCTACCAGAACCTATTGGCTTCACATCACGAACGATAGTAATAGAAGCGAATAAAACGTTTATTATGCCAGGGACTGGGGATGGAAGAGAATGTGCTTATCGATTAATCGAAGTATCGACTAATTAATTTTCGTAAGACTTATGGTACTTCGTATATTTCGATTAAAGTAGATCCTGTACTGCCTGATGCGCTCTTAGCCTGAACGGTATAAGATCCAGGTTGGAGTGTAATAACAGTAGCTGAGTCATGACTTGATGTGTTTGTATAAGCAAATGCGCCAGTCGAAGCTTCAGCTGCAACAACAAGAGATTGGTTTGAAGACGTATTCGCCCAACTAGAATTTGAAGCAATTACGGTAGAGCCTGAATATACTGTGAGTGTAGGATCTGAAATAGCTCCAGGAACACCGAGTAGTGTGAGAGCAGGACCGCTTGCGCGAATGAGTACCTTCTCTGATGTTGTACCACCAATCGTAAATCCAGCCGTAAGTATGCCATTGGCTGCGATTTGTTCTAAGCACGATACATTAATCAAGCGCGGAGTAGAAAGTGAATAAGAGCCTGACGGTGTGTTATCATATATTTCAGCTAATGCATTCCCCGTAGCATTACCTTTGCCTGCTACTTGAACGGTGTACCCAGGATTTGTTGGTAAACTAATAACTAAAGCTGCATCTAAACTCGACGTATCTGTTAATGGGAATGCACCAGTTGCTGCGTCTGCAGTGCTTATAGTAGATTGATTACTCGCTGGAGATCCCCAATTGTCATTACTTGCAATAGCTGTAGAACCGTTAAATACAGTTAATTGAGGGTCTGGTAGTACGTTGTTTACTCCGTAAGTAGTTAGTGCAGGTCCCGTTGCTCGAATGAGTACATTTTGAGATCCAGTTGTCCCGTTTCCGCCGGTAACAAAACCGACTGTCAATAATTGACTCCCTGGTCCATCTAGTGTGAGTACAGAGAGGTTAATTAAACGCCCTAGATTGTTTCCAAAGGATACTTGTGCAGGATTTGATGTTGCAGATCCATAAGGGTTAGTAACGGTAACGGTGTAACTTCCAGCAGTTGAACTTTGTACTGATGGAATTGTGTAAGACGATGAAGTTGCTCCTGGTATGGCGATGTTGTTTAGATACCACTGATAGCTAGGTGTAGCGCCTGTTGCTACAACGCTTAAGGTAGCGCTTGAACCTGCCGACACATTAACTGATTGAGGCTGGGTTATGATTACAGGTATATTTAATGCAAGCGTTGCTGGTTGGCTTGTTGCAGAACCATAGGCATTTGATACGATGACGTAATATTGACCAACTGCGGCTGAGCTAAGACTTGATACAGTTAAAACAGCCGAAGTAGCGCCTGAAATAGTTGAGCTATTAGTTAGTGCCTTATTATTGAAATACCACTGATAATTGAGAGGGTTTGTCCCAGTAGCTGTAACTTGTAAACTTGCTGAAAAGCCGGTTGTTCCAAGCGTATTAGTAGGGTTATTTGTTATTTTTGGTGGAGAGTTGAGTGATGCTGCAACAGCTTTACGTATAATTGAGCTACCTGTATTTGTAATATAGAGAGCTCCAGATGCATCTACAGCAATGCCTTTGGCATTAGAAAATGTAGCGCTACTTCCTGTTCCGTCTGTTGAGCCAGGGGTATTATTTCCAGCTAATGTGCTCACAATTCCTGCAGATGAAATTTCTCGAATATACGTGCCACTAGAACCGTCAGTAATGAATAAATTACCGGAGGAGTCACAGGTTATTCCATACAAGTGAGAAAATTGGTAAGCCGAAGTTGATAATGGTCCATCGATTAAACCAGGTTCTCCAAAAAATCCTCCTATCGTGGTTACGGTACCTGTGGCCGTTATCTTTCTTAGTGTACTAGAACCCGAATCTGTTACGTAAAGGTTTCCGGATGAATCGATAGCAATACCTGCTGGTGCTCCAAAAC
>Ga0164297_10002368_pt1 | contig 18764 bp, 14 predicted proteins | sample GEODES058metaG_FD_113539 | JGI IMG/M metagenome (GOLD analysis project Ga0164297, IMG submission 113539) | Dystrophic lake water microbial communities from Trout Bog Lake, Wisconsin, USA - GEODES058 metaG | ecosystem: Environmental > Aquatic > Freshwater > Lake | place: USA: Trout Bog Lake...
AATGTTACAGGTATAGTTGCCCAGGCTACACAGGCCAATTACGCTAATACAGCTAATGCAGTCAGTGGTAGTAATGTGTCAGGCGCTGTTGCCAATGCCACGGTGGCTACCTATGCTAATACAGCTAATGCGGTTAGTGGTAGTAATGTGTCAGGCCAGGTTGGCAATGCCCTAATTGCTGGCACGGTTTACGCTAATGCTCAACCAAACATTACGTCAGTTGGCACATTAACATCACTATCAGTATCAGGCAATATTATTGGCGGCAACATAAGTGTAGTTGGTGTTACCGTAGACACAGGCAACGTCACAGCTGGTAACATTTTAACTGGTGGTTTGGTCAGTGCACAGGGCAATTTGACTGCTGGTAATTTATTAGTTAATGCTAATGCTACTATTCTTGGTAATCTAAGTGTTGCTGGAACAGTTACATTCTCTAATAGTAGTGTTATTGTTACTAATGATTTATATATTGAGTTAGCTAACAATCAATCTACCTACACAGGCATAAACGGTGCTGGTCTTCAAGCCGGTAACACTGGAACCGGTACATTAACTAACTGGACCTACGCTTCTACACCAAATGCTTGGTCAACTAACGTTGGTATCTCGGCGGCAGGTAGTGTGTTTGGCAATACATTTTATGGCAACGGTGCTGGACTAACCAGTTTAGTTGGAGCTAACGTAACAGGTACAGTACCAGCGGCCACTATCGCAGCCACAGTTACAACAGCCGCACAACCTAACATTACTAGTGTTGGAGCCTTAACTTCATTGTCAGTGACTGGCAATGTTTCAGTCGCTGGTATTGTATCCGTAACAAGTAATCTTGGCAACGCAAATATTGCCACGCAAATTATAACAGCCGACGCTTCATATATTAACACCAATCAGCCTGGTGTGATGATACACGTGACTGGGCAAACAGTCAATCCAACTCGCCTGTACATTGACGGAGCCGGTTCAAACAACTATGCCGCCTATATTGGACGTCATTATAATGGCACTCCAACCAGCCCAAGTCAAGTGCTGGCCAACACAGTAGTCAGTCGTTTTGGTGCTAACCCTTATGGTGTATCAGGATTTGCTCCAATCAGTACAACACGTATTGATATGATGACAGTTGAGGACCAAACCAGCACTAATCAGGGCAGTCAAATCTTACTGGCCGCTACTCCTTTGGGGTCTAATGTAATAGCCAATGTTGCTGTATTCAACGGCACCGGTCTAAGTGTGGTTGGTAATGTTCGGGCCTCAACCACAATTAGCGCCGCCGGCAACATCACTGGCAGCTATATCTTGGGCAACGGCGCATTTTTATCTGGAGTTATTACCAGTGTAGCCAATATCAACAACGGCACCAGTAATATTAGTGTTTACGACTCGGGCAATATCACAGTTGGAGTATCTGGAGTAGGAAATACTGTAGTGTTTACACCTACACAAGCAGATTTTAATACAGCAATTTCTGCCGCTGGCAATATTACAGGCAATTACATTTATGGTAATGGCTCACAACTAACAGGTATTTCCTCAACAGGCACAGTAGTTGGGGGTAATTTATTAATTTTAACCAGATCTTCGGGCACAATAGACGCTACCATTGTGGCAGGCTATGTAATAGTGCTGGCAAGATCGGGCAATATCGATATGCCGGTTTCAAGCTAAATATTACATTAGGACAACGAGATGACAAATAGATTTCCCTTAATCGCAAACGCAACAGCAAACCAAATACAAGAGCTGGCTTCAGGCGATTTTTTAGATTTAACCAACAGCGGAATTGTTAATTCTGGTAATATTACTGCAAATAACCTACTTTCGGTAGGTACCGTTTCTGCTACAGGTAATATTGCAGCAGGTTCAGGCAGTTTCTTTATTGGTAACGGCAGTCAGCTAACTGGCTTACCAGCTGGCTATTCCAACAACGATGCTGTGGCCTATGGCGAAGCGGGTTGGGCTGGCAATATTATCCCCAGTGCCAACGTAACTTACTCATTGGGCAATGCTACACATTTATGGTCAGCTCTGTACGTAGCTGGCAACACAATTTATATTGGTAATTCAACCATTGCCGTTTCTGGAACAGGTGTTACTATTGGTGGTAATTCCGTGGTTACTGCCAATCCATCTGGTACATCCAGCACCACTGGTAATATGCAAGTAGTTGGTAATATCACTGGTAACAATATTTTTACCGCTGGCATAGTGTCAGCCATAGGCAATATTACAGGTAACGTGTTTATTGGTAATGGCAGTCAGTTAACTGGCCTACCAGCTGGCTATGCCAACTCCAATGCCGCGGCTTATTTTGCCTCAGGCACCAGTTCAAGTAATATCAGTATCACTGGCAACATATTAACCACCACATTTGTCAGTGCCACAGGCAATATTACGGGCAATGTCTTCATTGGCAACGGAGCTGGCTTGACCAGTTTAACTGGCGCCAACGTGACCGGCACCGTTCCCCTGGCCACAACCGCACAATATGTAACAGGATTGACCAGCAGTAATGTAACAACAGCATTGGGCTATACGCCATATCCATCAAGTAATCCAAGTAACTATGTCACAGCGGCAGTTGTATTAACTACCGGTGCTCAACCTAATATTACCAGTGTTGGCACATTAACAAGTCTTAGTGTAACCGGCGCTGTTACAGCTGGACATTTTGTAGGCGAAAGCGGCAATCTATCAAATATTCAAGGCAGTAATGTAAGTGGCGCAGTCACCAGTGCTACAACAGCAGCCACAGTTACTACCGGCGCACAACCAAATATTACTAGTGTTGGTTTACTAAGTGCTGTGTCAAGTTCAGGCACAATTACAACCACTGGCAATGTTTATGCTGGCAATGTATCAGCCACAGGTAATATTATTGCCAACCCTTCAAGTTATTTTATTGGTAACGGTAGTCAATTGACTGGCGTAGCTGCCACCAGCATTGGCACATTGCTCAACTTAACAGTCACCGGTACCATCACCGGCGGCAACATAGCTTACGGTGCCAACAGTATATCAGGTAGTGGTTCAGTTTATGCTGCAGCATTTGTAGGATCATTAACTGGTACAGCCAGCGCAGCAGTATCAGCTATAGGCACCGCGGCCACAGTAACCACCGCCGCACAACCAAATATTACATCAGTTGGTTTACTAAGTGCTGTGTCAAGTTCTGGTACTATTACAACCACAGGTACAGTAGCAATGGCAACTGCTACAGCAACTGGTACCATTACTGGTGGCAATTTAACTACAGGTGGTAATGTAAATGCCACTGCTAACATCACTGGCGGTAATGTAAGCGCGGTTGGCACCATTCAAACAGCCGGCCAATTTACTGGTTCCGGCACTGGATTGACAAATATTCCAGGTGCTAACATTACTGGCACTTTGAGTGCTAGTACAACTGGTACTGCCGCAAGTGTTACAGGGGCAGCCCAAACAGCAATTACGTCTTTAGGGCAACTTACAGCCCTATCAGTTGCTGGACTAACCACAGTAACTACTGTAACAGGCGCTGTAGTCAGCGTAACTGGCAGTATAACAGGTGGCAATATCAAGGTTGGTGTAAACAGCATAACCAGTCCAGCTAATATTACCATCGGTGACAGTAGTTTGGCATCGGGCACAGGTAATGTAATTATTACAGGTAATTTGTATGTTCAAGGCACCACTACTACAGTCAACTCAAATACATTGAGTACCAATGACCTTGTAGTACACATGGCCAACAATGCTTCATCTGCGGCGCAGGCCAATGGCGGTGGTATTGCTGTTGGACCCACCGCAACTCCATACGCTACCTGGCTTTATAGCAGTACTCAAAATGCTTGGAACTCAAATCTTCCAATTAGTGTAGCAGGCAATATCAACACTTCTGGTAATTTGATTTCCTCAGGCTATTTAAACGCTAGTAACGGACTTTGGTCAACCAGCTCTTATCCTGGACCATATACCGACGGTGTTGTGGTTGACTATGTAACTGGCATTGCACGTATCAGCGGCGGCACTGCAGATAATGTCTACTTCTACAATGGCGGAGTAGGCACTACATTATTAGGTGGTTTTGCGGCTTCCGGCGCATTTAGTGCCATTGGCGCAATCACAGGAACACAGTTTAATGGTTCTGGAGCAGGATTAACCAGCATTCCAGGTGCTAACATTACTGGCACTTTGAGTGCTAGTACAACAGGTACTGCCGCGAGTGTTACCGGTGCCGCTCAAACAGCTATCACATCGCTTGGCACACTTACAAGTTTATCAGTAACAGGTGCTACTACATCAGGATCATTTGTTGGTTCAGCCAGTGGATTGACTAACATTCCCGGCGCCAACATTACAGGCACATTGAGTGCCAGTACAACAGGCACAGCCGCAAGTGTTACCGGAGCGGCTCAAACTGCTATTACTTCTTTAGGTCAATTGACAGCATTGTCTGTCAATGGTACAATTACAACCACTGGCACAGTAGCAATGGCTACCGCCACAGCCACAGGCACCATCACTGGTGGCAATTTAACCACCGGTGGTAATGTATTGGCTACGGGAAATATCAGTACCAATGGCAACGTATTATTAGGAACTGCAGCCAGCTATTTGAGCGCTGCCGGCAACATTTATAGTGGTAATGTAAGTGTAACCGGAGCGGTGTATGCTCCATTCTTTATTGGTAGCGGCGCAAGTCTAACTGGCGTTGTTGCTACAACAGCCGCTACTGTAACTACCGCCGCACAACCAAATATTACTAGTGTTGGATTGTTAACCGCTGTATCAGTAAACGGTACAATCTCAACTACTGGTACGGTGGCAATGGCCACAGCCACAGCCACAGGCACTATCACTGGTGGCAATTTAACTACAGGTGGTTTTGTAACTGCCGCTGCTGTAACAGCAACTGGTACCGTAACAGGTGGTAACTTGACCACAGGTGGTTTTGTAACGGCCGCTACAATTACAGCTACTGGCACCATTACAGGTGGTAATATTGCAGCCGGCACAGGATATATCAGTACAAGCGGTGCGGTAACTGCCGCTTCTGTAACTGCTTCCGGTACAGTAACAAGTGCTACACATACTGCTACCGGTACCATCACAGGTGGTAACTTGACCACAGGTGGTAATGTACTAGCTACAGGTAATATTAGTACAAGCGGCAATGTATTATTAAGCACAGCGGCCAACTATCTCAGCGCAGCCGGTAATGTCTACAGTGGCAATATCAGTACCTTGGGTACTGTAGTTGCTGTTGGCAATATAACAGGCGGTAATATACTGTTTGGCGCCGGGCAAATATCTGGCACCGGAGTAGTCTATTCAGCTACACATACATCAACAGGAACAATTACTGGTGGCAACTTGACAGCCAGTGGTACCGGTTTTATTAGTACCGCCGGTAACGTTTATGGTGTAAGTTACTTGGGTACCACTGTCAGTATGTCTGGTACCATTACAGGTGGTAACTTAACTGTTGGTGCTGGTAACATTACTGTTGGTAACATCATATCCAATGGCAGTCTTACAGGTAATATTGGTTCCGCTTCGTTCCCATTTAGCAAGGTATTTGCCCAGGCCACTACCGCACTCTACGCTGACTTGGCTGAGATGTACTGTGCTGATCGTGACTACGCACCTGGCACAGTGGTTGAATTTGGCGGTCCAGCTGAAGTTACACAAACCACTCAAAGTCACAGCGTGACCACAGCTGGTATCATTTCTACAGATCCAGCTTATTTGATGAACTCCATGGCTGATTGCGATAACGCAGTTGAAGTTGCTCTGGTAGGACGTGTTCCTTGCCAAGTGATAGGCACAATTTGCAAAGGTGATCGTTTGGTATCATCAGACACACCCGGAGTTGCAACTCGATTAGATATGTCTAAATACGAGCCAGGTTGTATCATTGGTAAAGCACTCGAGGATTATGATTCCACAGAAGTAGGTGTTATTGAAGTAGCCGTAGGACGCATTTAATATGCAGGCGCGGTATCGTCAAGACTACCCTGGCGAATTTGTAGTTACTAATTCAACCTGGTCCAATGGTCAAAAACAACAAACACGCGAGTGGGTAGCTAATCCTATTGTTAATCAACACTTGACCGGCGGAGCGGCCTGTATAGGTAGCGCAGCCCACAAAGAATTATTTGATCATACTATACTGGCAACACATCGCGGCGGCTTGCTAGGCAGTAAAAAATTACAAACCTATGGCGTTGCTGCTATAGCACAGCAAATGTGTTTGGATTTTACTGTAGACACAGTTTACAAAAATTTAGCGCCTTTGATTGATAACAAGTACGTAGAAAATAACATAGTTTACACCACAGCTCGTAACTGTATTGATCATCCTGGTGAGTTTTATCTTATTCCTCAAGCGCCCTACATATCCACACTGGCCATGCCTGTATATCTTGCGGCATTTGACGGGCATAAAGAAATTTATTTGATTGGCTATTGTAATGATACACAAAGTGATAGATCTAATTGGCAAGACGAAATTGCTGACATTATGTCGGCCTACTCAGAAGTAAAATTTACCATTGTTGGACCTGAAAATAACATACCAGAAAAATGGTTGGCCAAATCCAACACTGGCATCTACAGCTACAATGAATTTATCAGCTACTGTGACGTATAAAGCTGTTGTATAGTAGCAATTTTTTGACGTACAGCATCAAAGTTTATGGTTGACCATAGGCCAGGATGCATGGGTTTAGGATTGGTACCTGAATCAATCCAAGCATAACCTGCGTGTTCCTCATTCAGCGTAGGCACAAACTCCTTGGCAACTACACAGAAAAAAGTATGATAAGCAAAAACGCCATCAGGTGAAGTAAACTTTTCCAGCGGCATTAGCTTGACATACTCAGGCCAAGCGCCTAATTCTTCTTCACACTCGCGAATCATAGCGGCCATCATTGACTCACCTGGTTCCATTTTACCACCAGGCAAGCCCCAAGAATTTGGATGCTTGGGATCATTGCGCATGAGATAAAGATAACGGTTGGTCTGTTGAGAGAAGAACCAAATGCCTACAGCACTGACCTGTTTTAAATGATTAGAGCCCATTGGCCACCTGGATAGAGACCTTGATAGGATTTAACCCACCCTTCGCCAATCCATTTATATTGGATTTCTGTTGTAAGATTAGTAACATATTGGGTATTTACTTGACTTGAGGCACTATCAAAAGAAACCAACCAGCGCGATCCATCGTATTCAATAATATCATTTGGGCGAGCTATTAGGATTTGATCCATGGTACCGGCCCAGGCGGCAGCATAACCGCTGTCACTGCCTGTGGCTTCTGTTAGTAAGTAACGTTGTCCTAGCTGGGCTGCTGGTAAACCTTGTCCTGGCCCAGATACCAAGGGATTAATGACTGAATTAATTGGGGCCAATGTATTGGCTGGCACAGATTCTTCAATGGGGGTAAACAGTAAAAAGCGATCATCTGTAGGATCAAACGCCACAGTACCATAGACTTGACTGCCGTCTTCCTGTGTCAAGGCCACCATACTAATACCAGGACGTAGTGTGCCATACAAACCAACAATAGGAGTCCACAACAAATTGCTTGCTGCGTCAATGTCAGGTGGTGGCAGTTGATAGTTTTGCTCATCTACACGAGCTGCTTGTGCTAAAATTTGTAGTTTGTTGCCAATCAATACTGTCTGATAGCCATAAGGTGTAATATACTGACGTGTGCCCAATAATAAATCATTGTTGCGAATAGCGTTGACCATATCACCTGATCCGTCAAATACTGACGCAATAATTTGTTCAACAACACCTAACTTCTTGACCTTGGCAGGCAAGCTCAACCATACAGGAAGTGTAAATTTAATAGTTGCGATGTCAATGGGATCTTCTGTTCCAATAGGAATTTGACGTGAACTAAAACCAGTTGAGACCAATTCAACCATTGACAAACTGGTCCAATCCAAAAAGTTATCTGTTGACTGTATTTCTAACGCAGGATTGAACAAGGGCAGGATCTGTTCTAATATTTGAAACTTTTGATTGGTGTTTGACGTCCAAATATCTAAATTAATAGATAATTTGTAAGGCGCAGGCATATAACGATCGATAGTAAAGGCATTGCCTTGTGTTTGTTCATAGGTACCGGTGTTCTCATCATAGGTGCGTTGGCGCACATTAACAGTACTGACAAAGTTAGGATTCTGCATCCGTGGGCGATCAAAGTCCAGGCCAGTGATATAAAATGTCATGATTGGAGTAGCCGGCATATTGTTGGCTGAATTTTCTTGCAGTATTGTCTGTGCTTGCCGCGAAGCATCACCATAGCGTACAGGCACACGATATAGTGTATCGCCTGACCCTGCTACACCTGATTCATTGCGTCCAAACTCAACACTGAATCCTGAAAACATACGGGCAAACTGTATTAGATAGCGGCGTATTTGTTGGTCGTAAAAGAATTGCTGTGCCATGGTTATCTTCCTGGAGGTCTTGGTTTGGGTGGTTTGTTACCGCCGTCATTGCCATTGTCTGCCAAAGGTTTGAGCAACTGGCTAAGACTTTGACGACTTGGAATATTACCTTGGTCACTGGTACCAACTGTGTATGGATTATTAACAAACGAACTGCGCTGTGTAAGATTATCCAAGCCCCAATCCAGCGGTGTGTGCAAATCATCTTGTACTTTGACCCACATGGTGCCACTGAATCTAAATAAACGATTTGGAAAGTAGTCTAAACGTAGGCAGTAGTCGCCTGTGACTGGATTATGAGGAAATGATACGCCCGGAGTAACTGGCAAACCATTTGGTGGTAGCGGACCACCTTGTAAATAACCTATGGCATAGCCATAATTTTCAGGCGATGTTCCTTCGCCTGGCTGTGTACCATCTGCTGTGACTGATGAATCACCAGCAAACAAGCCGCGGCCACCTGGTTGCTCGTCAGGGTTGGTAGGCAAAATATAAAATGACACATCGTCATATCCACTGGTTGGAACATCTGCGTTGGCCTGAATAACCAATGCGTCATTGATAGCAAGGTCTTTGTTCTTGGTAGACATGGCGTCACCAATGGTAGTAGGATTAGCGACCAATGCCCAGTAGTTGGGATCTAAAGAATCTGTTCCAGCAGGAACATTTTTGGTTGCTGTATAATATTGATCACCAACTAAAACTGTATCACCAGCTGGATAAAAATTACCTGGATCCCAGATATTGTCTGGCATGAATGCCTGCCCAGTAATTTGTGCATACTCTTGAGCATTGACCATAGGTGTTGCCTTGACCCGCCACAAGTGAGGCAACCAAGTTTGACTGAATCCTTCAGCGGCATAAGCAGCATCTTGAATAACATAAAATTTAGGTAGGGCACGAGCCACATTGCCTAAAGGAAAGTAATCTTTCAAGTTGGGTAGTTCTAACACGTCGCCTGACATTAGTTTACGCCCCATGGTGTCAATCATATTATTGTAATGAAATGTAATGAATAGTGTATCATTGTTCAAAAACAAGCCAAACTGTGTTAGATTAAAATCAATATCTGATTGTGTATAGGCTCCGCGCATCTGATAAATGTTGGTATCGTAAGCACGGTCGCGGTTTTCTAACAGCAGCAAGTCTTCAATGAACAGGGGATTTTCATGACTATAGTTAGGTAGAGTGGCATCACCATTTCCTGGTGCGGCTTTGGGATCTACAATAGGGCCAAGATATTTGTGAATATACATATCTACGCCGCCAACCGTGTACATTTCGTAGATAACTTTATCTAAGTACTGGTAATCGTTAGTGCGGTTTGGCCGCCATAGGCTTAATCTTGGCATAGTACACTATTTATCGCTTAAAAGGTTGACCAAAAATACCAAAAAGCTATATAATACTAGTATGGATAGTATTTTAGACCGTTTAAATTGCTTGGAAACACAGATAGCCACCGTAAAAAATAAGGTGGCTTATCGTGATTTGCGGGCCATGCTTAAACCTATAGATCGTACTATTACAGAAATGAGCAAAGAGGATGTAGAGTGTCGCCGTATGAAAAAGACCACTACCCGTTATAGAGAATTAGAAACGCAGGCAAATGAATTACTATCCAATTTAGAGCAAATGGTTACCTTTGCCGCTCTTATCAGTTGACATCCACTAACTTATCATATACACTACAGACTATGGCTAAAAACGAAAACACAATTAAAAGACTGAACCCTAAAGGTGCCGAGACCAAATATGTTGGTTTTGAACCAGAGTGGCATATTCAACCTGATGAAACTAATCGTTTGTCAGCGTTCGCCAATGCCTTCCAATGGTATAATTATCATTACGGTAAAAAAGAAGCCAAGGAAATGATTTGCCATTACTTAGAACACAATGGTCGTTCTAAAGACGCCAAGACCATGCGTGGCATTCCTGACAGTCAAATTCGTGTTACTCCAGCCTGGGTATGTCGTATGACATTGATTGGTCTGGTACTTAACGAGCATGAACAGTGCATTGTTGATGAACAAATTTCAGCCATGCTTAAAATCAAACAAGAAAAGAAACGAGCACAGGAGGACGTTGACGCAGACGCCGCTGTAGCAAAATTAACTATTCAAGACCATCTTCGCGAAAAAGCTTCAGAGTGCGCAGGCGAACTTGAAGGTATGTTTGATGATTTTATTCAGGCCGGCGCCAAAATGTCAGCAGACTTCAAACCTATTGCCTTGATCCGCGGTATGAATATTAGCCCACAGATGATTCCTAATATTACTGCTGTATGGAATTTACGACTACAAGAATTTAACGAAGTATTAGAAGCCAATGACGAGCAACTGGTTGAGGGATACTCGCACCTGTCAAAAATACAACTTCGTAATTGTGTAAAATTCTGTGAAACTGTTATTGGCGATTGCGGATCTTATATTTCTATTAAGAAAACAGAACGCAAGCCTAGAGCTAAAAAAGTAATCAGCCCAGAAAAACAAGCCAGCAAATTTAAATATTTGCGGGCATTTGATGAATTAAAACTCAAATCAGATCCAGCGGCAAAACTTGTAAATGCCAGCGAGGCCTGGTTATATGATACAGTCAAACGCAAACTGATCCACGTAGTAGCAGACTCACATCTGGGCACATTTACCGTTAAAGGATCTGCTGTTATTGCGTTTGATGCGGCACAAACTGTACAAAAAACTCTACGCAAACCAGCTGAACAAATTAAAGCAGTCATGTCAGGCGGCAAGCCTGCTATGCGTAAAGAATTTGGCGCCATCAAGGCCACTGAAACCAAGTGGAACGGTCGCGGAAACGAAAATCTAATCATTCTCAAGGCCTGGTAAATATTGGGTGACTCAGAAAAAATCATTTGATCGAGTCGAGTTCTACATAACCAATGTTTGCAATTTAACTTGCGACAACTGTAATAGATTTAACAACTACCGATTTAAAGGCTTCCAAGCGTGGGCAGACTACAAAGATACCTACGCCGAGTGGTCCAAGCTAGTTGATTTTAAAAGAATTACATTACTCGGCGGCGAAACTCTCCTCAACCCTACTATCAAGGAATGGATCACGGGCCTACATCAGTTATGGCCTGATGCTCTAATTGAGGTGCTTACCAATGGCTATAGATTAAATGACGTTGCTGACCTGTATGCTACCTTGCGTACTACCCAGACCAAAACGAATATGACATTTATTTCGTTAAGTATTCACAATACCAATGACGAGCAACAGTTATTTGCTGAGATTGATCGATTTCTTATCAAACCTGTAAAAAAAATTCCAGACGAAAACAGGAAAAATAGCTACAGGTTAGTGGATACAAACTACATTACTGTCTATGTCATGTATGAAAATGAATTCACTCCGGCCGCAATACAAGTTAAAAATAATCGGTTTACACTACACAACAGCGACCCAATCAAGGCTCACCAAGCCTGCCCTATAGCACAAACCAAATCCTATCATTTTATTCGAGGTAAAATGTACAAGTGCGGACCGGTGGCACTATTTCCAGAATTTGACCAGCAAAATACCCTAGACATTACCGCAGAAGATCGCGAGCTGCTTAACTCTTATCAACCGCTGACCATGCAAAATTACAAAGAATATGCCGACGAGTTTTTTGCCCAATTAGATAATCCCATTGATCAATGTAAATTTTGCTCCAGCAGTTATGAAACTAAAAAAATCTGGCCCGTACTCAAAGGTAAAAAGAGCTAAATACCAGTAAGGAAATCAACAATGGCCATTGAAAATCAAACTACACTAGCTACACTCAAACAAGATTTAATCGAATACGTCCGCTTGCAGTTAGCTGATGAAATCGTTGATCTTGAGCTAGACGCCAGTCATTACGAATCAGCTTATCGCAACACCATTGGCACTTATCGCCAACGTGCTCAAAACGCCTACGAAGAATCTTATACTTTTATGGAGTTAGTGGCCAACGTAAACATTTATGATTTACCTGAAGAAGTTATTACGGTTCGTCAAATTTTCCGTCGTACTTTTGGCGATAGCACAGGACCTTACGCATCAAACTTTGACCCGTTTAGCCAAGCATCGCTGAACGTTTATCTAATGAACTTTAACGTAGCCGGTGGCTTGTCAACTTTTGACTTTTACTCACAGTATGTCAAGTTGGCTGGACGTATGTTTGGCGCCTATATGAATTTTACTTGGAACCAAGTTACCAAAAAATTACAACTGATCCGCGATCCAAAAGGCACAGGCGAAGAAGTATTGTTATGGACCTACAACCTAAAACCAGAAGTAAATTTGCTGTCAGATTTCCAAATCCGTCAGTGGATTCGTAACTATATGTACGCCAACTGCAAAGTGATCATAGGCGAAGCACGTGAAAAATTTGCTTCTATTACTGGCCCAACTGGCGGTACTAGCCTAAATGGTACTGCCATGAAAGCCGAAGGCCTGGCTTTGATGGAAAAAGGTATCGAAGACCTAAAGAACTATGTAGATGGTTCACAACCATTGACCTGGGTAATTGGTTAAATTTTAACCAAAATCTGTTGTAAAATTTCAAAATATCTGCTATAATCATAGCATGAGTTCACACCTAATGATTGACATTGAAGGCCTTGCCACCGGCCCTGACGCCACTATCCTGACCATAGCGGCACAGAGCTTTGACCCTTTTGGTACAGGCTATGCGGATCGTCAATATTATGCTCGCATTACTCTTGAGAGCCAAGAAAATCGTGCCATTGAGGATCACACTATAGAGTGGTGGGCCACTCAAGGCGCCGCAATGGATGAAGCATTTATGGAAGAAGGTCGTATACCTTTAGATCAGGCCTTGGACAGTCTGTATAAAATTGCTTGGCAACATGATATAATCTGGGCCAACGGTCCTACTTACGATATGAACATCTTAGAACACGCATACAAGAGCTATGGTAAAAGCCTACCTTGGCGTTATTATAAAATACGCGATGCTCGTACTATCTATTCGCTTTATCCTGATCTACCAAAGCCGCCCACAAGCCACCATGCGCTCGAAGATTGTCGTCGCCAAATTGATATGCTACAACAGACTTTTAGACATTTGGGTATCAAGGTCATGCGATAATGTTTAAATTTTGTCTAATTAGTTTTGTATCTGGTACCCGCGGAGCATATTTAGGTCACCAACTGTATTCTCGTTATCCTGAATTATTTTCTATACAAGGTTTAAAAAACCCTCGACTGAGATTCATTGAAAATTACGATATCTGGCATAACTGGATTCCGCATTTTGCTGAGGAAATATATTATAATCATCCAGATTTACATTTGGCAAATTTGTTTGATTCTCCATTGGCACAAAAGTTAGATAAATCAAAATACAATATCATACTAACACATTGCTATACTGACCAAGAGTTGACTAAATTGTATGATGCTTTATCAGGGCACACAGTCAAAACTTTACAAATTACATATGATCAGCAAGATGAAGCAGAAATCTTTAGTCGAGTTGAAACAATATTTCCTAACATAGGAATACAATTAACTCAAGATTTCCCTAAGTATTTTAAAAAATTGTTAAGTACAAATAGAAACAACATGGCCAGTAACACAATACCAGTGCTGTTTTCTGATCTAAAAGATAGTAAAAACGCACCTCTATTAGATTTTATATTACCACACTTTGAAATATGATTATAGGCATAGCAGGCTTCCAAGGGTCAGGCAAAGATACCATAGCTGACTACTTACAAAACATACACGGGTTTAAACGTGACAGTTTTGCCGCTACCCTTAAAGATGCGGTAGCCGCAGTATTTGGCTGGGACCGCGAGCTACTGGAAGGACGTACCAAAGAGTCTAGAGCCTGGCGAGAAACCGTGGACGAATGGTGGGCCATCCGTCTAGCAATGCCAAACTTAACTCCTCGCTTGGTTTTACAGCTATGGGGTACAGAAGTTGCCCGCCGGGCCTTTCACGATGATACCTGGATCGCCAGTCTAGAATATAAACTACAAAAAGCACACAGTGATATTGTAATTACTGACGTTCGATTTCCTAACGAAATACAGGCAGTACGCCGCGCAGGCGGCGTTGTAATTCGCGTTGTGCGTGGGCCTGAACCTGACTGGTATGAAACTGCTCTAGGGGCCAATGCTGGCATTGTGTCAGATCGAGAACTGTTAAAGCAACTGGGCATACACCCTTCAGAAACTGCCTGGATTGGCACTCATTTTGATGCCGTTATTGATAACAACGCAGATGGCCTTGATCCCTTATATGAGCAGGTCAAAGATCTGGTGCTAAGTCTCCAGGGCGCCACGGAAGATCAGCTTTATCTACCTCTACGATACAGTTTTGACAAATAGTCTTTAAATTTCTAGGGGTGCTGTTAGTCAAAACTCCGTCCACATGATAGACTACCAATTGGGCTGAATACTTAGCTCTAAATCCACAACGGTCGCAAACTGTTTTTTTCTTATAGCCATCTAGTTGCCAACGCGGAGTAGGTGCTTTTATTTTGCGTTTTTTACGATTGCACGTTTCGCAACGGCTACGATAGTAAATTTTTCCTCCGCGATAATAAGCTACAGCACGTGGTCTTTGATTACAAGCTGGGCATATGGGTCTCATACGGTATTTAGCGAAGCGAACCTATAATATAGGGTGCCAATACCCCATTCTTTTTAGTTATTAACTAAATATTGTATATTAATTTAAAAAGGATTTTTACAATGGCCACATCATTACTATCACCAGGCGTACAAGTCACAGTAGTTGACCAAAGTCAATACTTACCAGCCGCTACCAATTCCGTTCCGTTTGTTTTGCTGGCGACAGCCGCTAACAAGGTAGCTGGTGATGCTACAGGCGTCGCTCCAGGTACCACAGCAGCCACAGCTAACAAACTTTACTTGATGACAAGTCAACGTGATTTGTCTAACACTTATGGTGTGCCATTCTTCTACAAAACAACCAATGGTACTGAAATCAACGGCTACGAACTCAACGAATACGGCTTATTGGCCGCCTATTCTGCTCTTGGTGTAACCAATCAGTGCTGGGTATTACGTGCCGACATTGACTTGGCTGCCCTTACAGCCAGTTTGAATCGCCCAACAGGTACGCCACCAAATGGAACCTACTGGTTAGATACCGCTACCACACAATGGGGCTTGTTCCAATGGAATCAATCCACCATGCAGTTTACTAACGAAGTGCCATTGGTAATTACTGATTCTGCTTATTTGCAAACAGGCACCACAGTTCCATTACAAACGTATGGTAGTATTGGTCAATATGCTGTTGTGGCCACTAGCACACTTAACCCAACCTATTTCAAAGGCGGAGCAGCAACATCAGCACAAACTGATGATACATCCTTGTCTGAATTGTACAATCAATGGTTGCTAGTTGGTGACAACCCATGGCAATCTGCTTGGCCCACAATTCAAGGTAGTAACACTCCAACTACATTAACTGCCGGCGATACATTCCGTATTAATGGCGTGACAATTACAGTTCCTAACTCACCAAACAACACAGTACGAGGTGTTAGTGACGCAATTTTTGCTGCGTTTGGTGGTGTACAAACATCTGGAGTAGGAGCCGCAGATATTAACAATGCCCTAAACATTTTTTGTAATTCAATAGCGGCCACTGGTACTGGTATAATTACCATTCTCAGTGGATCAGGCACAGTATTAACAGATTTAGGCATCGCTACTGGCTCATATTATGCTCCACAGTATCAGCCAAGTCCAAGCTACACAGTTCCAAACTGGAATACATTTAGTACAGATCCAGCTGGCGGAGCTCCAACAGGCTCTATCTGGCAAAAAACCAACAATGTAAACCTGGGCACTAATTTAGTTGTTAAGAAATTTAATAGTACCCTTGGTGTATTTGTTGCGCAGGCCTGCCCAGTATATTTAAATGATGCCGCAGCAATTTATGATCTTGATGCCACCGGCGGCGGTCAAAATATTGCCGTTGGCACTACTTACGCTCAAGTGGATCCAGCTAATGCTTTATACTCTGAATTTTTATTACTGGAACGTTATGCCACCGGCCCAACTATTGTAACTGGTACTACAACCAATCCAACATTTGTAAGTGGTAATACATTCTACATTGCTGGCACACAAGCAGGTACCAGCTCAACAGCAGATAGAACACTGGCCACAATTAACGGTACAACAGCCGCTGATTTTGTTGCCGCTGTATCTGCTGCAGCTGTTCCTTATGTTTCTGCCACTATTAATAGTGCTGGCAACATTGTGTTTACACACTCACAAGGCGGAGACATTTACCTGACTCCGGCCACCAGCGGCGAAGGCCCAATCACCACAGCTGGATTTACAGCACAAACTACAAACGGTGGAACTCCATTAGTTAAAACTCACTATTATCAGGGAGCGGTCGATGGCGTTACATTGAGTAACTGGGTAAGCCAGCCATTGTTTATGTACTCTGCTAGCAATGTTGCTCCAGATCAAAATCCAGCTTCAGGTACCTATTGGTATTACAGTGATGCTACTCAAGCTGATATCATGGTACAAAACAACGGGCAATGGTGTGGTTATCAGACAGTATCTAGCGATGCTCGCGGTTACAATTTAACACAAACCAACGCTACCGGTCCTATTATTAGTGCTACAGCTCCTACTACACAAACTAACTCAGCAGCCAGTCCATTAGTCTATGGCGATCTGTGGGTCAATACCAGCGATTTAGAAAACTATCCAAGCCTATGGCGTTGGCAACAGGTAAATGGTCAAGATCAGTGGGTTCAAATTGACAACACTGATCAAACACAAAGTCAGGGTGTTGTATTTGCTGATGCTCGCTGGGCCAGCAATGGTACTACAGATCCTGTAGCTGATGCCTTGCCAACAATCGCAAGTTTGTTAACCAGTAACTATGTTGACATTGATGCTCCAAATCCAGAACTTTATCCAAATGGTATTTTGTTATGGAACACACGTCGTTCTGGCTTTAATGTTAAAACATTCCAAAACAACTACTTCAACCAAACTACATATCCAGTATATGAGTGGGTATCAACAACTACCTATGTTCAAGGTCAGTATGTAATGGGTTCAGACAACAACATTTATGTATGGGATGTGACTCCAGGCAACGGCGCCAACGTGGGTCAAAATCCAACAAGCACAACAGGTTACTGGACATTATTAGAGTACACAGATACATGGGTAACCGCAAGTGGCAACCGTCCTAACGGCTCGCCATACATGGGCCGTCAAGCTCAACGTGCTATCATTGTTGAAAGTTTACGTGCTACACTCAACACCAACACATCAGTTCTTGAAGAACAAAATCAATTCAATTTGATTGCCTGCCCAGGATATCCTGAGTTGGCGCCAGACTTGGCAGCATTGAACGACCAACGTGGCGATACAGCATTTGTTATTGTTGACACACCACTGCGTTTAACTCCAGCCAATGTGACTGAGTGGGCCACCAATAATAACGGATTAGGCTTACCAACAGCTGATGGATTACAAACTAATAGTTCCTACGCTGGTGCGTTCTATCCATCATGCCAAACAACAGACTTGACTGGTAATTTAGTAGTTACCTATCCAAGTCACATGATGATTCGCACAATTATTCGTAGCGACTCTGTTGCTTATCCATGGTTGGCTCCAGCTGGTACACGCCGCGGAGTTGTAGATAATGCTACACAAATTGGTTATGTAGAAGCCGCAACAGGCGTATTCCAACCATTGGGTGTTGGCCAAAGTCTACGCGATGTTTTGTATACAAACAATATTAATCCAATTACCTTTGTCCCAGGTGTTGGCATTACTAACTTTGGTAACAAGACACTACAGGCCACAGCTACAGCATTAGATCGTATTAACGTAGCTCGTTTGGTAGCATTTATCCGTACACGTTTAGAAACTATTGGCAAACAGTATTTGTTTGAACCAAATGATACTATTACACGTCAACAGATTACTAACTCAATTACAAGTTTAATGATTGATCTAGTAGCAAAACGCGGTTTATATGACTATTTGGTAGTTTGCGACAATACAAACAATACACCAACTACTATTGATGCTAATCAATTATGGGTTGATATTGCTATTGAGCCAGTCAAAGCAGTTGAGTTTATCTATATTCCAATGCGTATTGAGAATACAGGTGCTATTGCTGCCCAGGCTGCCGCTTAATTTGGTTATAAAATTAAGCTAAATAAAGTATATAGGAGATTAAACAATGGCAACATCATCATTAACTAACATGACAGTTCCTCTGAACAATGATCAGAGTGCGCCAACACAAGGTTTGTTAATGCCAAAATTA
>Ga0164297_10002369_pt1 | contig 18761 bp, 14 predicted proteins | sample GEODES058metaG_FD_113539 | JGI IMG/M metagenome (GOLD analysis project Ga0164297, IMG submission 113539) | Dystrophic lake water microbial communities from Trout Bog Lake, Wisconsin, USA - GEODES058 metaG | ecosystem: Environmental > Aquatic > Freshwater > Lake | place: USA: Trout Bog Lake...
TATCACCTGAGCCTGCAGGACAGGGTTTTTGCACGGGTGGTAACCTTCGGTAAAGCTTTGGGCTGTCATGGCGCTATTGTTTTGGGAAGCTCCGCTTTACGCGAATATTTAATAAACTTCTCGCGATCGTTTATTTATACAACGGCTGCAACTTTCCATGATCTTGCTGCCATTAAAATGGCCTATCAACGTTTAGGGAATTCGGAGGGCCTGCGGCTTAAACTGAAAGAAAACATCCAATTATTTAAACTTCGGTTAAAGTCGGCGCAGATGCCGATGATTGCCAGTGATAGCCCCATCCAATGCCTTTTGGCTGGGAGTAACGAAAAGGCTAAAGAACTGGCCACGCATCTGCAAAAGGTTGGCCTTGATGTAAGGCCTATCTTGAGTCCTACTGTTGCTGCAGGCACCGAGCGCATCAGAATATGTATTCATGCTTCCAATACCTCAGACGAACTAATTTTGTTGACAGATACGATAAACCATTATTTGGGATGAGTGATAAGAAAAGACTTTTTGTAACCGGTATCGGCACAGGAATTGGCAAAACGATCGTTTCGGCAGTTTTGGTTGAAAAACTAAAGGCCGATTATTGGAAGCCGGTGCAATCGGGCGACCTTGCTGATAGCGACTCGATCAAAGTGAAGCAATTGATCAGCAATAAGCAATCGCATTTTTTTCCCGATACCTACCAGCTTACTCAGCCTTTTTCTCCGCATAAATCCGCTGCACTGGATGGTATAACGATAGAAGCAACAAAATTTGTACTGCCAAATACTGAAAATGACCTGATCATAGAAGGCGCCGGTGGTTTGATGGTTCCTTTGAACAATGACTTCCTGATCATCGACCTGATCAAACAGCTAAATGCCGAAGTTGTATTGGTATCCCGTAACTACCTCGGCAGTATCAACCACACTTTACTTTCGGTATTTGCTTTAAAACAACGACAGATTCCAATTAGGGGGATCATTTTTAATGGAAACAACGATGCTTATTCGGAAGTTTATATATTAAAGTCGACCAACATTGAGTTGCTGGGCAGACTGCCGGAATTCGACAAGCCTGACCCTGGAAACATCATTGAGGCAGGTAAATACATCAGCCTTTAATTTTGCCAATCAAAGATTTTGCCTCAACTTAGCATGATTATTTAATCGGCAGAACAAACCCGCAACATGAAAAATATCACGGTAATTGGCTCAGGCACCATGGGTAATGGTATTGCACATACCTTTGCTCAAAACGGATTTAAGGTTTCATTGGTAGATATTAGTCAGACAGCGCTGGAGAAGGCCTTGCAAACGATTAGCAATAACCTGGACCGCCAGCTAAAAAAAGGGACCATTGACGAAGATCAAAAAGCCGCGACTCTGGCTAATATAACAGTTTCCACCGACCTGAAAGCCGCTGCCGGAACTGCCGACCTGGTGGTTGAAGCCGCTACCGAGAACCGGGAAATTAAATTGAACTTGTTTAGAGATCTGGGGGAAATATGTCAACCGGGAACAATTTTGGCATCTAATACATCTTCCATATCGATCACTCAAATTGCTGCTGCGACTAAAGTCCCCGAAAATGTCATCGGCATGCACTTTATGAACCCGGTTCCCTTAATGAAACTGGTAGAAGTGATACGCGGCTATGCTACCAGCGATGAAGTAACGCAAAAGATCATGGATTTATCGCGTCAATTGGGCAAGGACCCGGTAGAAGTGAATGATTACCCGGGGTTTGTAGCCAACCGGATCCTGATGCCGATGATCAACGAGGCGATATACACTTTATTTGAAGGTGTAGCGGGTGTACAAGAGATCGACACCGTTATGAAACTTGGCATGGCCCATCCTATGGGGCCATTGCAATTGGCAGACTTTATAGGTCTCGATGTTTGCCTTGCTATAATGAAAGTTCTGCAGGATGGATTCGGCGATCCAAAGTATGCCCCTTGTCCGCTGTTGGTAAACATGGTTGCTGCCGGGAATCTGGGCATTAAATCGGGGGTTGGCTTTTACCAGTATACCGCCGGCAACAAGGATCTGGTAGTAGCTCGAAAATTCAGCAAATAAAAAAAATAAACTTTTTATGCACTTGTTTGTCAAATAGGTAAAACCTGTTAAAGAATATAAAAATGAAAGCAATTAAAAAATTAGGGATACTGGTAGTATTTGGTATCATACTAAGTTTTAACTCATGCGCTGGCTATTACTATATTAATGATAGGCCAGCCGAAGAAGTGTATGTACGGCCTGCTCAACCCTACCCCGGTGCGGTATGGATCGAAGGCGATTGGGTTTGGGTAAACGGTCGTTATGTCCACAACCATGGGCACTGGGATCGTGTACGTGTTGGCCGCAGGTATATTGCCGGGTATTGGGAGCATACCAATCGGGGTTACCGCTGGCGCCGTGGCCGCTGGCAATAACGAAACAACCTAAATAAAAACGCAAAAAGCATCTGATTTATTCAGATGCTTTTTGCGTTAGAGTAGCTTATTTTTTTGAAACTTTACATTCTTTCGGGCACGTCAATACCCAAAAGCCCCATCCCCTTTTTGATCACTTTACCCGAGGCATCTGCCAGATTTAGCCTGAAATTTTTTGTCAGTTGATCATCCGCCTGCAGGATTGATAGCTCATGATAAAACTTATTAAATCCTTTGGCTACTTCGTAGATATAATTGGCGATGGCGGCCGGATTATAAGCCAGAGCTGCCGCTTCGATAATATCAGGAAACTGTATCAGCAATAAGATCAGGTCGCGCTCTTCAGGAAACAAACGGCTAACTTTTTGAACGCCGACCTCAAAAGGAGCGCGGTTAAGTACCGACCTGATACGCGCATGGGTATATTGGATGAACGGACCGGTGTGCCCCTGAAAATCTACTGATTCACTGGGATCAAATAAGAGCCGCTTCTTTGGATCAACCTTTAACAGGAAGTATTTTAAGGCGCCCATCCCGATCGTGTGATAAAGCTGAAGTTTTTCGGATTCATTGAACGATTCAACTTTACCCAGTGCTTCAGTATGTTCCCTGGCCGTTTGCTCCATTTCGCTGATCAGATCATCCGCATCAACTACGGTTCCTTCGCGTGATTTCATTTTTCCAGAGGGAAGGTCAACCATACCATAAGATAAATGATACAGCCCCTTTGCCCAGCTTTTGCCCAATTTCTCGAGGATGAGGAATAACACTTTAAAATGATAATCCTGTTCGTTCCCAACCACATAAATAGATTCGTCCATTTGGAAATCATCGTATTTTAGCTGGGCCGTGCCAAGGTCCTGGGTCATATAAACCGAGGTACCATCCGATCGGCGAAGCAATTTCTGATCGAGTCCATCAGCTGTCAGATCGATCCAAACCGAGCCGTCCTCTTTTTGAAAGAAAACGCCTTTTTGAAGTCCCTCTTCAACAATATCTTTACCCAGCAAATAGGTATTTGATTCATAATAAAACTTATCGAAGTTAACGCCTAAACGTTGGTAGGTCTCGGTAAAGCCTGCATATACCCAGCTGTTCATGGTTTTCCAGAGGCTAATAACCAGCTCGTCACCGGCTTCCCATTTGAGCAGCATTTCTTGTGCTTCTTTGATCAAAGGCGCATTCTTTTTGGCCTCTTCTTCAGTTTGGCCCGATGCGACCAATGCTTCAATTTCTTTTTTATATTCTTTGTCGAAGATCACATAGTATTTACCAACCAGGTGATCGCCCTTAACACCAGCCGATTCCGGTGTTTCACCCTGCCCAAATTTTTGCCAGGCCAGCATCGATTTACATATATGGATGCCCCGATCGTTCACCAGGTTTGCTTTAATAACCTCGTATCCTGCAGCTTCCAGAATTTTTGCTACCGAATAGCCTAACAGGTTATTACGGACATGCCCAAGGTGAAGCGGCTTGTTGGTATTAGGGGACGAATATTCCACCATTACTCTTTTACCTTTAGGAGGAAAAACAGCAAATTGATCCGCCAAAATATTAGTGTAGAATTGATCGAGCCAATAGGAATCTCCAATTGAAATATTCAAAAAACCCTTGATCACATTAAAATCGGATACCTCGGCCAATTCATTTTTTATAAACTCCCCGATATCTGCCCCCGTTTGTTCCGGCGATTTTTTAGAAAATTTTGTAAAAGGGAAAGTCACCAGTGTAACCTGACCCTCAAACTCTTTACGCGTTTCCTGCAGGTTTATTTGGTTGGGATCAACTTCGGTTTGGTATAATATTTTAACAGCTTTAGTAACTGCTTCGGTAATAAAATTCATCGCGCAAAATTAGCTATTAGCGCTAAGAATAAAGAATACGACATAAAGATGTATTTAGCTCCATTTGCCCTGCTTGGCACTTGATTTTAAATACGGTAGCTTTGTTCCCGATATTATTCGATATGACTAAAACGAAAGACGAATTTAAAATTGATGTAACCTCCGAGATCGGAACCCTGCGCCGCCTGCTGATACATAGCCCGGATAGCGGCCTTGGAAAAGTTGTACCCTCAAAAGCACAGGATTGGCTGTTTGAAGACATTGTACACCTTGATACAATGCGGCGCAATGAATACGATTACTATATTAAACTGTTGATGTATTTTCTTGATCCCGACAAGATCAAGGGTAAATTGGCTGAGATTGATGATATCGCAAATGATCGGCATTTTTTTAAACCCGACAATGCCGGGTTTCACAACTCTGATAAGGTAGTTGAAATACAAACATTATTAGCCGATATACTCGAACAGGATGATATACGTAAGAAACTGGTAGCTTCAGTTTGCGCAATTGAAGCGGTAACCTACCGCTTGCAGCAAAAGCTGATCAATACGCCGCCGGCAGAATTGGCGAAGGTTTTTATCTCCGGTTCGTTGGGTAACGACGATATGATCTTTGCTCCTATCCCTAATCTTATATTCTCCCGCGACATTGGCATTTCGATCAATAATTTTCTACTGTTAAATAAACCTGCAAAAAAGGCTCGTTCAAGGGAAACTTTGCTGGCGAGGTATATATTTTTCAATCACCCTTTATTTGAAAATTACAGGGAAAATATCCTTGAAATTCCCGAGACGATACATCATTTTTTACGCCCCGGCGAAGAAAACGATGAAAAAACTACGCTGGAGGGTGGCGACGTGATGATGGTTAGCCCGGGTCATGTTTTGATAGGATGCAGCGAACGTACTTCTTACAGCGGCGCTAATGAAGCCATGAAATTACTGTTTGCTCATGACGCTGTCAAAAAAGTGACCATAGTAAAAATTCCGCACAAACGGGATTACATGCATATTGATACAGTATTTACCCAGGTGAAACGCAATATGTGGGTATTGCTGGGCTCGCTTTCGGCATCCGACCATGAAGAGGAAGAAGCAGATGTGGTAAAATGGTTTACTGAAAAGAAATCTAAAGACCGGACCGAGATCGCTCAATTTGAAAAAGGGAAATCGAAGCCTAAGGTATTTAAAAGCCTGGAAAGTCTGCTGAGTGATATCAGCGAAAACGAACTTGATGGCGGCAAAAAAACTAAATTCATCTATTCAGGGAATGATAAATTTCCATTTGATGCCCGGGAACAATGGACCGACTCCTGCAACCTGCTTGCATTGAAAGAGGGGGTTGTATTAGGCTATGACCGTAACGATAAAACGGTTGAAGCATTTAAGAAAAAAGGATTTGAGGCAATACGGGTTGCTGAATTGTTGCAAAAATTTGAAAGTGGCGAATTAGTACCACATGATATGAAAGACACTTTGATCCTGATGCCTTCTGCGGAATTATCACGGGCTCGCGGTGGATTTCATTGCATGAGTATGCCGCTGCTACGTGATAAGGTATAATTAGCCAATAGTTTATGGATCATAGTTCATCGTAACCCTGGTCCATGATCCATTAACCATGAACGATGAACAACTCTCAAACCACCTCAACAATATTAATGATCAGGCCGGTGAATTTCGGCTTTAATGAGCAAACTGCCGGGAGCAACGCATTTCAGAACCGGAATGCTGAACAACAGCTGGTGCAAGATAAGGCGCTGACAGAATTTGATGCGATGGTAGCTAAACTGCGCGACAATGGTGTCGAAGTGATCGTAATTCAGGATACACCCGAACCACATACGCCCGATTCAATATTTCCCAATAACTGGGTATCATTTCACCGGGACGGCAATGTTTTTCTTTATCCCATGATGGCTGAAAATCGAAGGCTCGAGCGCCGGGAGGATATCATTCTAGGCCTGGAGAATGAATTTCAAATAAAAAACGTGATCGACCTGAGCCGTTTCGAATCGGAAAATAAGTTCCTTGAAGGGACCGGCAGTATGGTTTTAGACCGCGAACATAAACTGGCCTATGCCTGCCTTTCGCCGAGGACAGATAAAGATGTACTTGATCTTTTTTGTCTTGAAAGTGGCTACAAACCGGTAATGTTTCATGCTGTTGACCAGCGTGGGATGGATATTTACCATACCAATGTACTCATGTGCGTGGGCAGCAACTTTGTAGTGATCTGTCTGGAAAGTATACGAGATACCGATGAAAAATTTTGGGTGATCGAAACAATAGCAGCCAGCCAAAAACAAATGATCGATATATCGTTCGAACAGATGAATCATTTTGCCGGTAATATGCTCGAAGTACAAAACCTGCATGGCGAAAAATTGATCGTGATGTCAAAAAGCGCATGGGATTCATTGAATCAACAGCAAAAGGATAAACTAAGTAGTTTTTGCAAACCTGTTTATTCAGATATCAGCACTATCGAAAGTAATGGAGGGGGAAGTGCACGTTGCATGATGGCGGAGGTACATCTGCCGCGGGTGTAGATTCTGGTTCATAGTTCTTGGATCATAGTTCATGGTAGTTGGTCCATAGTCCATAGACCATGGTCGGTTGTATATGCTGATTGGTAGTTTGAGGGGTTTTATTCCTTATGGCACAGTGACTTACCCCAGCCAACAATGAACTATGATCCAAGAACTATGAACCACCTCACATTAACAATTATATAATTTACAATTAAGCGATAAAATTTGTAATATCGACCCCGCTTAAATTCAGTTTAAAAATTACACTTTTGCCAAAAATTTAAAGAATGCAGAGTTACCAGGAATTCCTTGACCTAAGTGTCGGTTTCCCTCAGGATGGGTTTGAGATCATTGATGATGAGCTCTATTTTAATGATCTAAATTTAATGGAAATGATCGAGACGTACGGCACGCCCCTGCGTTTCACTTACCTGCCCATGATATCTAAAAAGATACAGCAGGCTAAATTGCTTTTCCAGCAAGCTATCGTCAAAAACAACTATCGCGGCAGCTATAAATACTGTTATTGTACTAAAAGTTCCCACTTTAAACACATTGTGGAAGAAGCTTTGAAAAACGATATCCACCTCGAGACCTCGTCGGCTTTCGATATGCCAATGATCGATGCGCTCGAGAAAAAGGGTGCGTTGAGTAAAGACATGACCGTGATATGCAATGGCTTCAAAACCTTCCAGTATAAGACCTATATCGTTGATATGCTGCACGACGGCTTTAAAAATATCATACCGGTACTGGACAATAAGGAAGAATTCAACATCTATGATGACGAGATCGAGATGGATACACCCTGCAACCTGGGCATCCGTATCGCAGCTGAAGAACAACCTGATTCGCAGTTTTATACCTCCCGACTCGGAATTCGCCTGGAGGATATCATTGATTTTTACTACAATAAGATCGAATCTAATCCGAATTTCAAAGTTAAGCTGCTGCATTTCTTCATTAACTCGGGTATCTCAGATACGCCGTATTACTGGAATGAGTTAGAGAAATACGTTACGCTATATTGCAAATTTAAAAAGATCAATCCCGACCTGGATACTTTGGATATAGGTGGTGGTATGCCATTTAAAGATTCACTGGTATTTGATTTTGATTATGAGTATATGATCAATGAGATCGTAAGTCGTATCAAAGAGATCTGTGCCGAGAATGACACCGAAGAACCAGATATCATTACCGAGTTCGGAAAATATACTGTCGCCGAGGCTTCGGGTATACTGTACAAGGTATTGGGCCGTAAACAGCAGAATGACCGCGAAAAATGGCTCATGCTGGATGGTTCGTTTATCACCAACCTGCCGGATGTTTGGGCGCTCAACCAAAAATATATCCTTTTACCGGTAAATAACTGGGATTCGGAGTATGAACGCGTCAACCTGGGTGGTATTACCTGCGATGGGCAGGACTACTACAATCAGGAAGCACATATGAACAGTGTTTTCATGCCTAAAACCCGCAAGGTGCAATACCTTGGCTTTTTCAATACCGGTGCTTACCAGGAAGTTTTAAGTGGCTACGGTGGTATCCATCATTGCCTGCTTCCCTCACCCAAACATGTGATCATCCGCCGAAACCGCGACGAAACATTCAACTTTGAAGTATTTGGCGAGGAACAGAATAGTAAGCAGGTGTTGAAGATATTGGGGTATTAGGGGTTAGTTATTAGGTATCGGTTAATGGATATCTGGTATTAGGTGAAAGCTGTCAGGTAAGTTTTAAGGCAAACAGGACTTAAAATACAAGAACCTGATAAATGACAATCTAATACCCGATACCGGATACCTAATATCTAATACATAATACCTAATACCTAATACCTAACCCCTAATACCCAATACCAGATACCTAATACCTACCCATCAAACTTCTCGAGCAACTTCAGCAAAGTCTCAAAATCTTTGGGATAAGGGGCATGTATAGTGATATCCTTGCCATCCATCAACTTAAAAGTTACTTCATAGGCATGCAGCGCAAAGCGTTTCATGATCGGTAACTCTTCCTGATCCTTGCCAAGGTGGTACTTGCGCTTGAGTGCCGACAGGAATACAGGTTTACCCTTGTACATTTCATCACCGGCAATAGAGGCACGCTGGGTAGCCAGGTGGATACGGATCTGGTGCATGCGGCCGGTTACCGGACGGCATTCAACCAAAGTATAGTGTTTAAAGTATTTGAGCGACTGAAACCAGGTTTCGGCCCGTTTACCTTCCTGCCGGCTGATCGAAACATTACCTTTGCCCGAATTCAGGATCGGCAGATCGACAAACAGGTTTTCAAAAACATGGGTCCCATCAATTACGGCGTGGTAAACCTTTTTAACCCGCCTTTTTTCAAATTGTATAGAAACATCACGATAGGCCTCCGGATTTTTTGCAATGATCAATGCACCTGAGGTCTCCTTATCTAAGCGATGGCAGATCTGCGCATCTTCCCAATAGCCTTTGGCCAGGCGCAACAGGTTAACTTCCCCTCCTTCTCTTTCATCGAGCGAACTGAGGAAGGGTGGTTTGTTAACCACAATAACATCATCATTCTCAAACAGGATCAGGTCGGCGAACTTTGGAAACTTCATAGCCGGCAAAGATACGGTTTATCAAACAATCAGTATAACAGGCTTTGCACCCCTTGAAAAGCAAAAATGCCCCGATAAACGGGGCATTTTTTTATGCTTCAAATTTATAACCGACGCCTTTGACCGTCGAGACTATATCATCTCCTAATTTTTCGCGCAGTTTGCGAATATGAACATCTATCGTTCTATTGGTTACTACTACCGAATCTTCCCAGATATTTTTCAGGATAACCTCGCGGGTATACACTTTGCCTGGTTTTGACGCCAGTAAGTAGAGCAATTCAAATTCCTTTTTAGCCAAAACAACTTTTTCGCCTTTTTGGAAAACCAGGTAAGCCTCACGGTCAATAACCAGGCCACCTATTTCGAGTTTGTTATCAGTAACTTCTTCTGCAGGTGCATTACGCCTTAATATAGCATTAATACGGCTCACCAATGCTCTTGGCTTAATCGGTTTGGCTATATAATCGTCGGCACCAACGTTAAATCCGGCTATTTCCGAGTATTCTTCGCTGCGGGCTGTTAAGAAAACCATAAATGTATTCTTAAATTCAGGCATTGTGCGCATAATACGGCATGCCTCAATTCCATCCATTTTAGGCATCATGATGTCCAGCACGATCAGGTCGGGCAATACCTTTTTAGCTTCAGAAACAGCTTCCTGGCCATTCCTTGCGGTATAAACCTGGTATCCCTCTTTCTTTAAATTATATTCTATCAGCTCTAAAATATCCGGTTCGTCGTCAACAATTAGAATTTTTTGTTTAGCAGAAGTGCTCATGATTCAATTTTTGCATAAATGTATGAGCTTAAAAAAAGGAAATGGTTAATTAGATATTAACAAATTGTTAAGTATTACCTTTTCTTAACCTATTATTGAGGCTTATTAAACGTTTTGTTTAAAAATTCTTCAAGATCGGTCCCTTTAATATTCTTTGCTACGATTATTCCCTGCGGATCGATCATAAAATTAGAAGGAATTGCTTCAATATGATAGAGCTTTTCAGTTGGTCCGTCAAAGTTTTTCAAATCAGAAGCATGTTGCCAGGTTAAGCCATCTTTTTGAATGGCATCCAGCCAGTTAGCTTTTTGAACATCGAGCGATATGCCCAGGATATTCAAACCTTTGGATTGGTAAATATGATATTGTTTTACCACGTTCGGGTTTTCCTGGCGACACGGCCCGCACCACGAGGCCCAAAAGTCGAGCAATACATATTTTCCTTTATAATCAGAAAGCTTTACCGGTTTACCATCAACACCTGTAGTGCTGAAATCAGGGGCCTTATGACCTATTGATATCGGCGCTATCTCCTGCATACGCCTGATAAAATGTTGCGCAGCCGGGTTATCCTTAAATTGATCTTTTATTTTATCAGCATAAGCCACCATTTGTTGTTCGTACTTCATTGGCTCCAGCGACATCATTGCGTAAAATGCCGCTAAAGAGTTTGAATTGGCATCAATAAATTTCAATACCTGGTTGCTTTGATCACCTAACTGGGCCATGATCAGCGGACGGTAGATGTTTAAAAGGGAGTCTGATTCTTTACCCAATCGGCTTGATTTGGTCCGATATTCCTCAACCAATTTATTGATCTTCCCGGTATATTGGTTATTGATAGCGTTAAACTCTTTTATTTTATCCGACTCTTCTGAGCCGCTGATCGTATAATTATGCGAACTATCAGCCATGCTGGTCGAAAATTCAATAGCATCTCCGTTTTTGGCGATCAGATCAAAAATATGTCCCCCGGCTTCAATATTAAACAAATTTGCATAAGGCGTACTGTGTTTAAACTGGAATTGCCCATTCTCGCCCAGATTGGTCGAATCCACTTTATTCAGCCTGCTGCTGTCAGCCTGCCATAAATAAACCTTTTTTAAACTACCGGGATTTTTGAGGGTCCCGTTGATCACAAACGTCGATTTGTCTTTGCAGGAAAATAGTGCAACTGCAAAAACTACCAGCAGGCTATAAATACTTGAATGTCTTTTCATTTATTTTGATTCTAATTCTTTGATCAATAATTGGTTTGTTTTCTGTGGATCGATCTTGCCCTTTGAACTCTTCATGATCTCTCCCATGAACAGGCCAAGAACGCCTTTTTTGCCTTTTTGGTATTCGATCACCTTATCGGGGAATTTCGCCAGCGCATACTCGATATATTGTTTAACATCAACCGAATCGGTACTGATCAATAAATTCAGATCCTTTGCCAATTGTTCAGGCGATTTACCAGGTTGTGCTAGTAAAGCAGGGAAAAGCTTTTGGGTTGCCAGTGAATTATTGATCTTGCCACTGTCGACCAGTGCGATCAAAGCTGCTAATTTAGCTGGTTTTATCGGGAACGAGGCGATTGCCAGGCTGTTTTCGTTCAGATACGATCTCACCTGCCCCATTAACCAATTCGCTGCTGCCTTATAGTTTGTGGTAAAAGTGATCAATTCATCAAAATAAAACGCGGTTTCCTTATCGGCAGTAATAACCGCTGCGTCATAGGCAGGAAGGCCCAATTCATTGGTATATTTTGCGAACAATTGGTTTGGCAATTCAGGAAGACCTGCCCTGATTTGTTCTACATATTCATTGGTCAGAAACAATGGCTGCAGATCGGGTTCCGGGAAATAACGGTAATCATTGGCCATTTCCTTTGAACGCAAAACCGAGGTTTCGCCCGTTTCGGCATTAAAGTTAAGTGTATTCTGTTCAATTTTACCCCCGCTTTGCAATACGCGCACCTGGCGTTCAAACTCATGTTCAATGGCCCGCTGTACGTTGCGGATCGAATTCATGTTCTTCACTTCGCAGCGGTTGCCGTATGTTTTTTCGCCCCTGATGCGCACCGAAATATTGGCATCACAACGCATACTGCCTTCTTCCATATTGCCGTCGCAGATATCCAGGTAACGTAATAATTTGCGGATCTCGGTCAGGTATTGCCCCGCCTCTTCGCTGCTTCTGATATCCGGCTCGGAAACGATCTCGATCAGAGGAACTCCTGCCCGGTTAAGATCGATCAGCGAGTCGGCATGATGCTGATCGTGCATACTTTTGCCGGCATCTTCTTCCATATGGATATGATGGATGGCAATATTTTTCTGTGATCCGTCTGCCAGGCGAACGGGCACGAAGCCCCCGAGGCAGATCGGTGCATGGTCCTGCGTGATCTGGTAGCCTTTGGGCAGATCGGCGTAGAAATAATTTTTACGCGCGAAAGTATTATGGAGATTGATAGAGCAATTACAGGCGAGGCCCATTTTTACTGCATACTCTACCATTTTCTTATTAATAAAGGGTAAGGTGCCGGGATGGCCCAGCGAAACGGCACTGATATGCACATTCGGATCGCCGCCAAAGGCAGCAGAATCGGAAGAAAACGACTTGCTTTGGGTAGATAACTGCGCGTGCACTTCTAATCCCACCACTAACTCATATTGATCACTTGCGCTATCAGGGGTAACTGACATAGAAAAAAATTCAAACAATAAAGTCCAAATATAGAATTATTCCCTTAATTGCTTAGCTGATAAAGCTATTCGCTTTCGCCAAAGCCTTATCCAGGCCACCGGCATCTTTGCCGCCAGCAGTCGCAAAAAACGGCTGACCACCTCCACCACCTTGTATTTCTTTCGCCAGTTCGCGAACAATGTTGCCGGCATTCAGACCTCTATTTTTCACCAGGTTTTCTGAGATCATCACGGTTAAGCCCGGCTTGCCCTCTATCTCGGTTGCCAAAACAAGGAAAAGATCGGACACAATATCTTTTAACTGGTAGGCCAGATTTTTTACGGCATCCGCATTAGGAAGCGCAACTCTTTCGGCGATCAAATTGATGCCATTGATATTTTGCACTTTTTTAGCCATTTCGTCTTTTAGTCCGGATGACTTTTCGATCAACACTTTTTCCAGTTCTTTTTTCAGCTTACTGTTTTCTTCCAGCAAACTTTCAACGCTCTTGCCGATGTCTTTCGGATTTTTCAGCAGGTCCTTTAACTGGTGCACCAGTTTACTCTGCTCGTTGATATAATTTTCGGCACCAATACCAGTTATGGCTTCAATACGACGCACCCCTGCAGCAACCGCACTTTCCGATATGATCTTGAAATACCCGATCTGGCCGGTGGCTTTAACGTGGGTACCGCCGCAAAGCTCTTTAGAGTAGTCATCGTTAAAAGTGATCACGCGTACATACTCACCGTATTTTTCGCCGAACAAAGCAGTAACTCCACTGGTGATGGCTACCTGGTAGGCTACGTTACGCTCCTCTTTCAGCCCTATATTTTCACGCACTTTTTCATTAACGATAGTTTCTATGCGGGCCAGTTCCTCGTCAGTTACTTTAGCGAAATGCGAGAAGTCGAAACGTAAATATTCATCGTTGACCAACGAACCTTTCTGGTTAACATGGGTCCCCAGCACCTGCTTCAATGCAGCGTGCAGCAAGTGGGTGGCCGAGTGGTTATTCTCGATACTTGTTCTTCTTTGGGGATCGACGATGGCGGTCAGCAAATCACTGATGGCATTGGCTGTTGGCAATTCATCTACAAAGTGTACGATCAAAGCATTTTCTTTTTTAGTATCAGTTACTTCTAATATCTCGCCATCGGGGAAAACAAGTTGGCCCGTATCGCCTACCTGTCCGCCGCTTTCAGCATAAAAAGGAGTTTTATCCAATACAATTTGGTACTGCTCTTTGCCCTTTGCGGTTACTTTGCGGTATTTGACAATATGGGCGATGCTTTCTGTTTCGTCATAACCAGTAAAAAGGTTATTTTCTTCATCACGCAGTACAACCCAGTCGCCGGTATCGATAGCGGTTGCAGCGCGCGAACGGTTTTTTTGGGCTTGCATTGCATTATTGAAACCGTCCATATCAACAGATAAACCGCGCTCGCGCGCCATTAGTTCCGTCAAGTCAATCGGAAATCCATAAGTATCCTGTAGTTTAAAAGCAATCTCACCATTAAATAAATCAGGTTTTTGTGAGTAATCAAACGGCTTATCGCCAAATTGATAAGTAGCCAATCGATACTCGTTTTCAAAAAAAGCGATTCCTTTATCTAACGTTCTCAGAAAAGCTGTTTCCTCCTCCAACACTACTTTCTGCACAAAATCTTTCTGATCCCATAACTCATCGAATACGCCTTTGAATTGTTCTGCCAAAAGCGGCACCAAAGTATTCAGGAAAGGTTCTTTAAAGCCCAGGTACTGGTATTGGTATCTAACAGCCCTGCGTAAAATACGGCGTATCACATAACCAGCTTTATTATTTGATGGCAACTGTCCATCTGCGATCGTAAAACTTACTGCCCGGATATGGTCGGCCAGCACACGCATTGCTACGGCAGTATTCCAATCAGCATCGCCCGGTTTCGCGGCGTTATTGTATTTTTTATTGCTTTTTTCAGCTATAAAATCTATTAATCTCAGGAAAACATCCGTATCATAATTCGAACTTTTACCCTGCAGAACCCGCACCAAACGTTCGAAGCCCATACCTGTATCCACATGTTTAGCGGGGAGTGGCTGCAAAGATCCGTCTTTCAAGCGGTTGAATTGCATGAATACATTGTTCCAAATTTCTATTACCTGGTCGTGATCAGCATTCACTAAACTTTCGCCTTTAACCTTTAACCTTTCGGCATCCGTACGGTTATCATAATGGATCTCGGAACAAGGACCACAAGGACCAGTTTCGCCCATCTCCCAGAAATTATCTTTTTTATTACCTAACAGGATATGATCTTCTGCGACAAATTGTTTCCAGTAGTCATACGCCTCCTGGTCTTTAGGCAAACCTTCTTTTTCATCGCCTTCAAAAATGGTTACATACAGCCGGTTTTTCTCTATTTTGTACACTTCGGTCAGCAGTTCCCAGCTCCAGGCGATGGCTTCTTTTTTAAAATAATCACCAAAACTCCAGTTACCCAGCATTTCGAACATGGTATGATGATAGGTATCAATGCCTACTTCTTCCAGGTCGTTATGTTTGCCCGAAACGCGTAAACAACGTTGGGTATCCACTACACGCGGGTATTTGGCAGGCGCCTCTCCCAGGAATATATCTTTAAACTGGTTCATCCCGGCATTGGTAAACATCAGGGTGGGGTCGTTTTTTACAACAATTGGCGCAGATGCCACAATGGTATGCCCTTTTGATGCAAAAAAATCAAGAAAAGCTTTACGTATTTCTGAAGCGGTTATCATAGCGTGCAAAGGTAAGTATAAGTAGGAAAGCATAAAACCCTTTGTTAAGCTAATCGTAAAAGCAATTACCGAAACGAGGCCGGCTAAGTTTTCAACAATTTTGTAATTTGCAAAACTTTAGGAACCGCTCGTCGTATAAAGTCCTAAACGATAATTACTTTTGAGCTATGCCGTATAAAGAACACGAGATCAGCAAGATGTATTATACCATGGGTGAAGTGGCCGCGATTTTTGACGTGAACCAATCGCTGATCAGGTTTTATGAAAAAGAATTTGACGTTCTTCAACCTAAAAAGAACAAAAAAGGCAACCGTTATTTTACTCCCGAGGATATCGAACACCTGCGCATCATTTTCCATTTGATCAAAGAGAAAGGTTATACCCTGAACGGCGCCAAGGACCATCTGAAAAAGAACATGAATGAAGTTCGCGAGAATCAACGTGTAGTAGACGCACTCGAAAACATCAAAAGGTTCTTATTGGAAGTTCGCGAACAACTGTAACGCAATCAGTGAATGAGTGAGGGAGTGAATGAGTGAATTGCTTGTTTGCTTATGCGTTCATCCCCTGTTTAATGCTTTCTACTCAGTAGTTCTGCTGCTCAGCCTAAAAATTTAGCTTCGGCTAATTAAGATCATATCTTTAAAAGGTATGATGCCTGTTCGTAAAAGCGAAATTCCCTTTGTAGTATTCCTAATCCCCTTCATCACCGGCATTTGGTTTGGTATTACCTTTAATTTGGGTGCAGGCTCATTACTGTCCTCGACTGTAATTGCTGGTCTGGCTATTACGCTTATTCTACTCAACCTATTTTACCGAAGATTTAAACTATATCAATTCCGCTGGCTGGGTGGCGTATTGGTTCAGCTATTCCTGTTTGTAAGTGCCTGGGCTATGTCGATGCAGGCGAATGAGTTGAATGATGACGATCATTTCTCTAAAAAGTCTTCAGATCATCTGCTGGTACGGATAAACAGTGAACCGAAAATCAGTAATGGTACGGAGCGATTTACGGCAATCGTTCTGCAAACTATAAAAGATAAGCAGACAAGCAAGTGCATCGGAAATTTGTTACTCACAATAAAAACCACTACCGACAGCACGCTTTTTTATGGCGACATGTTATTGATACCGAGTGCTTATACCCTGATCGATGCCCCGGCAAATCCGGCAGAATTTAATTATAAAAAATACCTCGCCGATCAGAACATCCATTACCGCCAAATGTTAAATGCCGGGCAATACCTGCGGATCGCGCAAGAAACCGGCAATCCGTTGATCAACTTTTCCCTCAGGGCCAGGCGTAAATTAGTTGAAAGACTGAAAAAATACATACATGAACCGGAAGCTATTGGGGTTGCATCAACCCTAATCCTCGGCTATAAAGCCGACCTCGATGAAGACACCTACCAGACCTACTCAAAAACAGGTACGGTACATGTGCTTTCGGTTTCCGGTGCGCAAGTGGCGATTTTGTTGATTTTGCTCGAGTGGGCACTTAGCTTTTTGAAAGGGATCAGATATGGCCGCTTCGTAAAAGCTTGCATCATCTTATTTATTACCTTGTATTATGCGCTGCTAACTGGTTTTTCTCCTGCAGTTTGCCGCGCTGCATTGATGGTCTCATTTGTTATCGCCGGAAACTTTTTCAGCAAAACGATCAATACCCTCAATATCCTGGCACTTTCCGCTTTTTTGCTATTGATCATCAAGCCCTTTTACCTGTACGATATAGGGTTTCAGTTATCCTACCTGGCAGTTGGCGGACTCATTGTCGTGCAACCAACAGTATACAAATGCTTCAAATTCAAAAATAAATGGGCCGACAAAATGTGGAAGTTGTGCGCATTAAGTTTAACCGCGCAATTAGTTACCCTACCCCTGAGTGTCTGGTATTTTCATCAATTCCCGGTTTATTTTGTGATCAGCAATCTGTTTGTTGTTATACCGGCGGCCTTAGTTATGTATACAGGCATTGCCTACTTTCTGCTAGATCAAATTCCTTTATGCGGCAAAATACTCGGATGTATACTGGAAAAAACAATTTTAGCAATGGATGCTACTCTGCATATCATAGAGCATGCACCTTTTTCAAGCATTAATAAAATATGGCTGACACCGGCATCCGAATTCATTTTATGTTTGCTGATATTGGCCGTTACTAATTTCCTGTTCCGCAGAACGATAAGATCGATCAGGATCACTTTAGTTATTTTTTTCTTGTTCAGCTTCTTTGTTAGTTTTAAAAGGTATAACAACCTCCGCAAAAGCGAGATCGTTCTTTTTGCAATTGCCAAACACCGGACCATCGCATTTAGATCCGGCGATCAGGCGGTGATCCTGAGCGATCTGCCTGACACCAATAAATCCTTTAAGCGTTCGGTGCAACCTTACCTGGATAGCTGTCAGGTGAGTAAATTAACTTTGATAAAACCCGATACCGATTACTCAAATGCCCTTTTTATCAAAAAAGGAAACCTGATAGGTTTCGCAGCTAAAACACTTTTTATGTTCAATAAAACTATCCAAATGACCGTTATGCCTCATAAAATTCAGGTTGATTACCTATTTTTACCCGATGGTCTTGTAAAAAATATCAGTAAGATCGATAAAAATTTCAACTACCAAAAGCTAATTATTTATACCGCCGATGCGACCCGGAATAAGCCAAAAAAGCCTTACCCAATTGAACCTGAAGCAAGAAAATATCTGGTAATTACAGGTAACAAATCGCTCACATTGGCATCCAATTGACAAAATAAAGGCACTGAAATATTTGCACCCTAAACAATAAAATTTCTAACTTGTAATAAATATCAAAAAAAATGAAAATCAAACTTTTTAGCGCAGTATTAGCTGTTGCTTTAACATCGACCTTCCTGAGTGCAAATGCACAAAAAAATTTAACCGAAGGAACTATCACTATTCAAACTGATATGCGTGGGCAAACGGTTACGCTAACCCAATACTTCCGGCCCGATTCAAATGCGCAAACTTTTGAGGCAGGTCCGGCCAAAATCAGATTGATTTCTGATGCTAATTATAAGTCATTTGTGATTTTGGTTGATGTTTCGGCCTTTAATGTAAAAAAAGCCGCAGTTTACACTCCTGATGAAATTGACCAGGTTGTTGCTGCCATGCCA
>Ga0164297_10002370_pt1 | contig 18757 bp, 13 predicted proteins | sample GEODES058metaG_FD_113539 | JGI IMG/M metagenome (GOLD analysis project Ga0164297, IMG submission 113539) | Dystrophic lake water microbial communities from Trout Bog Lake, Wisconsin, USA - GEODES058 metaG | ecosystem: Environmental > Aquatic > Freshwater > Lake | place: USA: Trout Bog Lake...
CCGCCTGCATTTTGCCATGGTTGAATAGTAGTTTGTGTTTTAGTTGCATATGTGATCGGTGATTCGCCAACACTTTCTGCACAACCAGCCAATACTTGATTATAGGTATAAATGATATGACCCTGAACAAAACTTATAACAGCACTTGCCCAACTTATTCTAGTCGTAGGGTCTTTTAGTGGTACAAAAGCATTACTGCTTATACCAATAAGATTTTGAATAAATCTTGCCATGCTTACCACTGCATTGCTTGTAATATTATCTGCTTGTAAATATTTTTGGCAATATTGAGCACTTGTCAAATAGGTATTGCTGCTATAAGAATCAAATAGTGTCATAAGTGCCGCAATACCATCTTCTGGTTTTGCATAAACAGCAAGATTATTAGAAAATCCAATACTGAATTTATCACTTGTGCTATATTGCAGATTGCCTGGATTGTTTTGTAATTCACCCACACTGTAATTTGCTGATTTATTATCCTTACTTCCTAATCCACTTACGTTAAATGATGCACCTGTTCCATAGGTAATGTTTTGCACATTGCTTTGCACTGTATAACTTTGACCACTATTGTTATAATTTGAAGGTGAATACTGCGATGCAATACTACTTTGACCAGCAAAACTGCCCTGTGGTCCACTGTTGTAAGTTGTTGGCGGAATATTATTAGTCATTGGTCCATAGCTTTGTTGAACCTGTGTTCCACTGCCATAGTTACTTGTTGCGCCATATTTTCCAGCAGCACCACTTGGTAAACCTTGGCTACTGCCATAACTTGGCTGTGCAGCAGGATTTGCAGTAGCTTTGTGTCCTGTCCATGGTTCTGCTGCTGGCATTGGGCTTGCTGGTGCTTGTGCTGGTCCTGCTTCTGTTGCCTTTGTTGCTTCAACTGTATTAAGAGTAACGCAACTACCTTTAATATCAATGTGCCCATCACTGCGAACTTGTAAGCAATCATCACCAGTTAGATAAGTTTTCATGCCTTTGAGATGCAATCCCATTTTACCAGTAAGTTTAGTGCTACCACTGCCTAAAATATTAACGTCTTTGCCTTCAATATTCAATCCTTTGTCGCTCTTAATATCTACAGTATCACCATGAAGTTTAAGGGCACCTTTTGTTTCTAAACTTATTCCGCTATTAGCAGTAACATTAACTTGGCTACCACTATAAACATTGATGTCACCCTGACTGCTAATTTCTACCCATGCAGTACCTTTGCTGTTGATAACATAGATAAAATCTTTGCTATCGTTCATCATAATCATATGACCAGCCGCTGTGCGCAGTCGCATCATTTGACTATTGCCTTTGATATCGCCATCATCCATTACAAAGCTATGACCGCCTTTGCGTCCATGAACGCCATAAGCACTTGCGCCAGGATTATCTGGGTCTGGATATGGTTGTGGGTCATTGGCATCTATTGGTTTGCCTGGTGTAGATATACCAAATACTGCGCTTGGTGTCTCACGCATGCTGCTGCTTGTACCTGGTCCACGATCAGGGTCTTTAAGCAATCCTTGCTTAGTCCATATTTGTTCTTGTATATCATGTGGCAATTTTTTAAGAGTGTTGGGACTACTAAAGATACTTGGATCACTTGTATCGCCATAAAAATCTACTGCTGGTGCAGGACTGCTGCCGTCTACTGGTGCACTTAAACCTGGCATCATATGAGCATATGGAAATTCTGGAATACACGCAAACCAATAACCACGAAGTGGATCACCATTAACAAAGATACATAAAACTTTCACACCAATATCAGGCGGAACAAACCACATGCCATAACTATGTGGCGATCCAGCATAGCCGCCGCCATCACGATGGTCAGTAACGCCATAAAAAGGTGTGCAATAACTTACCGTGCGCCAACTTTTATCATCTGTAGGATCACCACCAAGTTCTGTAATATAAACTTGTAGTTTTCCACTATAAGTTGGATCAGTATTTGCTTTTACAATGCCAACGAATGGACCAGGATTAACACGAACGCCATCTGCACTTTCGTGCTTACTCCATTTTGGTGCTTGTCTAAATTCTGGTGCGCCTAAATCTGCCATTGGTCTTCCTTTGTTTTTTAGTGTATCGTTCCAGAATCTTCACCAACTCCACTATTTGGATTTGATGCGGTTGCTCTGCTTACATTAGAGGTAATACCAAGTGCCTTATCAGCAGGATTGCCTGCTATTACCGTATTATTCGCTGGTTCGGCTTTAGGTGAACCACTACTGCTACTTACTGGCGACGAACTGTTTGCTGAATCATTGCGACTTGGCGTAGTTGCTGTTGCCGTTTGATTACGAACACGATAATTTTTAAGTTTCTGTGTAAACTTTCCACTATTAAAACTACTTGTTACTGCAGAAACCTGAAATATTCCACTAAATTGACTGTAAGTTAGATTACTATTAAAAAGTCCAGTAGTGTCATCATAATCCTGATTTGGCGTAGCAAAATAAAAGTTAAAATAAGCAGGTCGCATAAAATTAATACTACCATTTGTGCCAGGTATGTAAGGTTGTGCACCAATTCCTGGTCCATATAAAGTTGAATCTTGACTTATCCAATCTGGATCACCTACTATAGTAATATCTAATTTGAACATATCGCCCATATTATCATATAGTTTTTCCATGAGATTTTGAACAGCGATAGTTTTATCATCTATTGTAGTTGCGCTTGTATTTTGACGATTGGCAATACCACGAACATAATGATATTTTGGTTTGAAAAATCTGTTATCAGTGCTTGCATCATAGGCACCAACATATGTGCCGTCTGCTGGATTGCTTTGAGTGCCTGGATTGCTATTTGTTTGTTTTAGATTGCCAGGTTTAGCATTACGAATTTCAAAAAATGCTGCATTATATTCAAGATTAACATCCAACACATCTTTGTTAAGACCGCTGTATGTATAAAGATATTGTTTAACAATCTCATTAGGATCAACTGTTTTTTGTCCAAATCCAGGCGCATCATGACCACTCATAACATAAGGCGTAATATGATAGGTAACAGTTCGTTGATAAAATCCAGTGCCTTTATCAACTTGACCAAATTTAACGCTTGGCGTTATTTTCCAAGTATTAACTGTTTGGCTATCTTGACCACTAGTTGTGTTCTGGTCTAACATATAACTTGAAACACTCAATACGCTATTAATAAAATCTGTAATTTTAGTGCCAGCTTGTGCATTAAATCTTTTTGCCTTTAGATCAATCGTTAATTTTCCAGTTTGACCTTGCTGCTTAGTAGTAGCATTGCCTGGATCAGTCATTGCAGTTGTTTGTTCTGTAAATTTAGCAACTTCTGAAATTGTTGCAGATAGCAAAGACTGATCAAAAACAAAATTGTATACGTTAGGCAATTCTTGACCAGCACGATTTCCGCCAGCATCTGGTAAACATTTTTGAATTTCTGCTTGATTTAGAGCATCAGTAAGACCTTTAATAACAGTTGAATCGCCTGTTACTGGTCCGTTTTGTGTTGTTACTGTACTAGCAGGTTCACGACCATCTAAACCACCCGAAGTTGTTGTTGTATAACTTTCTGCGGTTCCTTGAAATAAATCTGCTATCGTTGAAGCTTGAATTTCAACGTGAAAAGGTATTTGATTATCTAATAGTGTAGAAGCGATACTATGAACAGGAATAGCATCAACTGTATATCTCCCACCACTTGCAGTTATTTTCATTTTCATTTTTGTGAAAGTAAATGGTATATATTTTGTTGTTCCTTTAATCTTTTGAGGTATACCAATATCATCATATCCGTAAAAATCAATAACCATTACAAAGAAAGTGTTACTCCAATTAGCATTATTGCCATTTAATGCTATTGCAACTTGTTGAAGTTTTCCAAGAAAATTAGTAGTATATGGTTCAATTACTTCAAATTTAATTCGTATAACATCAGTTCCACGAGTTCTTGTATCATTTGCAACAATTGTTTCTAATTCAACATTATCAATTCCTAGATCAGTTGGAAAATATGTTCGGTCTGTTACAGTGCTTGCACCGATACCGCCATCGCTTAATACAAAATAACCACCTTGTATAAGTGCATTTTCATTGCCTGGCGTTAAACCGCTATTGTAAGTTAAATTAATATTAGAAGTAGGAACTGCGTATATAGATATTTTATAGGTATAATTTACATAGTCGTGTAAAATATTGCCTTTTGCCGTTGGAAATTGACTATTCTGTGTGCTAGGTGAACTTTGAACACCGCCGCCAGCAGTTGAACTACTGCTTCCACCCGTTGCTTTTCCACTACTTGTTACATTTACACTATTTTGTGTAACTGCATCTTCGCCAGGTTTACTATTAGAAGGTACACCGCCATTATTGGCAGTTGTTGGCGTTTGATCGTTATATATTGATGGACTAGGATTATAAACTGTAGCTACTTTTGTACCACCACCGCCAGCAATATCTTCTGCAATACCACTGTTATTAATATTAAATCCTGCATTTGGAGCAACTGCGGTTATATCAGAATTTTGTGAGTTGACAAAACCTACACTTGGCGCAACTGAAGTTATATCAGTATTGGTACCGCTGCCACTGCTTTGTGCAGTATTACTATCAATTACCGTATCGGTTGGCGCTGGCGTTGGCGGCTCAGGCGTTGTAGCGGCTGTTACAGTTGCAGGCGCATCCTGACGTGATTGTTGTGCTGCATATGCTTGTGATAGCGCATTATCAAATGCTGCACCCTGATTAGTATTAGGACTTGCTTGTAATGTCGCAGCATATTGATCTGCAGTTAAGTTTGTTTTTGGTGTTGAAATTGCCTGTCCTGTACCAACACCAGTTTGATTTGTTATAACAGTATCGTTTGGACTTATATCTTGAGGCAGAGCAAATATAGTGTTAAGTGGATCGCTTGAATCATCTTTAAGAGCTAATTCAAGTGCTGGATAATTCCCACTTGTTAAAATAGAATAAGCTTGTGCCTGGTATGCTGCGCCATTAACTATGCCTGTTTCAGCAAGTTGTTGATTTTTCCAAGTTAATAATTGGTTGCTAGCTGCAGTTAATTGTTCATTAGGACTTAATGTTGTTGGCATATTAAGTTCCTAGTGCGCTTTGTAATGTAGCCTTTGTTGGTATATAGATAAGTGTACCAGCAGTAAAATCCCATAGTGGATCAAGCAGTGTATTTGGATTACGAACAGCAAAAACCCACCATAAATCACTACTACCATATAAATCGTTAGCAAACAAATCAGGTCGCAAATCATAATTTACAGGTATTGCTGTTAGCAAATCATCAGCAAGTTTAGGTATTGAACGATAGTTTAATAAGTCTAGGAATTTACCATTATCAAATAGTGGAGTGCCATAATATGGACTGCCTTGATTGTATACCACTGTTCCAATAGCCATTATAACCAACCTCCAGTGCGTGTTCGTTGACCCATAGCCCCAGTTGTAAGTTTGCCTTGTGTAAAGTTATCAAGGCCAAAGTTATTGGAGATATTGTTGCGGCTATATGTTGGTAACATTGTTAAATTTACAGTCAATGTTGTTGGAACCTTTTGTTTTTGTGTTCGCACAGTACAGCTAATATAATCAACATCATTTGGAAACGTATAATCAAATCCTGTAATTACTACAGGAATATGGTCAAATGTCCATGGACCATAAGCATCAAGATATAATACTGGTGGAGGAGTACCAGCTAATTGGTCTTGTCCATAAAACATTTTTGTCGTAGCACGAAAGAAATGCATCATTGCGATAACATATTCTGCTTCTGCTGGATAATTTGCTGTAAACATTCCTTGTATAGAAATACTATCTATCTGACTGTGTTGGTACTGTGGAGTAATATAGTTTGTATGAACAAGTGACATTGGATCATAACTTGCCTTATGAGCAACTTGAATAGTTGGCGTATATGGAAATAAAACGCCGCCTAAATCTTGAAGTGGTGCCAATATTTCACTTGTTCCAATAAATTTGCCACTTTGGTCATAAATGATAACACGGTCTTCATTATCATCCTGAAAAGCGGTTGCGCTTTGTCCGCTTACTGGCTGTAACAAACTTTCAGCAGTGCCACCTTGCGCAACACCACTTCCATTTAATCTGCCGCCAGTTGGATCGCTGCTTGCACCGCCAGTTAATCCATTTATTAAACCATTTACGCCAGCATTGATTGCTGTGTTTATTAATCCTGTTTTTAAGCTTTGTGTGCCATAGTTTGAAACATGATTGATGCCATAGTTTGCATAACTTTGAGCAGGCAAACTATAACCAACTGTGCCTGGTGCTGGATTTTTTAAATTATAACCAGTATAAGAGCCAATATTATTCTGTATGCCATTGTTAGTAGGCACTGCCTGACTTGGATTATAGAAAGTCGGCTGCGTCTGATTAACCGCAGGCGTTCTTGAATAGTACTGATTGGGCTGATAAGTAAAATTAACCATGATTACCTTAATAAAAATATTTATTAATTAATAATATTGGTATATAATAGTAGGTATGACAATGAAAAGAACACCCTATCTCACAAACAAAGACCTGCTAAAAGAAATTCATAAAAGTAAAAATAATTACTGTAGTTTTCTAACTCCAGAAGACCAACAATATGATATTATTTTACCAAGTCTTAATAAAATTAATCAAAAAACAGTTGCAGAAGCTAAACGTGCTCGTGCTGACAGAATGGCGAAACAAGCATGGGAAGCCTCTACTGCAGCAGGAATCAAAAGCAAATTAGATAGTCACGCTGTAGATTGGCATAAGATTCCAAAAACTGAAGTAATTTTTAGAATTACTACATGGGATCATATCCCACTTGCACCAGGTCGCAAAAAATCACCAAAAGCAACCGCAGATCACCATGTAAAAGTTAACTTTCCGCCATTTCAACATTATCGTTATAATGAAAATGATGAACTTATATGTGTGGCAAAAAGTCACTGGGAAGGCGGCATTGAAAATGGTTGGTTTAACAAAGATCACGGAAAGATGACCCCAAACCTTGCTAGAATGTTTATTAAACTTTGTGAACGCTATGGTAGTAAAGGAAATTGGCGTGGTTATACATACAATGATGAGATGCGTTCTCAAGCATTGCTACAACTATCACAGGTAGGGCTACAATTTGACGAAAGCAAATCTAACAATCCTTTTGCTTATTATACTGCTACTATCACCAATAGTTTTACTAGAATTCTTAACGTTGAAAAACGCAACCAAAACTTACGTGACGATATCCTTGAAGCAAATGGATTAAACCCAAGCTATACACGCCAAACAGATAATGCACTGCGTGGCGGTAGTGGCGGAGATTTTGGATTTAATGAATAATGGACAAAAAATTTACATTTTTAGAACTAGAACTATCTTCAAAATGTAATGCCGCGTGTCCACAATGCCCACGTGAAGAACCAAAAATTAAAAAAATTTTAGAAAACGAATTCCAAGAAATAACCTTAGAAAATATTATTTCTTGGTTTACCCTAGATTTTTTACAAAATTTAAAAACTATTGATTTCAAAGGTTCATTTAGCGAACCTGTTATAGCACGTGATTTTTATAAAATTGTTGACTACTTTATAAAAAATACAAATGCTTATATTAGTATTTGTACAAATGGCAGTTTAAGAAAACCAGAATTTTGGTATGAATTGGGTATATTATTAGGTGAACGAGGAAGAGTTATTTTTGGAATTGACGGGTTAAGTGATACTCATAGTATATACAGAGTCAACACAAATTATGAAAAAATAATTGAAAATGCAAAAAGTTTTATAGATGGTGGCGGCGAAGCAGTTTGGCAATTTATTATTTTTAAACATAACGAACATCAAATAGAAACTGCAAAACAACTTGCAAATGATTTAGGATTTTCAAATTTTAAATTAATATCTAGTGCAAGATTTGAATCTTCTGAATCTTTTGTTTTAAATAAAAAAGGCGCAAAACTTGAAAAATCAATAAATTATTATGCACCTACAGCTACTGATATAAAAATTAATGCTACAAAAACAAAATCTGTAAATTGTAAAAGTAGTAATCTAGGATGGATAACGATTGATTGGAACGGCGAAGTTTTTCCATGTTGTATGAGTCAAATATGGAAAAAAAATATTCCAGTATTGCACATAGATTCAGAAATTTGGTATAAAAAGATTGTAAAGTCGCCACATGGATTAAACCTAAACAATGATTCTTTGGATAATATTTTAGAAAAAATAAATGTTTTCTACAATGATCTTGGAAAAAAATATATTCCTGCAACATGTGCAAAATTTTGTGGGACTAATAAATTAGATACATTTGTGAAACAAATTGACTTTTAATTTTAACTATAGTATATTGAGAATATGTCCAATTTATTCCGCAAAGCAGCCATATTCACCGACCTACATTTAGGTTATAAAAGCAACAGCCAACAGTTTCTTGCAGATTGCGAGAACTATATGACATGGTTCATTGACCTTGTTAAGGCAGAAAAATGTGATACCATTCTTTTTCTTGGCGATTTTCATGATACACGCAATTCTCTCAATATCAATACAATGGAAGTGAGCCTACGTTCACTTGAACGCCTCAATGAACTTGGGTTGCGTGTTATCTTTATTCCAGGCAACCATGACCTATATCACAAAGACCGTCGCACCATTACCTCTGTGCGTTATATTCAAAAGTTTAAGAACATTGAATTGATTGAAAACCAACATACCGAAGGCGATGTAACCTTTGTTCCATGGTTGATTGGTGAAGAATATAAGAGTATGCAAAAGATTCGTTCAAAATATGTCATGGGACATTTTGAACTACCACACTTTAAGATGAACGCTATGGTTGAAATGCCTGACCATGGCGGACTTAAAGCTGACGATTTTGGTAGTATTGATACTGTCTTCACAGGTCATTTCCATAAACGTCAGATTAAAGGCAATGTGCATTATATTGGAAACGCCTTTCCGCATAATTATGCGGATGCGTGGGATGACGAGCGTGGCGCGATGATACTCAACTGGGGTGCGGACCCCGTGTATCATAATTGGACAGGTGCCCCTCGTTATCGCACGTTGAATCTCATTCAGATGCTAGAATCACCAGAAGAACACCTAGATGACCGCACCTATGCACGTGTTCAGTTAGATGTGAGTATTTCATATGAAGAAGCTAACTTTATTAAAGAAGAGATGCAAAAAACATATAATGTGCGTGAATTAAGTCTTATTCAGCATCGTGGTGAAGTGTTAACTGAAAATGCTATAGGTGACGTTGCATTTGAAAGTGTTGACCAGATTGTACTAAGTCAAATTAGTAATCTGGATACGCAACATTATGATACAAAGTTGCTTATGGAAATTTACAATTCACTTTAATTCAGGTATAATAAATCATGTTAAAAATCAATAGTTTGACTGTTAAGAATTTCATGAGTGTGGGCAATGCGACCCAAGCCGTGAATTTTGATCGTAGTGACCTAACCTTGGTATTAGGTGAAAATTTAGATTTAGGAGGTGATGACACTGGTGCTAGAAATGGCACGGGTAAAACCACAATCATCAATGCCTTGAGTTATGGTCTCTACGGTCAAGCACTTACTAACATTAAAAAAGATAACCTTATCAATAAGACCAACGGCAAAAGCATGTTGGTCACTGTTGAATTTGAAGTGCAAGGTCGCCAGTATCGCATTGAACGAGGTCGTCGTCCTAATATTACTAAGTTGTACATTGATGGGCAGGAACAAAACGGCTATCAGGATGATAGTCAAGGTGATAGCCGAGAAACACAAAACGATATTGATCGCTTGCTAGGCATGAGCGTAGATATGTTCCGTCATGTTGTTGCGCTAAACACATACACAGAACCATTTTTAAGTATGCGAGCCAATGATCAGCGTCAGATCATTGAACAGTTGCTTGGTATTACTATTCTTAGTGAAAAGTCAGATATTCTTAAAAATCATATCAAAACTACAAAAGATATGATAAGTGAAGAAAAAATTCGTGTCAAAGCAGTGCAAGATGCTAATTCTCGCATTGCAGAACAAATTGAAAACTTAAAGAAACGACAAAAACTTTGGCAAACAAAGCATGACGAAGACTGTACTAAGATTGAACGCAATCTTATATCACTTAGTCAAATTGATATTGATGCAGAAATTGCCAATCATCGTCTTCGTGAACAATTTCTTGCCAATAAAAAACTTGAAGATCAATTAAAAGGCATTGAAACTCGTCAAAAGCTGTGGGAAAAAAAGCAACTTGATGATTGTGATGCCATAAAACTACAAATTGCGAACCTTTCTAGTATTGACATTGATGCAGAAATTGCAATTCATCGTGATATTGCAGATTATGATGCTAAAGTAAAACGCCGAGATGAGGCGAAACGGTGGATTGCATCTATTGATGTTGCAAATGCAAAAGAAGAAAAGACGCAAGCTAAGCTAAAGAAAGAGATTGAAGACCTTAAAAACCACAAATGTTATGCGTGTGGTAGTGAACTTCATGATGATAACCAAGCAGACATACTTGCAGCAAAAGAAGCAGCACTGCGTGAAAGTGCATTGCAGTTTATTGCAAGCGAAGGTCAGCGAATGGACCATTATACTACACTAAAAGAAATTGGTGAACTAACACCACCACCAAAACCATATTACAAAACGCTTGAAGAAGCATTAAACCATCGCAATACTCTTGAGAATATAAATGCTTCTCTTGAAAACCGCATGCTTGAAACAAGTCCGTTCAGTGAGCAAATCATTGAACTTGCTACTGAATTAGGCGATAGAGAGTATATTTTTGAAAATCAACTTGGTTCATTGCACTATGATACTATTGAGGATGCATTAAACCATCGCAATACACTAGAACAATTAGCAACTGTATTGCTTGAAAAACAAGGCGAGCCTGATCCATATGCTGAACAAATTTCAGAAATGGAACAAAATGCTATTCAAGAAGTAACCTGGGATACTATTAATAATCTTACCCAAATGCAAGAACATCAAGAATTTTTGTTGAAAATGCTTACTAATAAAGATAGTTTTGTTCGCAAAAAGATTATTGACCAAAATCTTGCTTATCTTAATAGTCGTCTTGGCAGTTACCTTGCAGCAATTGGATTGCCGCATGAAGTTAAATTTCAAAACGATCTTAACGTAGAAATTACTGAACTTGGTCGTGACCTAGACTTTGACAATCTTTCACGCGGTGAACGCAATCGTCTTATTCTTTCGCTATCGTGGGCCTTCCGTGATGTGTGGGAAAACTTATATCAACACATAAATCTGCTCTTTATTGACGAGTTGATTGATAGTGGCATGGATAGCAGTGGCGTTGAAAATGCGCTAGGTATTCTTAAACGCATGGGACGTGAACGAGGCAAAAGCATTTTTCTTGTGTCACATAAAGATGAATTGACAAGCCGAGTAAATAATATCCTCACTGTAACAAAAGAAAATGGGTTTACTTCCTATAGTAATGATGTATGATTAAATGGCAATTGAATTTGAAATAACATTTAACGCAACTAAAGGCATTAATTGGCCATGCGTTTTGGTATTATCAAATGATAAACCATTAGGTTCTTACACAGTTACAGATGAAAAAAGCACAATTGTGTTTGAAGTAAACAACTTTGAAAATTTATCAAATAACTTGGCTATTGTATACTTTAATAAAAATGAATCGGAAACTATTGTAAAAAATGGTAAAATAGTACAAGATCAAAGTTTAGAACTTGTAAAAATACGTGCAGATGGTATACTATTAGAATCATGGTTTTGGACTGATAATTATTATTATCCTGATTATTTTGAAGGATACTTAAAAAATGTCAGTGATGCACCAAAAAAAATTATGAGCCAATTGCATTGGCATTTTCCTGGCAAATTTGTAATTACTGAATTACCAGATTGCAATAATTTTTGGCAATGGTATAAAAAACAAAGAACAGATAGAGTGCTAGCAGAGTTAATTGATCCAACTGGACAAATAAAAAACAATTATAATAGCATTACTGATGAAGACCGTTTATTACTAGCAGAATTAAAAGAGATATTATTGTATGTTTAAAAAGGTAGCATTAGTAACGTTACCAAGTCAAGAACTAGAAAGACCGCCTGCAGCGCCTGCTGTTTTAGGCGGTATTTGCAGAGATTTAGGTGTAGACTATGATGTTTTTGATATTAATCTGCAGCTAGCACGTAATCTTACACAAACAGATTTTAATGAAGCAAGCGATTATTGGCGAACTACGCATGACCGACCACTATCAAATCAAGTATTGAAAGAATTTAATAGAACAATTGAACATATAATATCTCAAAATTATGATTTAATTGGAATATCTGTATTCAGTAGATTTAGTACTCGTGCCGCAAAATTATTTTGTGAACTTATTCGTTCAAAAACAAATATCATTATAGTTGCTGGTGGACAAGGATGCACGACTCCGTGGAGCGACATGAAGTTTGGTGATTGGCTGTTGCACAAAAAATTAATAAATCATGTGGCATGGGGCGATAGCGAAGAACTGTGGAAACACTGGTTAACTGGAAACTTTTCCGTAGCAGGCACTGATAGCATTCCGCCTATTCAACTAACAAATTTAGATAATATACCACCTGCTGATTTCACAAAGCTTAATCCTTGGAACTACTTTTATAATCAAGTACCTGGCATTTATCTTACTGCTTCACGTGGATGTGTTCGTAAATGCACATTTTGCGATGTACCAAATCGTTGGCCGAAATATAGGTATCGCAGTGGAGCAAGCATGGCTAATGAAATGTTTTTGCACTATAAACAAACTGGAGTGCAGATATTCCAATTTACAGATTCAGTAATTAATGGAAATTTAAGAGAATTTCGCAGTCTTAATGAAAATATTATTCGTGTAAAAGAAGAAAACAAAGGTTTTAATCCACGATGGTTAAGTCAATTTAATATAAGAAAAGCAAAAGATATGCCAGAAGAAATGTATGAACTTATGGCAGAATCTGGTGGTAAGATGTTAATTGTTGGTGTTGAACATGCTAGTTGGGATGTTCGTAAACACATGGGTAAAGAATTTAATGATGAAGATTTAGATCATCATATAAGAATGTGTGCTCGTCATGGTATTCAAAATGTTTTTTTAATGTTCATAGGTTATCCTACTGAAACCGCAGAAGATCATAAAAAACAATTAGAATTTTTAGATTATTATCAAAAATATATGTATTCTGGTACTATTGCTATGATAAGATGGGGTTATACAGGTAGTATAGATCGTGGGAGTTTGCTAGAAAGTAAAAATTTAGGTTTTGATTTAGTACCAGAATTTCCCAATCTTAAGTTAGAACATCTAGAAGATCAAGAAGAAGATTGGATTTACGGAAGAAATTGGATTAATCTTGACAATCCTAATTTGACGTTACGAGAACGTCTTATACGTCGTGTACAAGTACATGAACATAGCGCAAAGTTAGGTTATCCTATTACAAAAGGCACAGAAGAGTTAAAAATATTAAAAATTATTGCTGAACAATTATTAGCAGGCAACAAAGAAAAACCAAATCGTTCCTTATTAATTTCAGCAGAAGAACATTAGCGAGATAATTATTTTATAATGACATCACCACAAAAAGCAAAAGGCAATAGTTGGGAACGAGAAGTTGCTAAAGACCTTACAAAATTATATGGGGAAACATTCATTCGTGCGCCTGGTTCGGGTGCATATGTAGGCGGCACCAACACAAAACGCAAACAATTCTTACACGAAGGACAAATTCGTTCATTCAAAGGCGATATTATACCTGGTCAAAGCTTTCCTAAATTTAATGCAGAATGTAAAAGCTATGGCGATTTTCCCTTTCACCAACTGTTTAGCGGAAGTTGCAAACAGTTAGATGTATGGCTAGACCAGTTAATGGATGCTAGTGACGAAGGCGATTTTAACATTCTTATTATGAAATTTAATCGTAAAGGCAAATTTGTTGCTGTTGAATTTGATCAGTATTATGATATTCCTTTATTTGTTGAAAATCATATGCTTTATACATATAAAAATATTCGTTGGGCAATTATGGAGTATGATAAATTTTGGCAATTGAATAAAGATATGGTATCATTGGCTTGTTCTTAAAATTTTATCTTTTGGCACATTAAGCATAACTACTATTAGGCACATCAGGCATCTCAGGCACGATAGTTCATTCATCAGAATACAACTGAAGGTTGGTAGCACCCCGACATTGCTATACTGGACAACGTTTGGCTAACGATAGGCTAAACGATGAGGCTCTGAGAAAAAGCAACCTCAACTTACATATGTTCGCTAACAAGGGTATATGTAGGGTCCGTTGGTACAATCTACAGGATGTGAAGGGGTACAGGCTAACCGCCCCACTCAATTAGTTGAGTTCCGTTTGTTAGTGTCTGTTTGATAGCTCAAATGAAGCTCAAGCGACATAGATTTCCTGCTTAAGGGAATCTATGTCTGAAATCCAGTCTAAATGAAACTGTAAAGAATAATATTATTAAGAAATAAGAAAAAAGGTGAGTGAGCGATAGCGAACGAACTGATGTGCGAAGCACATCATATAACTTAGAAATAATTAAGACCTGTTTTCTTGGTAGTTTCTAAATGATCCTCAATTATTTTAGCAATAAGGTTTCGTTCAGTAATACTCATGTTCATAGCTTCTTCGTATGTAACACCACCTCGCATATGCCAACACATTTGAAGAATATTTGATTTTATTTTTTTAACTTCACCCTCATATTGATCCACTAACGCCATGACTTCATCATGGGTGAGATTTACGATAGTGGATCGAAAAAATTTCCATAATCAAACGTTATGCCAACATTATACTCTTTTTCGCAAGATTCACACATTACTCTTGCTGGTTTCATTTTTATTTGATCTGCAAAGTCACCTAATATTTTTTGAACAGACTTAATAATTTTGTTGTTAGCATTGGCATAAAATTCTTGTATATGTTCACGATTAGTTACTATCATTTCATTTTCAATAGTAATACTCTCTGTAGAATTGGCAAGTAATGTATTGCTAACATTTACTATATTTTGCAAATGAACATCAAATGTTGCTTTGCGTGTTTCCACATCAATAGAATCATCTGCGATTACTTGCATAAGTTTTTGTTCTTCAAAGTCAATAATATTGTTTTTGTTACTTTGTAGATAATTTTGTGGTTTGAATTTAAACGTTAACCCTTCAATTTCAAATGTTTCATTATAGTTTGGACTTTTTATATACATCAACACATTGCCAAGATTTAGTTGATGGCGGCTCTCTGTTCCACAACCTGGGCATTTAGATTCCATGTCCATCTTGTCGCCATATGTTGCTATTCTTATCGCAATTAATATTGCGTCAACATCAATAGTTGGTGCGCTCCATGCATTTAAAATTTGCGGAACACAGCTTTCTATGACACTTATTACACCTTGTCCATTCATAAGTGCATCTGGTGTTCGCAACATGATTTCATCTTTGGCAGTCATGGGCATTACACCTACTTCGCCATTTGCTGACAGATTAAGGCTATTTTCTGCCCAATATTTTCCATTGCTTGGAAGTTTAAGGTAAATTGCTGGTTGACGAAAGTGAGATGCTAGCGGATTTGAATTTTGCATTTTTTTGAATCCATAAATAATTGATAGACTGTTTATATAGTGTACTATTATTTAGAAGAGTAAAAAATGGCTGATTCAAATGTTTTTAGTGACAAAGACCTTGAAGATATCAAGGAAAGAGTGTTAAAGATAAACAACACCTATGGTATACTTGACAAATCTTTGTTGCAGTTAGATAATGCAATAAAAAGTGGAACTGCAAATCAGCGAGCCGCATTTAGTTTATACTCACAACAAGATGTATTGCGAAGTCGTATACAAAAAGGTGTTACTGAGGAATTACATCGTTACACCGAAGGACTTAAAACAGGCAACGTAGATTTTATAGAAGTTCGTACTGCGCTAAATGAAATGCGTGAAGAGGCATTAAAGGTTGCAGGTGACAACGAAGAGTTAAGAGCAAAAATTGAACAAGATTTTAAATCAAAAGAAAACGGTTTGCGATTACAAAATGCTTATAATCAAACATTAGGCAAGGCAATAAATGTTGCTAGCACAGTTGTTGGTGGATTAGTTGCGTCTTATCAAAGTAGTACAAGTGGTCTAGAAGCAGCCTTAAACAATGCCAAAGTAGGATTAGATTTATTAGTATTAGGCGCAAAAGGCGTTGCTTCATTATTTAAAGGCATACCAGTTGTTGGAGAAGGCATTAATGCTGCTGCAGAAAAAGTAAGCGAAGGTGCACAAAAACTTATGCCTATTCTTAACGCCGAGGTTAAGAAAATGGCAGATTCATTCAAAACAGCAAGCAATTCTGGGTTGATATTTGCTGATGGCATAAGTGGATTAAAGAATGCAGCAGGGGAAGCTGGTTTGACAACGGGTATATTTGCAGATGCTATTAAACAAAATAGCGAAGCAGTTTCTATATTTGGTGGCAATGTTACTGCTGGTGCCAAGAAGATAGGACAAATAACTAAACTAATAGATACAGGTTCTCTACAAAAACTTGGATTTACACTTGATGAAATACCAGGTTTAATTGCACAAACTGGCGCTCGTTTGCGTCGTAGTGGTATAACAGGTGATGCAGAAGTTGCACAAGCAACAATGGATTATGCAAAAAATCTGCGTACTATTGCAGACCTTACTGGTAAAGACGCTAAAACTCTAATGGATAAGCAAGATGTTGCAGAACAAGACCTGGCTTATCAACAATTTTTAGCAGATAAAACACCAGAGCAAGCTAACGCTATTCGTCAACAAATGATGGCATTGCCTGAATCAGTGCAAGCAATGGCTAAAGAAATGATGATTAGTGGCGGTCAACTTACAAGTGATACTACCAATCTTACTGCTCAACAAATTCCTGCTTATAAAGCAATGGCAGATGCAGCATATGCTGCAGCAAATAGCGGAACAGCAAGCGCACAGATGGGAATAAAAATTCTTCAAGATAATGCTGCTGCTGCAGAAGCACAAACAAAAAGCATTAAAGATTTTGCTCTTGCTGCCAGCGTTTTAAACGATGGGTTAAAACCAGTTGCTGATGGCATTGCTAGTGATCGTGCACTGCTATTGCGAGCATTAGACCCAACTAAACTTAATCAGATGATGAGTGATATTGAAAATGCTGCAAAAACTCCTGACCCAAAAACTGAAAATTTAGCAGAATTAGAACGTATTGGTATGCGTCAACAAGTTACAATGCAAGATGCTATTGTAAATTCACTTGGTGATTATATGAGCGTATTGATTAAATTAAACAAGGTTACCGAACTTGCAGTTCAAGGTTTTTCTGCAACTGCTAAGGCAGTCATGGGAAATGGTGAACAATTTAGTGATTTAGAGAAAAAATTAGCTGTAGCCTCTGCAGAAAATAAATCTTTGGGCACCGAAAGAACAGGATTATTTGGTTTAGGAAATTCAGAACAACAAAAAGCCGCCAATGATTTAGTAAGAATGACTTCTGATCAGGTACAACAACTTGCTAAAATAAACAATACCACTGTTGATGCAATTGCTAAAACTGCTGGATTTGCTAATACTCAAAAATTAGATGAAGCAAGAACTCAACAACAAGAACAAGATATTGCCACAATGAATGCTGCCCTTGGTGCAGGTGGTGCTGAGGGAGGCATCTTCAGTGGACCATCAAGTGGTTACCTAGCAAAACTTCATGGAACTGAAGCAGTTCTTCCAGAAAGTTTAACAGAAATATTGATGAATAATGCTACCAATACAAGTGATGAAAATAATAGCGGCGCTGCTTCACTATTGAATAATGCAAATCTTATTGGATTAGGTGGCAATAGTGATTCTTTACTTGAAATGTTAAATCGTAAAATGGATGATTTGATTCAGGCAACTCGTGAAGTTGCGGGTCATACTGAACTTACTTCTCATAGAATTGCGTGATGATGAATTATGTCCATAAATAACTAACAACGAGAGATTATTTAATGGCTACATGGAAAAAACATTGGCGTATTGTAAGTGATGGAGCATATAGCCCAGTCAATGGCAGCGTAACTGATTATAGCAGTTACAATTATCTTGGATCACAGGCTAACGCTGCATATCGCAACTATCAAAGCATGTTGCCAGATGTTTATAGTGGACATCCTAATCGTATTGATCGTTATACTCAATATGAAAATATGGATTTAGACAGTGAAGCTAATACTGCATTAGATATTTTGAGTGAATTTTGTACACAGATCAATGTTGATACTGGTACTGCTTTTGATATTCATTTTCATGAAGATGCAACTGAAAATGAAATGATGATTCTTAAAGAGCAACTTAAAAGTTGGTATAATCTTAATGAATTTGATAAACGTGTATTCAAAATTTTTCGTAGTGTGTTAAAATATGGTGACCAGGTGTTTGTTCGTGATCCAGAAACCTATAAATGGTATTGGACCGAAATGAATCGTGTGTCAAAAGTTATTGTCAACGAATCACAAGGTAAAGTTCCAGAAATTTATTATATTCGTGACTTGAATCCTAATTTGCAAAATAGTACAATTACTCGTCCACCAGGTCCAAATGACAGTTATGCGTTTGCTCCTTATATGGGTGGTAGCAGAACTTATACCGCTGGCGGTGAATTATTTTCGCCAAATACTCGCTTTGGCGCTGGCAATAATGAATTTCCTGTTGCTGCAGAAC
>Ga0164297_10002372_pt1 | contig 18753 bp, 15 predicted proteins | sample GEODES058metaG_FD_113539 | JGI IMG/M metagenome (GOLD analysis project Ga0164297, IMG submission 113539) | Dystrophic lake water microbial communities from Trout Bog Lake, Wisconsin, USA - GEODES058 metaG | ecosystem: Environmental > Aquatic > Freshwater > Lake | place: USA: Trout Bog Lake...
CAGGGAATTCAAGGAAATCAAGGTTATCAAGGTTATCAAGGATATCAAGGTTCAACAGGAAATCAGGGATATCAAGGAAATCAAGGAAATCAAGGTTTTCAAGGAGATCAAGGATATCAAGGATATCAAGGTTCAACAGGAAATCAAGGTTTTCAAGGCAGTCAAGGCGCACAGGGCGCGCAGGGGTCGCAGGGCAATCAAGGCAGTAACGGAAACCAAGGTTATCCAGTCGGACTTACTGGGGCTACTACCGCCACTCGGTACGTTGGCGGAACAGTCAATGGCGCACCCACGTCAGGTACTTTTGCCGTTGGCGATTTCATCGTAGATCAAACAGGAACCATCTGGGTTTGCACAACTGCCGGAACACCCGGTACTTGGACTACCACCATCTCGTCGCACCTTTCGCTTCGTACTGCTTCGGCAACGGTGGGCCGTAATGAGATAACTATTTTTTCAGGCTCCACGTCAAGTCAAACCCTCACTGCTCCATCCAGTCCGATTGACGGTTCCAACTGGACTGTCATCAACAAAGCCTCCGTCACGGTGACTCTAAGTTTCACGCCTTCAATGGTTCCGCTCAGTTCGGGAACTGGCGTGACTACGTTCTCGGTTTTTGCTGGCGGGACTTACTCATTCGTGAACTACAACGGTTCTCAGTGGTACATGATTTCTTCCAACAGCGCCGACCAGTTAATCAACGTATTGCCGACCGCCAACGGTGGAACCGGACTCAGCACCATTGGAACTGCTGGTCAAGCGCTGGTAGTCAACGGTGGCGCTACCGGACTTACCTACACTTCAGTCGTCGGAACGCAGGGTGCTCAGGGTTTTCAAGGAGCGACTGGATCGCAGGGAGCACAGGGTTCACAGGGTTATCAGGGATACCAAGGGTATCAAGGAAATACAGGTAGTCAAGGAACACAGGGTTCAACTGGTAGTCAAGGCAATCAGGGATTCCAAGGATATCAAGGAAATACAGGTAGTCAAGGGAATCAAGGTTATCAAGGGTTTCAAGGAAATGTCGGAGCACAAGGCACACAAGGATTCCAGGGCTACCAAGGATTTCAAGGTTCAGTTGGCGTACAAGGCACGCAAGGATACCAAGGCTACCAAGGCAGTGTTGGAGCGCAAGGAAATCAAGGGTATCAAGGAGTTCAAGGACTTCAAGGTTTTCAAGGTAATCAAGGATATCAAGGTTATCAAGGATTTCAAGGAAATCAAGGTTTTCAAGGCTATCAGGGAATTCAAGGTTATCAAGGATATCAAGGATATCAAGGATATCAAGGATATCAAGGGAACCAAGGTTTTCAAAGCAGTCAAGGCGCACAGGGCGCACAGGGTTCACAGGGAACACAGGGTTCAACAGGACCAACAGGTTCCGTTATTGCGTTTGCCGGTTCGTCGGCTCCTACGGGCTATTTGTTGTGCGACGGTTCGGCGGTTTCTCGTACAACTTATGCAACGTTGTTTGGTGTTATTGGAACAAATTGGGGTGCTGGCGATGGAACTACCACTTTCAACTTGCCAGATATGCGTGGTCGCACTGTGGCGGGCGTGGGTTCTCTTGGCACAAACACGCAACCAACACTTGCTCTTGCGGGTACGGGCGGAGAACAAACCCACCTACTTACTGGTCCTGAATCAGGTATCCAGTCTCACACCCACAATGTAAATTCCACATTTCCAAACACCGTCACAACGGCTTATACAACAGGAACCAACAATTACACACAAACTGGCAACGCCGCTCAAGCCACCACTGCGGCAGGCCCAACCAACGCAACAACGGCTCACAACAACATGATGCCATACGCCGCCATGTATTACATAATCAAAACATAATGGATGTATCAGCCTACGCAACAAACTTATTATTTAAATAATAAAAATTTTTATAATGGAGAATAAATAATGACAGATATTGGAGTTTCAGGAACAGGTGCTCAATCAGCAGTGCCTCCATATCAAACTTTGCCTTACATAGAAGTAGATGGTTTATATGTTGTAAAGCAAGAAGAACTTTGGGCAGATTCTAATCAACAAAAATTTCATGAAGAAGCCCTTCAATGGTATGGAGAAAAATGTGTTGTGCGCAAATTATGGCGCGCAGAAGATGCTGCTGCTGGATTAGTTACATATTGTATTGATTGTCAAGATAGTCCTAATCCTAGTTCTTCTAATCAAAACATTCAAATAAGAGCATCTAAAGTTTATAGACAATCAGGAAATAGTTATTGTCCAACTTGCTATGGGACTACTTTTACAGGTGGTTTTCAAATGGTTGTATATCATTTGTATATGCTTGCTGCTGATTCACCTCAAGTTCGACAAAAATTAACTACTGGGCAATTTTGGAAAGAAAATCCACAAGTTCAATTTTCTCATACTCCAAATATTCGCCAAGGAGATTTGGTAATTAGAATTTCTCAATGGAATGGTGATCTTCCTGTTCAAGAAGATGGAAGATTTCAAGTTTCTAATACAATTCCTCATTCTATCAGAACTGGACCAAATATATCTAATGATTTTATTCATGTAATTTCTCAAACTTGCACTTTAGAAAATGTATGGCCTGAACATCCACTTTATTACGTTCCTTACATATAATGCTTATTCCTGTTCCAAAAGATATTACTTATGGAATTGCTAATAGGGCTTTAGAAATTGCTAAAAGCAATGCCCCTAAAAAAACTGGAAAAGGCGCAGCAGCGCTTAAAGCCACTAATGAAGAGGGTTCTATTGGTATTCAAGTTCCTGAAGAAGTTATTTATATGTATTATCAAGAAATGGGAACAAAACCCCATATTCAATATGAATTAATTGGAAAAACTATACCAATTCGCCTTCCTAATGGTCAAATAATATTTCGTAAAGCAACTGTTGATAATGTTGGGAAAAGAAAAATAACTTCAAGAAACGAAAAAGGTCAAATTATGACCTCAAAAATTATGTGGAGACACCCAGGATTAAAACCTTTAAAATACATTCAAAATGGTCTTGAACAAGCAGTAAGTGAATGGATAGACCGATTAGATGCAAATCAAATAATTAATATGCTTGAAGAAACTAATGCTAATGAAATTATTGATTTAATATTAGGAAAATAAATGATTATTACTGCTGCCAAAATTGCTACCGTAGAAGCCATTACAGCAGCCTTCAGTGCCCTTGGGCCAAATTCTTCTAATACTACTAAAGATTTGGTGCCTAGATCTGTAACTATTGAATATCCAATAGAAGAAATTGCTTGGCCAGCCGTTTACGTACAATTTAGGCCTACTTTAACCCAATATACAGGTCTTAATCCAGATTCTTTTGTAGCCATAAAAAATGAACAAGGGCAAACAACTAGTTGGGAACAAGTTCGGCAAGGTTATTTTGAAGGTGCTTTTGATTTACAAATTCTTGCTATGGCTAGTGAAGAACGAGATAAAATTTGGGAAACTTTAATAAATTTCTTTATTATGAATAATATGGATCCAGCATCTACTGCTTTTTATAATAGCATAGCAGAAAATGATTTAATTGCTATTACTTTTGCTCAAGGATCTGTTCTTCAAGTAGGCGATACGGTATCTCCCGGCACCCCTTGGAGCCCAGAAGAATTGACTTATGAAACAACTTTAAGGATTAAATGCGTTGGTCAATTTTATGAAGATAAATACACTCAAACGCTTCTTCCCGTATCTTCAGTTAAGGTTTCTGGGACTATGGTTGAGGACAATATATCAACAACTACCACCTATGTGGTCGATTAATTTTATGTAATTTGCAAGGCGAGTCATATAAGTCTTGAAGGAGAATACTCATGGCAACATATATAAATCCAGACGTTTATGTAACAGTTAATAATAATGAAAACATCACGTCTACGCTTAGCAATAACCTAAATATATGTCTAGTTGGCGCTGCCCCTTCTTCTGCATCTTATACAGATCTTTTACAATTTAAAAACACAAATTCAGTTGTTCCTCTTACTTACCCCAACGTAACTGTAACTGGAGCAGGATCAGTTACTCCAAACGTAACTGCTACAAATAGAAATAGTGGCAGCGCTTTTCTTTTAAACCAAGATTACCAATTAGCAGTTAATGCTACCACTGGAATAGTAAACATGGCTCCTGGAATAACAACTATTGGAGTTTCTTCTGATACAATTTCAGGAAATTTTTCTTTAAATTTTTATGAAAATGCATCTGCACAAGCATTTGGCTCAACTATAAATTTTCAATATAATGCAACTTTAACTGCTATTCAAAATGCAATTGCTACTGCACTTGGTTTTTCTATTTCTATTACAGGAGCAACTGCTAGCACACCTAGCAGTGGAAATGTTCAATATACCACTGCCGCTGCTCATGGGCTTGCAGTCGGAACAAGCGTAACAATTGCTGGTTTTTCTCCTTCTGGTTATAACGGAACATTTACAATTGTTACTGTTCCAACTGCTACAACTTTTACTGTAGCCAACGCTACTACTGGTGCAGCAACACCAACAAATGCTACCGTAACTGCTGGTTCATTTGCTATTACTGCACAAAACTTAAATGCAACAATTACTGGAACTAGCCTTTCTACTGGAATTAATATTAATTTTAGTCCCATTTCGTCAGGAACGGGTTCAACTTTAAATTTAATGACAACTGCTTTGAATGTTGTTAATTCTACAGTAAACATTTCTTCAGTATCTGGAAGCGGATCGGTAGTAACATATACTACATCTTCTGCCCATGGTTTTTACGTAGGACAATCTGTTTCGGTGTCTGGGATTACTCCTTCTGGTTATTCTGGCGTGTTTACCGTTGCTTCGGTTCCTTCTGCAACTACGTTTACAGTAACAAATAGTACTTCAACTACCCCAACATTAACAAATGCTTCTGTTACAAATGGAGTAACTACTAATACACCATCAAACCCAGGTACTGGTATCACAGCGTCATCAAATATTTTGAATACTTACGTTAATGCCAATTATATATATACTCCAACTTATGGAAACGTAATTAATTATTTTAACTCTCCAAGTGCGGTTCAACAAGTTTATGGGAATGCTTTTAATTCAACCGGAGCAATCAATTCACCAATTACATTGGCTGCTCAATTAGCATTTCAAAATGGCGCAAATTCACTTTATGCAATGGCTGTAAAACCAACGTCCAATGGATTAACCCCTACTTCGTCTGATTGGCAAACTTCAATTAATACTTTGCTTGGAAATGGTGCAATTGATACAATTGTTCCTTTAGTAGACTATAGTGCATTAAATCTTTATACATTCTTTAATAATTTTATCAATACACAGCAAAATAATGGAATTTTGCAAAGATTGTTTTTATGTCGTGATTCTTCTAATAACGTTGCAGTTCCCCAAGTTACTGCTAACACTCTACAAGCAGATGCATCTTCTTTTTCTAATCAAAGAATTTCAATTTTTGCTCCAACAAATTACACAATAAATACAACTAACCAATCTACGACTCAACAAATTAATGTTGCTGGTTTTTATGGGGCTGCTGCTGTTGCAGGAGTTTACACAAGTCTTTCTGGACCGCAAGAACCACTAACTCATAAAATAGTTCAAGGTTTTTATACAATTCCAAATGCTTACTCAACAAGTGATTATCTATCCATGCAATCAAGTGGAATTTTATGTCTTAAACAACGTTCTACTGGAGCAATTTATGTTCGACAAGGTTTGACAACAAGCACAACAAATTGGTTAACTCAAGAAATTTCAATTATTTCTGCACAAGACCAATTATATAGAAATATTAAAAATGCTTTGGTAAATGCTAATTTAATAGGTACGGCATTTTCAAGTAATACAACAAACAGAATTTTGTCAAATATTCAAGGTACGCTTGGAAATGCTATTGCAAATAATTTAATCCAAGCATATACCAATTTACAATATAGCGTACCAAACAATCAGCCAACTTCAGTTAACGTAACGTTCGCATATTCACCAACATTCCCGTTGAACTACATTAATGTAACGTTTGGAATCGACCCTCAGGCTGGAACCATTCAATATTCTACCACAACAAATCCTTATAATACGGTAACAGGAGTTTAATAGTATGGCTAATACGACATTTAGAGTAGGCGGAGGTTATACCTTCTTTTCTTATAATGGCAAGCCACTTGTTTATGTTGACGTGGTTAGAGAAACTGCTCCACGACCTGTAGCAGCACCCCAAGCAATTCAGCCATTAGATCAACCATATCCAGTTGAAATTGCTCTTCCTGCTGCACTTGAAGCGGGTACAATTGAAATTACATTCCGTGAGCAATGGAATCAAGAAGTTTGGGAACAACTTGGAGCAGAATTTGTTGGGAAAGAAGATTTGTTGGGCGTTTTTAGCGCTCAATTGGCTCAAGGTCCAGTCGTATTAACTAAAATTATTGGGAATCCCAATACACCTATCCGTACAATTACGTATAGAGGATGTGTTATCGTCAACGTTATGATTGATGAAACCGTCAATATTGGAACTATGACTTTTCCAAAGTCGGTTCAAATGATGTACACTCAACGTCAAGAGTCTTGGCAATAAAAGAACAGGAGATTAAGATGGCACCTCGGTCCGTCACAATTCAATTAGCACCGGGCATTTCACATGCCACATTGCCTGACCACCGCAAGATGGCTCCAGGCGTTCAATACGTAGTAGATTGGGAAACTTTTTCAAAACTTTCTCCTTCCGCTCGTCAATCATATGTTAGCGTAGTATCAGTAAATGGATACGCCGTTCCAACAACTGGAACCCTGGCATTGCCTGATAACACATCAAATGCTACACCACAACTTGGTGTTTGGCAAATTCTTACAACATCATCTGCTACACCAATCTATAACACAGGTGGGCTTAACCTTTCTGGCGAGGCTTTTCAAGGATGGACAGCAATTCAAGCACCTGCTAACCAAATTTCATCTAGCAATGTTCTCAATGTAACAATTACTGGGCCGCAAGATGCTCGTTGGACATATGCTTACAATTCATCTAACTCTGTAGCAATTGCTGCTGGCGATGTTGTCGTATGGGATGCTAACGGTTATGCTGGTCGTTCAGTTTTGAAAAATCACCAAACAGTTGCAAATACCAACTTGGTTTCAGGCGTTGGTGTTTTTGCTGGGGTTGCTATTGCAGCAATTCCTGCCAATTATTATGGTTGGATTCAAGTTGAAGGTGAAGTTTCTGCTGTAAACGTTGGTTCAAACACTGTACCTGTTGGTTCGCCTATCTATCCAGATCCATCAAACGCTGGACAGGCTGCTAATAGTGCTGGTATATTTACCACAACTACCGACATTACTACTGGCGCAACGAAAACAGTTGCTTACTCACCATTTGGAACTTCTTTGACAGCAGTTTCAAGCAATCAAGTAGCAGCACAAATTCGTTCATTTAAATCAAAAACCCCTTACCGTAGAGTGCGTAACAAAAACTAAGTTTAACACATAGGTAGGGTTATAAAACCCCTAGACCAAAGGATATTAGTGTCAGAAACAACAGAGGTAAGTAAAAGTTTTCCTGAAAAATGGAAAGCGTCGTTTGAAGGCTTACTATACCTAGGGTATCTGGAAAAACAAGTTGAAATTCCTTTTCATAAGTTCCTCGTAAGAACTCTTACGGCTGGAGAAAAAATTAATATTTCTCTTATCACAGCAGAACTTTCGGATACCTTAGGTTATGGTAGAGCATATAGATCAGCAGTAGTTGCTGCAGGATTAGTATTGGTTGATGACCAAAAATTAATAGCAGCAGAAAAAGATGTGGATTTGCTACGGCAAAAATATGATTATGTTATTACATCTTGGCACGATCCCATTATTGATATTCTTTTTGAGGCTATCAACGAACTTGAAGGCCAAGTAGTTGAAGTATTGCAAGAATTAGATATTATTAATATTCCTACCACCCAACCTATTTTTGAAGAAAATGAAGAAGGTGGTGACGACCCAAAAGATGGCAGTCAGACCCCTACGTTCTTTACCACGTAGACTTAGCATATGCTAGAGGGTTATTGACTGGAAAAGATATTAATACTTTGCAAGAACTTTGTTTAGAAACATATTTAACAAGAGAAATAATTAAATCTTCTGAAGAAGAAAAACGCAATTTTGAACTTCAATTATTTTTACATAGGCCTGAAGTTTATGAAAAATATATGGAAGAAGAAGAAGAACGTAAAACTCTTGGGTATGATCAAGTTGTGTGGAAACAGCCAGAAACCGCTGAAGAACTAGAAATGATTCTAGAAGCAGTTCAAAAAAATGAAGAAATTTTTCAAAAAAACGAAAAAGAAAAAGATTTTAGCGTAGAAGCCAACTTTTTAGAACAATTTAAAGGAATAGATCTAAGTCAAATAATGGAGGATGATGGCTGATAATGTTATGGGGCCTGAAGTTAATCTTGGCCTTAACGTTAATTTAGATTTAGATCGCTCCGCCCAGGATGCGTCAACCCTTGCTGACCAAATTAAACAAATGAGAGTTGATCAAGAAGCGTTTAGAGATGTAATCTCTGATACTCAAGATCGACTTAGAGATATGACTTCTTCATATCAAGAACAATTATCTTTGCGACAACAACTTCTTGATACCGAACAATCTTTGCGAAACCTTAGTGATTCTAGAACTGATTCTTTAAAAGATCAAGTCGCTGCCTATCGTGATATGGAATCATCTGTATCTCGCCTAGGACAAATGATGTCTCAATCTGGTGGTTTTGGCGGAGGAATGGGCGGAGGAATGGTTGGCGGTTATGGTAGTGGAATGTATAACCCAATGACAGGTGGAATGATGCCTATGGGTAGTTATGGATCTCCGTTCCAAGATGAAGAAAGTCAAATAAACGCTGAAGAAGAAGCGCTTGGCATTGAAGAACAACCTGGAGTAGTTTCTAGATTAAAAGCAACTTCCGAAAAAGCATTTTACCCTCTTGGCGTTTTAAATGATATTACTGGAATGTTAAAAAGATATCAAACGCCAGCAAAAGATAAAAATGGTAATATATTATATAACGAAAAAGGTGAAACAAAATTTTTGCAAGGAATAGAAGCATTACGATTAACTAGTCCAAAATTGGCTGGAATTGTTGAAGGAGGAATGAAATTAATTAAAAATCCTGCTGTACTAGCAGCAGTAGCAACATATGCCATTGGATCAAAAATAGCACAAGAAGGTCAAGCATATGGAACTCTTACGGGTGATTCAAATGCTGCAAAAGGAATTGGATCAGAATTTCAATCATTACTTGGTGCAGATTTTGGTTTAAACCCTTTAATGTCAATTGGGGTATCTAGGCAAATAGAATCAGTTGGGCTTGGCTCAGGTTATGGATATGGAACAAACGATTTAAACAATTATAGAAGTTTTGCTTCTGGTTTATATGAAAGATATGGAATTAATCCACAACAATCACAACAAATGTATAATTCAGCAGTTGTTCAAGCAGGAGGAAGTGCTGCCAATCTTGCAAATGTTTTTAATCAATTAGCAACAAATGCTTCTAAAGCAGGAATTTCTTTTGCTACGGCAACTCAAAATTTTCAAAACACTTTACAATCAGTAACAAATTCGGGGGCTCAAGGAAATGCTGCTGCTATTTTAGCAGGAACATTTAATGGATTGTTTAGCGGAAGTAACAATGCTAATACAAACAGGCTTTTGCAAGAAGCAATTAACCCTTTATCCAATTTTTTATATAATAGTCAATTAGGAAATACTTTTTTAACTCAAGCAGCAGGAATGTCCCCAGATCAATCTTATTATTTAATGCATAATAAAAATAAACGTTTAAATGCCTCAGTTGGCGCTATAGAACATGTGTTACAAATGGCAGGTTTTCATCCCGGAATAAATCAAAATTCACATGAATTTTCTACAGATGTTTATAGAGCCGAATCAATGTTCCAACAATATGGCATAAATATTCCATCAAATGTGCTGGGAGCGCTTGCCAATACATTTGAAAATCATCCCAATAATCTTATAAGAGGATCAAAAAATGCTATTCCATTGCCAAACATTGATCATTACAAACATATGAGAATTGGGTTGCACAGTGGCGGAACTTCCGACACCGAGGAATGGAATCTTGGCGGCAAGTCTGCGTATGAAAAAGCATTAGCAAAAGCCGAAAAAGAAAGAGTTAATACTGGAAATACTGTAAACGAAGTTATAAAAAAATATGCAAATCAATCGTATTCTTCTGGAAACGATCCCCAATACCTTGTCGGTTTACAACCTAAAGTTTATAAATTATTAACTGTTGCTATGAAAAATTTAAATTCTGATTCTGGAACAATTGCTACCAACGCACTACATTAATTATGGCAACGCAAATACAAAATATAGCATATTTAGCAAATTATGCTTTTCCTTATACTCCAAACTCTGTCAACTGGTCTTATACGCTCAATAAAGCATCTTTTGATACAGTTGGAGGAAGAGTAACTCAACTTCTTTCTATCAAAATTGGAACAATGACGTGGGAAGGTGATGCTGGAAGTAAATCTGCTTTATTAGATCTTTTTAATAATTTTACAAAAATACAACAAGATCAAATTAATAATGAAGAAAGTTCAAATTTATCTTTTTATGCTCCAATAGGATCAGGTGCTCCGGACAAAAATATTCTTGTTTGGGTAAGAAATATGGAAGTTTCATGGGATTATCAATCTGTAACTTATCCATATAGAATGCAATTTGAAGTAGATGAAGAATTTGGTCAAATATCTAATGTTCTTACTTCTACTGCTCTTGATAGACTTGCTAGTGAAATTGGATGGACTGATGGGCAAAGTGGAGCATATTATTATTCAGGCTTAAATAGTAGCAATCCTGAAATTATACCGGGCCTTGGCTCTACTCTTGTAGATACCAACATAAGCGATGCAATAAATAATTTAACAAATCAATAATAAGGATAATTATGGACATACCATTAAGAACAAATACAAAAATATCAGGACCAATATTGCAACCCGACAATGAAATATCATCATTTAATGGTTTTGCATGGACAGATAGAGGTCTTGTTCATCAATCATCTGTTTTCACTTCTACAAAGACTGGAGATTATGCCCAATGGCTGGGAACGCAACCTTAACTACAAATAGTTCTTCTGGTTCAATTTCACATGATCTATGGATTCAATCTTTTCAAACTTATGCAAATACTCAATTTGATGACAATCAAGTAAAACGTGGAATATCTTATCGACCCATTCGACGTTCTGAAGTATTTTTAAATTTTACTGCAATTTGGTCATTGCAAAATTATGAAAATATGAATCAATTACAAGAAGATATAAGAAGTCATCATATTTTAATTTCTCAAGGAGACGTTACCGCTATGAATTTAAATTATCCTGGTTCTAATTCTGATCCAGTAAATTTAAATTATAATGGTTGGATAGAGTCTGCTGACAAAGAATATGTTCGTTTTCAAGATGTTTTTGTAAGAAATTATAGAATGAATATTTTGTTACCTAATCGAACTACCAACATAGGTAGTGTTTCTGGAATTGATCCAAATTATCATGGATTAATTAGTCCAAATTATATTGGTTTTTATGGATACAATTGGTATGGTAGTTTAGCAAATAGCAACACTTCTTCAGTAAATTTCAACCCATCTTCAAATTTAGTTAATTTAAAAAGCATAATTCCTGAAAATTTGTGGCAATATATTTCTCAAAGCGCAATAACTCTAACTGCATAAAAATGACAGAATCTCAACAAATATATTACAATCCACAAATAAAAGTATTAATAGATACTAATAATAATGGAATTGTTGATGTTAGTGAAGATATTGTTTCTTTTCAATTAGATAGAATTATTAATGGATTGAGTACTTTTACTTGTATATTACAAAATAAAAAAAGAAAATATACAATGTCAGGCAATAATATTGCTCCTGTTATTGAAACAATGAATCGTATTGTAGTTAGCATGTCTAGAATTCAAATGATTCAAGTTTTTTCTGGATATGTAACGCAAGCGCCTATTATTACTATTTTGCCTAATGCTATTGAAATAGTTGCTAAATGTACTTTAAAAAGACTTCAAAATACTTATTGGGATTCATCTGTTCCTGAACTTAGAGGGATTATTCCCGGTGCTGCTAGCAATAATAATACTTTTCCAGCAAATGGATATACTGATGGAGGTGCTGCCAAAGGTATGACAAATTTGCTTGTTGACGTTGTTGGTTGGGACCCCAAACAAATTTATATTGATATAATACCCGAAAGTTTTTTAAATTTTACTAGCAAAGAATTTAATGATCTTAATTCTGAATTAGATTCAACTTTGGCTGCACAGTTAAAAGCAGCAATAGATGCTGGTGGAGTTGTTGGGATGGGCTCAAGTACATCATCTGGAACAGGAGTTAATAGTAAAATTTCAACAACAAATAATACAAATTATAATTGGGCACAAGCAGTTCTTGCAGAATGTAATTTTCCAATTACAGAAAATAATTTAAATAATTTTACTTGTTGGATGCAAGAAGAAAATGGAAGTACTTGGTGGAATCCAGGCCGAAATAATCCGTTAAACATTAACAAAAATGCACAATATATTAGTCTTGCTGCTGCTGCAAGGTCTACCGCAAATAATATAACAGGAATAGGTGTACAAAATGCTTATTATTTAAACGATATTGTTCCAGCATTAAAAAATGATGTTCCATATGATCAATTTGTTGCTGCTTTGAGACAATCTATATGGGATGCAGAACATTACCCAAATCCATTCCCAAAACCAAAGATACCAGTATATGCTATTCCTGGAGAACCTCAAATTTTTGATGACGTTGCTGCTGCTGCAGTTGCTGCTGCTAGAACACAAATTGGCGTCAATTATGTCTGGGGTGCTGAAAGCCCAGGAAGTGCATTTGATTGTTCTGGTCTTGTACAATGGGCATATCAACAAGCAAACGTATCTTTACCGCGTACTAGCGGAGCACAATTTGCTCAAGGTCCAAAACTTGATGAAAATAATACAATTCCACAACCAGGAGATTTAATTTTTTATGGAGCAAATGGTAGTGAACACGTAATTATGTGTACTGTTGCTCCTGATGATCTTACAGGAAAAAATGGAAAAGTAATTCAATCGCCTGAAACGGGAAAGACAGTTTTTGAAGGACCTATGGATGGTTATCAAATTGACAATAACGGAATTACTGGATTAACTCGACCATGGGCTACAACAATTACTCCAAACGTTTCTGGAAAAAGTGGGCAAAATATTAATAATACTAGTGGATCATCTAGTCAATCATCAACAACAAGTGCATTTAACATTGCTTTTATTCTTCCTCAATATAACCCAGTTGCAATCCAAACGTATGGTTCTCCTCGTGGATTTATTATGGACGAACCTGTTCTCAATTCTGTTTCTCAATTAGCAAACGCTTCTTTTAGAAGTTTTCAATCTCTTGGCACAGGCGAATTTATGGCTTGGTTTCCAGATTATTTTGGAATTTGGGGCACAAACGCAGTTTATCAAGTTTATGAAGCAGAAATTACAGATTTAGTAATTAATCATAGTGATGATCCACTATCTACTCACGTAGCGGTTGCTGGAGATACTAGCCAAGCAGGTGGTGGTCAAAGCATAACCACTACAGATTGGCTATCAACAGTAGGAATTGTATCTGTTCAAACCCCTAATTTTATGCAAATATTATTTGGAGATCAATACCCCACAACTTTTGATTCAGAAAAATTTTTAAATAAATATGGAATGAGACCTTATATTTCAAGTCAGCCTATTATTAGAGACCATATATTAGAATTTGCAAGTTCAACAAATACTTTTATGAATCTTTGGGCAGAACAATATAGAACAGAAATTGGATTTACTTTTATGCCAGAAGTATATCCTGGAATGAGATTGCAATTTCCAGAAATTATTGTTCAAGGTGGATGTTTAGAAGTTTATGTTCAATCAGTAGTTCATCAAGGTTCTATGTCTAGCGGTTTTACTACTAGATTAGAAATAACCGCCCCTGTTGCTGCCGATACTGTAAGTGGAAATAAATCTATTTTGTATTTAGGTTTGGATTAAAATGGCTATTCAAAGAGGTTATGACAATAGTTCGGTTTCAAGAAAAGTTAATTTAACTACCAATCCCTATTTAGAACCAATTAGTCAATTATATTATGTAAAAGGTTATGATTCTCATGGTTCTCAATATAATATTTGTTTAAATTACGTTCCTCCTGGAGTTGCTTTTTCTGACATTAAACAAGGTCAATATTGGTGGGTAGAGCGTTCTACAACAACTTTATGGTCACTTTCAAAATATGTTTCTAATGACGATGGAACAAATCTTGCAGATCAAACAAAAGAATCTATTAATACGTTAAATTCAGTTGTTCTTGCTGACGGAATTCAAGACCAAGTAATTACTAAAAATTTTTCTAACAATAACAATACTACAAATACTATTTGGAAATATCCTGATTCATCTGTATCTTATATACAAACTGGAAATGTAACATATGTTTCGTCTATACAAAAGCAAGCATATAGTTTTTCTTCAATTAATGAAATTGCTATTAGTTATGACCCAACAAGTAGTGGTTACCTTCTATCAATATTGCTACCACAAATTCAACAAATTGGACAAAAAATAAAAATAATTTTTAATAATTTAAGAAATATTACAACAGCAATACCTAATACGCCTAGTATTGGAAATGTAACATATACCACTGCTGCTGATCATGGTCTTGCAATCGGAACAAGCGTAACAATTGCTGGTTTTTCTCCTTCTGGTTATAACGGAACATTTACAATTGTTACTGTTCCAACTGATACAACTTTTACTGTAGCCAACGCTACTACTGGTACAGCAACACCAACAAATGCTACCGTTACCCTTTCAGATTCTTTTTTCAATTCGCTTGGAATCAATGGGTTTACAGGAGAATTGGCACTTTCAGAAAATCTTTCAATTAATGTTGGCCCAATTTCTATTTTACCAATTTCTTCTGTTGACAAACAATTGTTGCCTACATTTGAAGGTTCAAATTTTACTATACCTATTGGAACTATAATAACTATACAAAATTTTTCTAATCCTTCATATCCAACTCAAGAATGGACGACTACTGCAGAAGTAAATATTGGCGATAAATATATGCTTGTTGAACCTCAAATTCCAAATGCAAATTATACAATTGGCACAATTATTACAAATAATTCTATTGATTCTATTGATAATAATACAATGGGTTTTAGTTTAAATAATAATAATGCATGGGAAGCAATTGCAGATACAATGAATTCATGGATTACAACGGTACCACAAATATCTTCTGATACGTCAACAAATACAATTCAAGTTAATACAGTAACTGGTGGTGTTGCTCTTAAACAAGCAATTCCTGTTTATACATATGCTTATTTAACAAGCAACCAAAATGTTGTTCAATTAAATAATATTATAAATTGGACTACTTATGGCACATCATTTTCTTACGGGAATACGCAAATTTTTGAAGGGAGTACAATAAATGGACCTCCCACAATATCTGGCAATACTATGACAATTCAACAACCAGGATTATATCAAATAACTTATAATGTTACCATACCAACGCAAAGCAATACTTCTTTTGCATCTGGGTATGTAACCGTTGGTAATAATACTTATAATGGAACTTTTTCCGGAACTCAACCTGGACCAAATGCTGCTATTCTTTTTGGTTTTACATCCACTACTTCATTTATTCTACCTTTTACAACAAATGCTACTTTAGTTTGTAATCTTTATATTGGCTCTAATTCTGGTACATATTATGCTCAACCTGGGATAGGAAGTACTTATTTGTCAGCCACTTATATAGGCCCTATAACTTAAAAATGCCACAAATGTATTATTCTATTGAAAACGAGGAAGTAGTGTGAGATCAATTCAGGTTCAAGATGGTGATATTGCCGTAAAACAAGGATCATTGCAATTTGTTACTGGATCAAATAAACTTGCCCAGCAACTTACTCTTTGGATACAAGAACCTTTAGAAGGAAATCCTCTTAGAGGTCCTGGATTTACAACTCCTTCTTTTGGGTCTATACTTTCTAATTTCGTTGGACAAACAAATACAAATTTAGTACAATCTCAAGTAAAATCTGAAATATTTAGAATACTTGGTATTTATCAACAAAATCAATTTTTGCAATTGCAAAAAGCACAAACAATTGCTGGATTATCTAATTGGTCAACATCAGAAATTATAAAAAATATAATTTCTGTAGAAATTATTCCTTCAAATTTTAGTATTACGGCTAATGTATTTATACAAACATTATCAAATGCAAAAATTGCTTTAAATGTATATATTGGACAAAATGGAGTTACGGTGAGTTAATTGGCAGATACTACTACAGTACTAAATAGACTTATTACAGCACTTACCACCCAAGATCCAACTTGGGATATTGGCGTTGGAACAGCAGAATATAAAATTTTAGAAGCAGTAGCAAATGAAATTGCTACAGCGGCTAACAATAATACTCTTCAAAATTATAGTTTTAATATTGCAACAAAATATGGAGTTGCTCTCGATAATTTTTGTGCAATTTTTGGAATATTTAGAAATCAAGGGAAAAGAGCAACTGGAACAGCAACGTTTTATACTGCTACTCCAGGACTTTCTGGTGGAACATTAACTATACAAAATGCTACAACAGGATATTTAACTGTTAGTTATACTGGATCTGGCCAAACTTCTAGCCAAGTAACTGTTGCTCAATTTAATACTGGAACTTTTTCTACTGATCAATCTAATCTTACTGCAGCAATTACAAGTGTTCTTCCTGGAAGTATCGTATCTGTTACAGAAACTTCTCAAGGAATTTTTAACGTTAGCATTTCTCCTACTTTATCAACCGGATCTCTTACATTTGATTTTTCTAATTTAGTTTCTGCAACCACTTTAGTTACTTCCTGGGCTCCAACTGGTGGCGCAACATCTAATTATGGTATTCCTTTAAATACTCAAATTTATGCTACTGCTTCAACAACTGGATCTGTACCAATTTATTTTCAAACCACCACTGCTGCTTTTTTACCGCAAAGCCAATCTTCAATTCAAGTTCCTATTCAAGCAGTCAATACAGGATCAAACGCTAATTTAGGAGCAGGATCAATTGGTGGTCTTTCAGCAGCACTTACTGGAATTACTTCTGTTTCCAGTAGCGTTACTTCCGGAGGAACAGATCCGGAAACTGATGCGCAATTAAAACAACGTTGGCAAAATACTGTATTTAAAAATTTGGCTGGAACCGATGATCAATTTCGTGCACTAGCATTAAATAATCAAGACACTAAAAGAGTAGAAATTCTTGGTCCACAATCAAAAAATACAGAAAATTTACAAATTCAAACTACTATTGAAAATATTTTTAAAACAGAATATTCAAATTTTCCCAATAATTCAGTATCATCTCAACAGTTAGTTGCAAATATTACTGGCGCAACTACTACAACCTCTACTTTCACTATTAATGCAGCAACGGTTGGAACTGCTACTTCATTTCCATATTCTGGATACGTACAATATACAACATCAGCAACACATAATTTTATGGTAGGACAAGTTGTAACAATTACTGGGGTTACTCCTTCTAGTTATAACGGAACATATTCTATTTATTCTATTCCTTCTTCAAATACTTTCGTGGTTATTTCCAACAATACTAATTCTTATGTTAGCAGTGGATCGGTAAATGGGGCATTTACAAAATATACTTATACATCTCCTTATAATAACGCTTCTGGTATGCCTGCTATATTTTTTGCTGGAGATTTTGTATCTATTGAAGGAATTACGGAAACTGGATCTATTTCTTCTACAAATACTTTAAATACTACAGGAATAATTGCTTCTTCTCCTGCGCCTTCAACTACTTCTCCATATTATTTTTATTTACCAAATAATACTACTACTTCTTATTCTAGCGGTGGAACGGTAACGCTTATACCAAATTCAGCCACTGCAGATTCTTCTGACACATTTGCTATATATCCAGAAGTTACTATTAATGCTGCTACTTGGACAGAAACTTATACAAATAATACGTATACAGCCATTGTTACAATACCTTCTTCAGTAGATATAACCGGCATTGTTGTTGGCGCGCAAGCAGTTTCTGGAACATTTGCATCTCCAACAACACTTATACCATTTTCATCGGGAGCAACAGTATCTTCTATTAGCAACAATACAATTACTTTAACCGCTTCTTCTGCTTTGACGGCAAGCAGCACCCCTGCTCAAATTTCTTTTGGTGTTCCAAATACTGTTTATATTAGTTCTGCTATAACCAATGGTACTACTGTTACTTATACTACTAACGTTGTCAATACTGTTTTTCAAACTGGACAATATATTACAATTACAAACATGGGAAGCGGAGTAACTGGTTATAATTCATGGAATATTTCTGGAACTATTGTTGCTTCTGGTTATAATTCATTTACTCTTAATGGAAATCCAACTTTGCCATCGTCTTCAATAACAGCAGCATCTGGAAATGGAACGTTGGTAACATATACTACATCTACTGCTCATATATTTGCTCCTGGTCAAATTGTAACAATTACTGGTTTTTCTCTTTCTGGTTATAACGGAACATTTACGGTTAATACTGTTCCAACTACTACATCTTTTACTGTAACCAACGCTACTACTGGTGCAGCAACACCAACAAGTGCTACCG
>Ga0164297_10002374_pt1 | contig 18750 bp, 19 predicted proteins | sample GEODES058metaG_FD_113539 | JGI IMG/M metagenome (GOLD analysis project Ga0164297, IMG submission 113539) | Dystrophic lake water microbial communities from Trout Bog Lake, Wisconsin, USA - GEODES058 metaG | ecosystem: Environmental > Aquatic > Freshwater > Lake | place: USA: Trout Bog Lake...
ACAACCTTCCAAGGCGCGCTCAATCCCAAAGCCATTGCAAACAGGTCGTTCTGATCCATCTCCCAATCTGACATCTCCCGCCCTCCTCTGCCACCAGCTACCCACTCAATTCAGCGAGGCGGCTTTTTTCTCTTGAGCGGGAATGGAATAAAGGAGGAATGAAGCGGTATTAAATCTATCGCCCTCCCCGAAACAAATACCCCCTATCACTTAGAGCCTAGCACGCATAAACATGCTGCTGCACGGGTTGAAGGACCTGGAGACCAAAATTTTCGACAGCGGCCCTGAGTAATGACTAGGATACGCTGCGCGGGTTGTATCCGGCGAAGAAACCTACCTCCACACGAATCACGTCTTCACGGACGCCTACCGATTTGAACAGGCCTCTCACGCCAAAGTCTCCCCAAATAGCCCGCTTCCCCCAAATCCGCGAGTCGGTAATCACGCCCGATGTGTCGGCACGTCAGCTTCTCGTGATCCAGCCCTCGGAGGTACAGCAGCGTGGCATGCAGGTCGTTGACATGGAGGTTGTTTCGTCGGCTTGGTAGCCGAACTCATCCGTGGCACCGTGGTGGATGCCGTCTTGGACGCCGCCGTCCGCATTCCACATCGCTCACATCTCCAAAAAGTTCTTGAGCAGCTTCTTCCCTTCCTGAGTCAGGATGGACTCAGGGTGGAACTGCACGCCGTGGATGGGGAGTTCTTTGTGGCGCAGGCCCATGATCTCGGATTCGTCGTCGCTGGCGGTGGCGGTGATGGCGAGGCAGTCGGGCAGGGTGTCGCGCTTGACCAGGAGGGAATGGTAGCGGGTGGCGACAAAGGGCTGCGGCAGGCCTTTGAAGACGGATTCCCCGTGGTGATTGATCAAGGAGGTCTTGCCGTGCATGAGGCGACCGGCGCGCACGACATCGCCACCGAAGACGTGGCCGATGGCCTGATGCCCCAGGCACACGCCGAGGAGGGGGGTGGACTTGCCAAAGCGCTCGATCACGGCGCAGCTGATGCCTGCTTCCTTGGGCGTGCAGGGGCCGGGCGAGATGCAGATGTGGTCGGGCTTGAGCTTTTCGATCTCGTCCAGCGTCACCTGGTCATTGCGGCGGATTTCCATGACGGCTCCCATCTCGCCGAAGTATTGGACGAGGTTGTAGGTGAAGGAGTCGTAGTTGTCGATGATCAGGAGCACAGAGACTGAGTTCCAAGTTTAAGGTTTAAAGTTTCAAGTTCAGAAACCGCGCAGTTGCAGGATGTTGTCCAGCTCCGCCTGGAAGGCGGGAATGTCTGCGGCAGGAGGCTGGTAGCCCGGTGCGGGACCGCGCATGCCAAAGCGGCCCTGCTGATCCATGAACCACTGCACGGTCACGCCATCGCTGAAGGTCACGCGGCCACTGATGATGGCACCCGCAGGCGGCACCTCATCCACGGAGATTTTCAAAGCGCCGCCCGTGGTCGCGTCTGGGGCGGGCACCTCATCCGCCACGGCCTCCGCGCCATCGGCGGCGGGTGCCACCGGCGCTGGGGCAGGAGCTGGCTTTTCGACTTCACGCGGCTTGTCCTGAAGTTTGACACCCAGCTCCATGATGAGCAGACGGGTCTCCATGTAGGTCAGCGTCGTGTCGCATTCGCTGCGCAGGCGGTCCTGGATTTGATTGAGGTTCGCACCATCAGCGGCCCATTGTTCGACGAGTTGACGCTGTTGCGGGGTAAGGTTGGCCATGTGGTTGGGGTAATACGAAGCTGGGTGGGGAACGGCTTCAGCCGTTCATCTTGTCGGTGACGATGTGTGCAAGCGCGGCGGCCTTGGCATGCAGCGCCTTGACCTCTTCCAAGGTCAGGGCCTTGCCTTCCGGCACATCCAGCAGGGGCAGCATGCCCTCCAGGCCTTTGCGCAGCTCCTGCAGCGAGGGATTTTTCATGATGCTGGGGTGCAGGCTGTCCAGACTCATCATGTAATACTCCGCGATGTCACGGCGCGTGAGCTGGCGGGTCTTTTCCTCCGCGTAATTGTCGCTGATGCTCTTGGTGGCGATCTCCAGCGCCCGCAGCCAGCCGCCGAGGCTGATCAGGTGGGCGATGTCCACATCCCGCAGTTGCACCATCTCCGCCTCCACGTCCGCCTGGGTCTTTGCCAGCTCCACGCGCAGGTCCTGCCAGTTGCCTTTCAGGCTGTACTCAAAGAGGCTGCCGGTGTGCTTGTTCATGCGGTTGCCCGCGCCGAGCGCCTTGCCGTACTTGATCATGGCGCGGCCCACGGCCTCCATCTCCTCCACGCGCTCGCATTGCACGATGAGGAAGCCATCGGCGATCAGCGTACCCAGGCCCATGGCCACGATGACGCGATCCGCCGGTGTTTTGTCGGTAAAGGGGCGCTTCAGTTCGTCAAAGCGCAGCTTGCCCACGTTGTTGAGCATGTCGAAGAGCTTGCGGATGGAGGGCGTGGTGAACTGGTTCACCCCATACTCCTCACGCACATGCTCATCTCCCACCACATCCTCCGGGATGGGGTTCTGCTGTGGCGTCCGTGCCGGGGCATCCTGGGCGCTGAGCACGACAGTGCCTGCGGCTCCCAGAAGGGGCAGCAGCAAGCGGACAAGGAAACGGCGATTCATGGAGAGCGACGATACGGAGTCGCCCCAGGATTTCCAGTGCGAGTCTGGAAAAGTCTTGGAGCCGTAGATTTACCGCGCCAATCGCTACATTGGTCCCCGCTCCATCGTTCACTGCTTCAACTATGCGCTTCTTTTCCCTCCTACTCCTCATCCTCTCCGCCCTGAACCTGCCCGCCCAGGATGAGGCACCGCCGCCGCTCACGGAGTACGAGGGCCGCGTCATCGCCAAAACCATGCACTGGAAGGGGGCCGAGTGGCTGATGCGCCGCGTGCGCGAGGAGGAGGAAGGCCCCGGCCAGATGCGTGCCCAGCTCCAGATCAAGCCCGGCATGGCCGTGTGCGACATGGGCTGCGGCAACGGCTACCACACCCTTCCCCTCGCCGAGATGGTCGGGGACAAAGGCACCGTCTATGCCGTGGACGTGCAGCCGGAGATGATCGAAATGCTCAAGGAGAACATCGCGCGCAAGGGCCTGAAAAACATCATCCCCATCAACAGCAGCTACAGCGACCCCAAACTGCCGCCCAACACCTGCGACCTCATCCTGCTCGTGGACGTGTATCACGAATTCTCCCACCCCGTCCAGATGCTCGCCGGCATGCGTGCCGCCCTCAAGCCCGGCGGGCAGCTCGTGCTCGTGGAATTCCGCGCCGAAGATCACAATGTGCCCATCAAACCCGAGCACAAGATGAGCAAGGCGCAGATCACCAAGGAGATGAACGCCAACGGCTTCCAGCTCACCCGCCAGTACGACGGCCTCCCCTGGCAGCATCTCATGTTCTTCGGGAAGGCAGAAGCGGGTGCTGCCGTGCCTGCGCCAGCTCCGGCAGAAACTCCCGCACCAGCGCCCAGCAAGTAGGACCCCTCAGCCGTGACGATGCAGTCAGGCTCACAAGAGCATGACCGGAGGCGGGCAAGATTGCCCGCACTACTTCCCTGCCCTGATGAGCTGCCTTTTTCGACGAGACCGCAAAGAACGAGCTAAAGCTCGGGACTACTTTTCAGACTACTCCGCGACCTCGCTGTCCTTCATGCCGCTCTTATACGCGACGGCTTTCACTTGAATGCCGGGCTGCACGCTGATGACGCCGCAGTAGATGTAGCCGCAGGTGCGCGTCGGGGTGGTGCCGTCGAGGGTGTAGCGGAACCAGGCGCCGTCGGTGGCGGAGGTGAGGGTGATGTGTTGGCCGTCGTTGGTGATCTGGGGTTTGGCGCAGGGGGTGGTGCCTTCTTTATAGAGGCCGCAGTCGGGGTAGTTTTGGATGACGTCCCAGGCGAGCTTTTGCAGGGCGGTGGCTTGGGCTTGGGTGAGGGCGGTGGTGATGGGGAGGAGTTTGTTCTCGGGGGATTCGCGATAGAGGGCGCCATACCAGGTGAGGCCGACGAGGTAGCATCCGGCGGGATTGACGTGGACTTGATCGTCAAAGAGGGTGCCGTAGAAGCTGGACTCTCCGGGCGGCACGCCGGGGAGTTTGCCTTGATCGATCATGGTGCGGGCCCAGCCCATGGCGATGGCGGTGGGGATGATGCGGACAGGTTTGCCTTCGTGGTACTGCGCGGTGATCTGGTGCTGCACTTCTTCGTTGTAGAGGAGCATGGCACTCATGGATTCCTGCCAGGTGAGGGCGGGGAAGGTCTTCTTCATCTGGTAGCTGGGCACGAGGCCTTTGTCGGTGGGGCGGGCGCGGGACATCTCGACCCACTCGGCGTAGAGCCAGGGCTGCACGTTGGGGGATTTTTCGCGGATGAGCTTGATGAAGCGGGTGGCGTGGTCGGCCTCGCGCGGGACATCGAAGTCGCGCGGCTGCAGGGTGAAGTAGTCGAGCGGGTGGACGGCCTTGGCGTATTCGGTGTCCCAGCGTTTTTGATCGGCGCCGTGGGATTCGTTCCAGAGCTTGTTGGTCAATGAGCCGCCGATGAGGTAGGCGGGAAAGTCATCGCGACCGCCGGCGGTGCGGATGAAGATGCGGAAGCGGCTGGCATTGCCAGTGAGGCTGTTGCCGACGTGGAAGGAGCTCATGGGTGCATGCGGCTGCTTGCCGATCCAGAGTGTGGAGAGTGCGGCGGGGCTGGGGGCGAGCGCGGGGCTGAAGGCCACGGCGGTGATCATGGCGTTCTTCTCGATGGTGAAGGGCTTTTCGTACAGGGTGCCGCTTTGCGCATCGGGTGTGGTGCCATCGAGGGTGTAGCGAATGGTGGCGCCGGGGGTGGCGCATTTGAGGGTGACGAGGCGCGGTGTGTCAGAGTCGCCGCCGCCGGGATTGATGGAGGCGCGCGCGGTGGAGGCCTGTTCTTCGAGGTCGATGCCGGCGTACTGCGCATCTGCAGCGGGGGAGTTCATGAAGCTCTCGGGTTTGCCATCGAGTGCGCCACGGTAGTAACCACCGGCTGGGCCGAAGGGCTGGCCTTTGAGCTTCTTGTCGCCGGCGTAGAATTCGATCTCGGCGACGTTGCCATGTGAGCCTGCGGGGGCTTCATAGCGCAGCCAGCGGTAGGGCTTCGTGCTGGTGAGCTTGACGTCTGCCCACTCGCCGCTGGGGGGTGCGGCTTTGACTTCGCCGAGGGGCTGAAAGCCTGCGGTGGGCGAGGTGTTCGAGCCGGTGATCTTGCCGCCGACGAGGGCCTGCGCGCGGTCTTTGGCGGGAAGGAGGCGGACGTGGTCTGCGAGGGTGAGCTTTGCAATGGTGCCAGCCTGCAAAACGGCGGCGGGTGCGCTGGTGATGCCGACTTCAATCTGTGATGACGGAGCGGCACCGCCCTGGCCGTAAGCGGCGGTGGCGGCTTTTTGAAAGAGCGGCAGGATGGTTTTCCCCTCCCCTGCCCATCCGGCGTGCTGCACGAGGAAGACGGTGATGAGTTTCTGCTCGCGGTCGTAGCGTGAATTGGTGCCGTAAGCGCCGCCGTGGGTGAAGGATTTGCCATCGGTGGCGAGGCCGAAGCCGTAGTGTGAATTGGCCTCGCCGGACTGGTCGCTGGTCATGGTCTGCACGGCTTTCTCGGAGAGGATGCGGGTGCCTTTGAGTGTGCCATTGTGTGCCAGCATCTGGTAGAAGAGGGAGAGATCCTTGGCGGTGGCGAAGAGGCCGCCGGCGGGCATGGGCTGGCGCTCGGGGTTGTCCAGCGGGTAAAGGAGCTGGCCGATGGGGATCTCTTCGAGGTTGTCCTTGGCGGCGGTGGGCTTGTAGGATTTGGCGAGGCGTGACTGCTGCTCTTTGCTGGGCCAGAAGGTGGTGTCGCTCATGCCGAGGGGTTTGAAGAGGCGCTGCTCAAGGAACTTTTCATAGGGCATGCCGCTGACGACTTCGATGATGCGGCCTGCGGTGTTGATGCCGGCATTGGAGTACTTGGATTTGCTGCCGGGCTGGAAGAGGAGCGCCATTTTTGCGTAACTGCGCACGCGCTCGGCGAGGGGCTTCAGATCGAGCGTGGGGGTCTCCATCTCGGACTTGAAGTCGAGGCCGCTGGTGTGGCTGAGGACCTCGCGCACGAGGATGGGATGGCGCGGAGCGACGAGCTGGGGCTTGGCGGGATCGGTGCTGACATTGACCTGCTGCCCTTTGAACTCGGGGAGGTATTTTTCCACGGGATCGTCCACGTTGACCTTGCCTTCATCGACAAGGATCATGAGGCCTGCGGCGGTGATGGGCTTTGACTGAGAGGCGATCCAGAAGACGGAGTCGGTGCGCATGGGCGTCTTGGCGGCGATGTCCATGGAGCCGACGGCTTCGAGGTCGAGGATCTTGTCGGGATTGGCCACGAGGACGACAGCACCTGCGAGCGTGTGGGAGTCCACGAAGGGCTGGAGGATGGGCGCGAGTTTTGGGACGGGTGCTTCGCCGTGGAGCGCGGTGGCGAGGAGGAGGAGGGTGAGGAAGCGAGGGAGCATGGGGGGAGAGGACGCGGGATGGTGGGGCGCGGAGGGAGTTAACGCGGTGGAAACTGAAAATTGTTAACTGAAAACTGGGAATTGAAAATTTTCAGAAGGGGGCGTGCGGGCGCTTAGGGGGCCTTGGAAATTTGCTTGTCTTTGATCACACATCTGCCGTCCCGGATTTCCAGCTGCACGAGAACATTGTAGGTGAACATGTTGTTATTAACGCTGGTGTTTTCAGCTAAAAACGTCGCGATGTATTTGACTTGGAACTGGCTTTGACTCAACCAGCGGACGAATTCGAGAGACTCGAGATCCATTCGCATATCGGGGGCTGTGCGGTGGGCAAGGTCCACCAGTTCTTGATAAAAATTGATCTCGGGAACTGGCACAGGCATCAACTGCGTCTCATTCAAGACCTTGTATAAATCCAGACTGAAATCTTTCCGGATCTCACGGCTCAGGACTATGAACCGGCCTGATGGGTCGGGATGGATCTGGTAGATTGGATAGGAAGCACGGGGATCCCAATCATCAATGGGTGCGCCGGACATCGGCTGTCCCTTTTGATTGAACACGTCGAGCTTGGTTTCCCCGTGCTCTGAGTACTCCTGCAGTTTGAATGGTGGCGGCTTTTCACCCAAGCCGCCGCGTGGTGTGTGGTCGCTGCGGATGGGCGAACAACTGCAGAGGAGCAGGGCCAGACAGCCGAGGTGTTTCATGTTCATATTTTTGGAGAGTCAGGGCAACCGGGCTTCGATAGGCGTGCAGCATGAATGACATGGACCCTGACTCCCAGAACGGCAGGTTGGCAGCGCGTGCTCAAGCCGCGGGGCGCGAGGCGCGGGCGGCGGTGGCTCGGGCCGGGCGCAGGGGGACGAAGTGGATTTCGACGCGGCGATGGAGCGCTGCAGCGATGCGGTTGAGCATGGCGAGGGAGTGCCCTTCGTAGTCGGCGTCTTCGAGGCGGCAGATGACGGAGGCGGTGGTGCCGACCAGCTTGGCAAAAGCGCGCTGGGAGAGGCCCGCCTGGGTGCGGAGGTCGTGGATTTTGCGGGCGACGGCATCGTCCGCGCGGATCTGCTCAAGGGCGGCGACGCGCTCCTGCTTTCCGGCGACGAGGCGGCGGTGTAGGATGGCGACGGCGTCGGTGGTGGGTTTCTTTTTTTCTTTGCTCATGTTCATGTCTCCTCAAATGTGTGTGCGCCGGGGTTAGACTCGAAATGCTTCCGGCGCTCGATGGCGCGAGCGATCTCCACCGGGGGCACGCGGTCTTCTTTCACGATGCCATGCGAGACGACGGCGGCGACGCTGCCGTGAAAGAAGTAAAGGATGCGGTAGTGCACGCCTTGCAGGCTGGATCTCAGCTCATAGATTTTGTCTCTGAGCAGATCGGCCTCGGGCCTGCGGAGTTCGTGTCCCTCCTGCTTAAGGCGCTCAAGTCTGGCGAGGCATTTCAACTGAGCTTTGACCGGAATGCCTTCGAGCCATTCCAAAACTGGAACGGTGCCGTCTCTTTCCTGATAAAATACGACTTTGGTTTGCGGCACAAGTTTCCTCCCGCGATGTTGTTACCAAATTTGCGAACAATTGTCAATGGTGGCGATGCCGCTGAGGGTGGAATTTTCGGAGAACTGTCCGGGCTTGCCGTTATTTGAGTAGGATAATCTGTAAAATCGAAGCGAAAAAGCGAGAGGATGAAGCTGCGCGATGAGCGGCTACTTTTCCTGACGGGGAAGGCAGCGAGTGCAGACGCCCCAGTTCCAGCCGGAGGCGACCAATGGATTTTGCGTGGAGATCCGCTGGCTGCACTTGGGTGCGGGGGTGGGCTCAGCGATACTGGCAGGAGCGGTGAGTGGGGTCGCTCTTGCGCGGGCCTCAAGCGGGAAGCAGACGCGGAAATCATGCATGCCACAGTTTGCGTGCCGGTACACGACTTCATTTAGGACATCGAGGTTATGGGCCTGACCCGGGGTGGTGGTGCGGCTGTCAGTCATTTGAGGCCCAATGATCCATGCGGGCCGCAAAGCCCCTGATGAAATCGGTTATTCCTGGGCGGGTTTCTGGCTCCTGCTTTCGAGGGTCAGGCGTGCCTTCTCAGCGAGTGCAGCGTAGGTGGCCCGCACTTTATCGAGGTCTTCCTCTTCCATGTCCTCCAAATCCAGAAGCTCGTTTTGGGCGCCGGAGAGGGCACGGATGACTTCATCGAGCTTGAGGTGCATGGCTTCCGAGTCACGATTCTGACTGTTCTGAATGAGAAACACCATCAGGAAGGTGACGATGGTGGTGCCGGTGTTGATCACGAGCTGCCAGGTGTCGCTGAAACCGAACAAGGGACCCGTGACGGCCCAGATGATGATGGTGGCTGCTGCCAAACCAAATGCAGCGGGCCTGCCCGTGGCATGGGCGATGAATTTGGCCAGGCGGGAAAACCAAGACTGGTTGTGTGGAGTACTCATGATCGTTTCGGACGGATATGCGGATTGGTGGTTCAGTTCTTGAAGCTATCTACGCAGCAGCCCTGGCTGAGGAGACTTGAAATGCGTGCGCACGGTCAGAGCAATGAACAGCGAAGATGTACGCCCGGGATTCTTACCATGTTATGGTATCTTCCACTGCCATGGCACCGGCGCAGAAGTGCCATGGGCTCAAGGCTTCTTGGGTGCGGCTTTGGGAGTGTCGGGCTTGAACTGGCGTGCGGTGGCGGCCAGTGAGATGGAGACATCGAAGTAGAGGGTCACTTCAGTGCCGTCGGCGAGTTTGACGTGCATCAGATCGCACGGAGTCACCAGGCTTTGATCGATGAGCTGCGCGCGGATTTCATCCAGCAGGTAGTACTCTTCCGAGACGGAGATGACTTTGAAGGCGGTCTTGGCCGACTTGCCATCGCCGGAGGCGGTGATGGAATGCAGCAGGCCGTAGAAGAAGTGGAAGTGATACATGCTGCCAGCGATGTCTCCGGTGCGCTTGCAGGCCTGGGCGCGGGCGAGATGGATGTCGGCATCCACTGGCACCTTGGCCAGCCAGGGCTTGGAGAGCGCGAGGGTCTTGGGGTAGTCTTTCTGCTTGATGGAGGCCAGGATGGCCTCCCGTTCGGGATCGGCGGTCCAGTAGGGGGTGAAATCCGGCTGCGCTGCGTAAGCCATGCGCAAGGCGGTGAATTCATCGCCTGTGGGCAGGGCGGGAACAGCCGGGGTCGGAGTTGCCGCCAGGCCGATGCTAGCAAGGGTCAGGGCAAACAAGATGGCGATGCAGGCGGTTTTCATGGCGATGCGGAATGGGTGGTTGTGGGTGGGAAATACCAGGCATGAATGACACGCCGATGGTCAAATACCAGGCGTGAATGGCACTTTATCAGGGGTGAACTTGGATGGTCTAGGAGTAAAGTCTGCTCATGGTGCAAGTGCGCGGCGGGAGTGGGGTCGGGCAAAATATTGCAGCATGCGCTGGTTGTTGTTCTTGCGCGGGTGGCTGCGCGGCGGCAATTCCCTGCCTTGATGAAACTCCTGCTCCATCTCTCCCTGCTCGCTTTCTTGGTCTGCCAGAACTGCATGCCGCTGCAAGCGGCGGAGGGCGGTGTGGCGAATGTGTTCAGCCCGCTGAAGGGGAAGCTGCTGGCGGGCAAGGACGGGGTGCTCTTCATCAATGGGGACAGCACTTCGTATTCGGAGTACGGGCCGTATTATCATTTCGCGCGAGCGCTGGGGGAGGAAGTGGGCTGCACGGTGGTGCTGCACCGGTGGGCGGAGTGGGTGGTGTCGAAGCCTACGGGGCCGAAGGAGTATGCGCCGCCTGTGATTTTATACCAGGGAAAAGCAGGATCGAAGCTGGAGGTGTATATGGCATCGCTGCCGGGAGCGGTGGCCGGGGACATGTTTGCTGGGGCGCGCCGCAAGAATGCGCTGGAGGCGATCCCACGTCCTGATTGCGCGCTGCTGCACCAGGGGCACAACATGGCCAACTTTCCGGTGGCTTTCCCAGGGGACACCAGTACGGCCCGGGGTCTGTTTCTGGCGGCGGTGGCGCTGACGTCCATGCAGTGGCCGGGGGTGCCGCAGGGAATCGTGACGCAGAACCCGTGGCGCGATGGAGACAAATACGCACGGATTTATGAGGTGCTGCGGGGTGTGGCCGGAGATGCGAAGTCGATGACGTTGATCGATTCCTACCAGCGCTTCATCGCGGCGGGCAAGCGGGCGGATTTGTATCGGGACAATGTGCATCCGTCTGACCGGAAGGATCAGGACGCGGGTGGCCGGATGGTGGCGGAGGCGCTGCTGGCGGCATGGCATGAGGCGCAGCCGGGGGCGGCCTTCAGCACGCCGGGCTGGCAGGAGCATCCGGGACAGAGCTTGATTGCGAACGGTGAGTTTTCGGAATGGAGTGCGGACCAGCCGGTGGGCTGGAAGGTGGGCGGAGCGGCGACGGTGGTGAAAGCGGCGGAGGCGATGCTGGAGGGCAAGGCCTCGGCAGTGGCGGTGCACCCGAACGGGGACAAGGGCAGCTTTCTGGGCAAGACGCTGAATGAAGCGGAATGCGCGGCGGTGCGTGGGAAGACGATCACCGTGGCGGCGCTGGTGCGTGCATCGTCTGCGCAGCCGCGCGCCTATGCGGCTCTGGTAGGCCCGGTGGCGGGGGCCAACAAGACCTTTGCCTTTGGCGATCTGAACAGCGGCAAGGACGGCTGGGTGTGGCTGGTATGTGCTGGCATCCCGGTGGATGCGGCAGCGAAGACGGGGACGGTGTACCTGCGCTTTTACCCGGCCTTCAGCCTGAATGCGCCCACGAGCGATGAGCCGCTGCTGATCCAGCGCGTGCTGGTGCTGGAAGGCAGGCTGGAGACGAAGGCGGGGGAGTAGCGGCTTTGAATTGTCAGGCAGCTTTTCGCAGAGTTTGCCTGAATTCGCAGACCGAAGGCTGGCGCAACAGAGCGGGCCTCAAAGTCTTCGAGGCGTCTTTCAGCGTGCACAACTCCTCAGAAGCCGCACACGGAGTGCGCGGCCCCCTTTAATGGCGTCTTCGCGATGGCACTTTGGCTATTTTCGCTGCTGAGTAGATGCTGGTATTTGATGTGATGCGCAGCGGCGGGCTAGGAGCGGCCGTATTTCGCACGCTCAGCTTTGTGAATGAACTTGTCCGCCTCGGGCATTCCAGGGACTTTCATGTTGGGGCCGTCCCAGTCGATGTTCTTTTGCAGGCGCAGGGCCACGATGCCGGAGAGGCCGATCTCGGTGAGGTGGCCGCCGAGGTCGAAGTCGGCGAAGACTTTGGGGCCGCCCTGGATGGCGTCGAGCCATTCGTCGATGTGGCCTTTCACGCGTGGCAGCGTCTCGGGGATCTGCTTGGCAGCGGGGTGATTGCCTGCACCGGTGAATTTCTCGTCGGCGTTGAGCTTGACGTAGCAGTCGGAATTCCACAGGCCGCTCTGGAGCTGGCCTTGATCGCCGATGAGCAGGCAGCCGGTGCGTGGCAGGCTGCCGAAGGTGCCGATGAGCGGCGCGGTGACATCGGCTGGGGGGAGATCGCCGCCGGTGTAGAAGTGCAGGCGCACGGGGCCGCGAGCGCCACGCGCGGGGAAATGGAAATGCACGGTGCAGGCGGAGGCAAAGCTCTCTTTGCCCAGGCCTGTGCCGGTGACTTCGATGCGCGTGGGGTAGTCGAGATTCAGGGCGCGCACGGGCATGTTGAAGCCGTGGCAGCAGAAGTCGCCGAGGGAGCCGTTGCCAAAGTCATACCAGCCGCGCCATTTGGCGGGATGGTAGATGCTGGTCTTGTACTCGCGCACAGGGGCGGTGCCGAGCCAGAAGTCCCAGTCGAGCGTGGTGGGAATGGGATCGCTGCCCGCAGGACGCTCTTCGCCGCTAGGCCAGCTATGAGTGGGGTGCCAGACGTGGATGTCGCTGATGGCGCCGAAGAACCCGGCGGCGATGAGTTCCATGCTGCGGCGCAGATTCGCCGAGGCGCTGCCTTGATTGCCCGTTTGCGTGATGACCTTGGCGGTGCGTGACATTTCACGCAGCTCGCGGGCTTCGGCGATGGTGTGGGTGAGGGGCTTCTCGCAGTACACATGCTTGCCGGCCTGCATGACGGCGCGGCAGATGGGCGCATGCCAGTGGTCCGGCGTGGCGATGACGATGGCATCGAGGCCCTTCTCTTTTTCAAGCAGCACGCGGTAGTCGCTGTACACCGCGGCGTCTGCCACGCCTGCGCCATGGCGCTTTTTGGAGCTTTCGATCTGCGCGCTATCGACATCGCACAGCGCGCCGACATTGTGGCCGAGTTGCATGATCTTGCTCACATGGCCCTGGATCTGGCCGCCCATGCCGATGAAGCCGACCTTGAGCTTGCTGGTAGCCTGGCCGCGCAGCAGGCCGGAGGGCAGGATGAGCGTGGAGGCCGCGGCGGCGGTGGTGTGCAGAAACGAACGGCGGCTGGCGGTGGTGGTGGGATGCATGGCGGCTGGGAGGGCATTCTATAAGCCGATGAGGGGTGCTTTGTTGCAGCCAGTTGGCACATTGGTGGCTGAAGAATTGGCGGTGGTGGTGCGTTGGTTTGGCATGAGACTATGCTGGATGCCGCGAAGGCGGCAGCTACAGCAGCCTGCCGCACGTGAACAAGGTGGGCCCGGAAGGCGGGCAGATGCTGGTGGATGAAACGTTGCGCGCGATGCAGGTGTTGTTTGCGGAGCCGATGGGGAGGTGAGATTTTTCGTTGATGGCCGACAACGTTGTGGCACATCGAGTTGTTGGCGTGCTCAACAAATGGGTTCAAATTCATGAGTCAGGCGCCATCATAAGTCTTATGAAATCGAACGCACATCTTCCGAGTACGCCGCGCGTCTGCGTCATGATCGTCGGGTATCTCACCGCCATGGCCGGGGCGTTGTCCGCGAGTTAGCACACGCCCCTATTTTTGCTTAATATTAATCACTCAGCCAAACAGCCATGCGTATCCTGCTTATTATTGTTCTTGTCCTCGTGATTGCAGTTACCTCACTGCTCGTGTGGTTTCGTTTCTTCTATGTCGCACGTCCCGAATTACCACCTCTTTCCATAGCGCCCGATGATCCGCTAATGGCCGACGCCATGCGGAAGGCGGTCGACTCCATTCAGCGCTTTCGCGATCTACAGTCCCAACCGAATAGCGGTGCCCGCGTCAAAGTGCCTTTTATTACCAGCGCTGACATCATGGAGCAACTATGGGCGGAGGTCCTATCCCTCAGCGGCGACCAGATAGAGGTTCGTTACCTTACGCCACCCGTCACCCACACCGGCAGGTTGGAGCGTCTTCACACCCATCCTGTTACCGATCTTGTGGACTGGCAGGTAGATCTTCCTTCCGGCAAGTATGCCGGAGGCTACACCATGCGAGTCATGTTTGTCCGTGGCCGCGAGCAGTGGGGGCAGTTACCACCCGAACTCGAAGCAGAAGAATCCAAATATGAGTAGCCACACGCCGTCAAACATTGATTCCAGATCATGCAATAGAAGACAGGCATAATACTTAGAATGAACGGCAGGCGTGCCTGACTTTGGATAAAAGCGCGTGAGCGGGTGGTATTTCAGGCCAGCAGCCGATCCACCTCCTCACCGAACTTTCTCCCCCGCCCCTACCCGATTGCAGCCTAGCGGCTTCCGACGGGGCGGGAGCCGACGGTGTTGGAGGCGTGGTGCATGGAGGTGGCCGTGAGATGCTCCTGGGTGGGCTGCGGATGGTTCAAGGAGGGCACGAGCTTGGCGAGGGGCGATGCGCTATCGGCATCGACCTTTTCAATGGTGAATTTGAACTCCGGGGAGACGAGGTCCACCGGGGTGCCATACATTCCGCCGCCGGCATCCTGGCGGAAGACGCGCTTGGTCAGGGTACAGTGGTACTCACCTTTCTCTTCAATGGGGAAGAGGTAGCGCAGGTCGAGGTAGTGGTCATAACCGCGTGCGGTCAGGTTTTCGCTGAACAGGGCATGCGGCTGGATGACTGGAAACTTCGCGCCGGGCATGTCCTTGTAAGCGGTCAACACTTTGCCGCTGGGCGCGACGAGGTGGATCTGGATGTCGGGATCAAAGGCGCAGCCGCTGAAGAGACTGACATGCTTGGTGCCGTTGGTGTTGCGGAGAACGTAGCTGAGGGTGCAGGACTGCGCATCGGGGAACTGCGAAAGGTAGGCCACTTTCAGGCTGACGTGGTCTTTTTCGACCTTGGCTTCCAGAGGCCGGTTGGCGCTGTTTGGGTCTTCGGCGAAGCAGCAGCCGATCAAGGTGAAGAACAGTGCAAGGGAGGACTTCATAAACATGGGAGTGGCAGGTTGGCGCGCTGGCGGGTCGGGGTTGGGAGCGACAGTGATGGTGAGGTACGCATGAACCGTGCCAGGTGGGATTGAGGGGCCAGCATGGCATGCGTGTGGGCGTCATGCAACACCCGCAATGGAGGTGGGTTGCAAGTGGGGCGAAAGGGCAGTTTGCTGCGGCCAGGGCAGGTGAAAAAAATTTCAATTATTTCAGGGAAACTGGAATAATGCCGGGGAAGAAGGGCCTTTTGCCCACAAGGAAGAAGAACGCGATGGTGCCAGCCGCGCTGTGTGGGTGCGTGGGCTGGGTGTGATGTAGCGGGGGGGGCCTGTTCCGCAGGAACAAGGCTACTTGGCTGACGCCTGTGGCGGTGCGAGGCGGAGATGTCTTGTTGCACAAGCAACGAGATTGCTTTGCCTGAGCCAGTTGCGGCGCAACTGGGCTACTTGGCGCGGCCGCTCATCCCCTGCCCTGCCCCACTTCACTTCGCGGGCTGCTGCATCTGCTTGGCGAGGCGTTCTCCCATCTGGGCGAAGCCTTTGTCATTGGGATGGACGGCGACGGGGTCAAACAAGGCGGGGTCGTGGTCGATGAGGTCGAGGCCTTCGATGAGGTGGAGGTTCGGGTCTTTGCGGGCGAGGACGATTTCGCGGGCGACTTGGCGGTAGGCTTCGAGGTCGGCGATCTGGGTCTTGGGGCTCCATGAGGGGGGCACATAGAGGGAGGTGATGAAGTAGATGGGCACGGTGGGCTGCACGGTGCGGAGGGCATCGAAGAAGCCCATCATGTTGGTGCGGTAGCGCTCGACGGGGCCGCCGCCCTGCCAGTCGTTGACGCCCATGAGCACGGTGATGACGTCGGCCTTGAGGGTCTTGAGGATGTGGGCGTCGGACACATTGGAGGCACGGCCGCCGAGGCCGAGATTGATGAGCTGCCAGCCCATCTTTTGAGCTACCAGATACGGGTAGGTTTTGTCGATGGCGCTGGCGGTGAAGCCGTGTGTGACGGAGTCGCCATAGGCGACGTAACGCAGCGCGGGGGGCGCAGGCGGTGGCTCCATGCGCGCGCCGGCATTGACGGCCACGCCTTGGAAATCGACGGAGTCGCCGTAGGGCAAGACGATCTCGTAATCGTGAAAGCCGGGGGCGACGGCGGGCATCTGTACCTCGACGGTTTCAGGGGCGCGCTTGGGCGTGGCGGTCTTCGTTTTGAAGGTCCACGCGGGCTGGGTGGTGCCATCGATGAGGTAGATGCCCGCGCTATTGCGGGCGCTGGCGGAGATGTGGAGCTCATTAAAGTAGAGCAGCGCCTTGACGCGGGTGGCATCGGTGCGGAAGCGGATGCGCGCGCCGGGATTGTCCCAACGGTAGCCTTTGCCGGGGATGTTGAACACGCGGTCGAAGCGCGCGAGCTTGGAGGGTGTCGAGGGAGAGGGCACGAACTCCAGGTGCACGTAGCCGGAGTAGCCGATGCTGGTATCATCTGCTGCGATGAAAACCTGCGCCGGATTGTGCATCTGCTGAGCGAGGACGGGCGCGCTGAGCAGGCTCAGGGAAACAAGGCAGGTGCAGCGAAGGAGATGGCGCAGGCGGATGCGGCGATGCTGCGGCGCGAGTGGCGGGGTTGATTTCATGGTGTGCGGCAGCGTGGCCGGGGTGCGGGGAGCGTCAATGTTTAGCGGAGGGGGGACGGTGATGCCGACTTCACTTCATCAGCAGGCTCACTTTTTTCGGATGTACTCAGCCGAGTGACCACTGATGACATCAATCGGGTAATGAAGCACCAGCTGATCGCCGCGTTTGCTGATGGATAAAAATTCTCCATCCATCTCGATGGAGCAGGAGCCGCTCGGAGTGATGGTGGGGTCGAGCAGAACCCAGGGCCCGCCTGTCTCGACCAGTCTCATGGGATCGCTCTTCGGAAATCTCTCTGCATAGAAGCTGCCGCCTCGGTTGAGCCTGAGCTCACTGGGTGCCTTGCCAAGCGCCTGCAAAGTCCGTCTTGGCAGTGGCTGGCATTCCCATGTCCCGATCAATTCCTCCTTGTTTGGCAAGGTCATGACAGGCTCGTCTCCGCATGAAACCAACGAGAAAACAAGAAGAGCGTATGCTAGCCATGCGCTGCGAGTCATGATAGAAACTTTCATTGGCTCAAAAAGAGTGGTCCAGTGGGCACTTGCGCGGGCCATGAGGAGGCATCGCGAGTAGCTGGGTGATTTTTATAGTGTAAGGCAGTGTGGCCGGGGCGAATGGGACGTCAATGTTTAGCGGATTGGGACCATCGAGTTGCTAGGCAAGTGGACTTTGGAACTGGGGACTGGCGGGTGGCGGCTTCATGCTGCCAAGGATACTGGGAAGGAAGGGCACGGCGCTCCTTTGGAAAAAGAACCGAGGTGTTGCGTGCAAAAGACGCGGGTTCAGCTATCTCCAGGTACGATGCTGCGACTCCTCTCCCCTGCCCTGCTTTGCGCTCTCTTTGTTTTCCATGTCCCGTCTGAAAGCGAGGCGGCGGAGCCTGTGCGGGTGGCGTGTGTGGGTGACAGCATCACCGAGGGTATCGGCACGCAGAATCCCAAGACAGATAGCTATCCGGCGAAGCTGCAAGAGATTCTCGGTGTGGGCTGGAACGTCCAAAACTTTGGTGTGGGCGGACGGACGATGCTGAGGAAAGCGGACCCGTTTGATCATCATCCGGCGCTCGGTTCCGGGCCGGACATCGTCATCATCGCGCTGGGCACCAACGACTCCAAGACTGGCATCTGGCCGCGCTTGAAGCAGGAGTTTGTGGGCGACTACGTGGCCATGATCAAGGAATTCCAGGCGCTGCCGAGCCACCCCAAGGTCTGGGCCTGCCTGCCAGTGCCCGCCTTTCCTGGCAACTGGGGCATCACCGAAGAGGTGATCCGCGACGAGGTCATCCCGGCGATCAAACAAGCCGCGCAGATGGCAGGCATCGGGTTGATCGATCTGCACACACCGCTGCTGGAAAACAAAGCGCTGTTTCCTGACACCGTGCATCCCAATGGCGATGGTGCCAAGCGCATTGCGGAGCTCGTGGCGGCGGCGATCAAGGCGCGGTAATACTGCCTAGGTCGACGAGGCGCAGCCCGAGGAGAGGGATCATCTTGAATGCAAGGATGCTGGGTATTGAACTGCCAAGCGCGGCTGTGACTATTCCCATTAATGTCAGGCGGGAAAACGGAGAGGAGCAGGAACGGAAACCTTTGAGATTCAGTGAACTCGGCGGTTAAAAACGATTTAATGACGCTTTAATGACGGGATATTGACATTTTCATCACGGGTCTTTAGGCTGCCTTACGGAGTTTCGATGGCCTTCAAACCACAATACAGCATTACCCCTGAGACCGCCAAGGCATTGATGGCGATTGAGGCATCACGGGCGGCAGTAGACAGGCTGCCGATCAGCCCGCAGCTCATCGCTTCGCTGAGAGATTCGGTGCGGCTGCTTTCAACTCACTATTCCACGCAAATTGAGGGAAATCGGCTGACGCTGCCGGAAGTCGAGAAGGTCATTGCTGGGCAGGGCGGCTTCCCTGGTCGTGAACGGGACGAAAAAGAGGTTCGCAACTACTACACGGCGGTGGACAAGGTGGAAGCGATAGCGACGCAGAAGCGCCAACTGAAAGATGAAGACATTCAATTGCTGCACGGACTAGCCTTTGAAGGCAAAGCGAAGCCGACACCCTACAGGGACGGCCAGAATGTGATTCGCACCAGCGGCGACGGAAGCATTGTTTACATGCCACCGGAAGCCAAGGATGTGCCTGCGCTGATGCAGGAACTCATCGAGTGGATCAACCATGAAATCGAAGGAAAGCGTCTTCCTGTGCCGGTGATTGCAGCGCTCTGAGGTGCAACGCAATATTGGACCAGAGACGCTTAATTAGTTGAGGTTGATGTGCTGAGTTTCGAACTGGTTGGGGGTGAGGTAGCCGATGGCCGAGTGCTTGCGCTGGTTGTTGTAGTA
>Ga0164297_10002375_pt1 | contig 18741 bp, 20 predicted proteins | sample GEODES058metaG_FD_113539 | JGI IMG/M metagenome (GOLD analysis project Ga0164297, IMG submission 113539) | Dystrophic lake water microbial communities from Trout Bog Lake, Wisconsin, USA - GEODES058 metaG | ecosystem: Environmental > Aquatic > Freshwater > Lake | place: USA: Trout Bog Lake...
ATAAAAAAGTATGAATTTTTACCAATCAATATTCGTTGTCTTAATAATATTAGCAATAATATTATTTTTATATAAAAAAAATGAAAATTTTGGTTCTGTAAAAAAAGGAGGTAATTGTAATTCAAATAGTGATTGTAAATCGAATAAATGTACGATTAATAAATGTACTGGCTATGATCCTGGTAATTTATGCGATCCAGATACAAATTCATGCACTTGCGTTCATAAACGGCCAAGTAGTTCAAAGCCTCCAAATTGGTATTGTAGTTAACACATATTATAGGGATCACTGATTTTTAACAAATAATGCGATAGTGTTTATTTTATTCTTTCATATTTATAATATTATAATATAATAATATAATATTATAATGAATTTCAGTCCAATTATAGAAGTCTATGAATACCAAATCCACAAATATGATCCTACAGAACTTTCTTTACCTAAAAAAGATTTAGTTTATAAATTTGGTGAATTAGATGATTCTCCTGATGGCGAATGTGGACGTGTTTCTATACAAGGTTTTGAAAGTGATTTAACGAATGATACACAAAGATCATCATGTGATCCAATTAAATCTATTCAAACAGCAGGTACACATTACTTTAATATTTTTAATACAACTGATTTAGATAATTTATATGGAAACTATAAAAACTTTCTAGCTAAGAATACAAATTTTGAATCATTAAATACACAATCAATAACCAATGTACTAACTAATATGAAAAATATTTTTAAATCACAAAATGAATTATTAAAAAGATTATCATCTGATGAAGATATATTAGCTTATTTAGAACGTAATAGTACAACTGAAATTGATAATTTAAGAAACATGAATGAAACTGATTCTTTTATATTGAAAATTGATGTTACTAAAGAATCAAAAATTATTCTTATGGGAGATTTCCATGGTAGTTTTCATACATTCTTTAGAATATTATGTAGATTTCATAAATTTGGTATTATTGATTTAGATACATTTATAGTTAATGATCCATATAAAATAATATTCTTAGGTGATATAACTGATAGAGGTATGTATTCTCTTGATATTTTACATATTATTTTTAAATTAATGAATAATAACAATAAAGATACTATTAAAATAATGTTAAATAAAGGTAATCACGAATCTTATATTGTCAACCAACGAGATGGTGCTATTAAAGAATTTGAAACTAAATTTAATAATTATCCTTTATATGGAGAATTTCTAGATTTATATTTACGTATTCTAAATATTCTTCCATCTGCTATATTATTAGATTATACAAGTCCTGATATATCAGAAAATAAATATTTCTGGTGTTCACATGGCGCCTTCCCATATAAATTTATGGAAGGCGGTATTGATAAAACTAAATATCTTACATTTTATATTAATAATTCTTCAGTAACAACAGATATTAAATGGGGAGATTTTGGAGCACAAATAAAAGAAAATTATGGTCCAAGTAATAGAGGTCCTACTATAAAAACATATTCATTTACAGGTGCTAATTTATTCTTAAAAAGTAATAAGATAGAATTTATAATTAGAGGTCATCAAGATTCTTATGGTAACTCTGTTTTATTTAATAAAGATGATCGCAAACCAATTATTATTTCCGATCCAAAAAAAACCCCTGTTAATGAATTTTTATATTATAATGAAACACAAAAAACTTTTATAAACAGAGTTAAAGGTGCTATTGCAAGATTAATACCATCTATTAATAATACTGAATCAGAAAATATTTATCCCGTATTAACAATAAGCACAAATACAGATGCTGGTCGATTTTTAAATGCTGATTCATTTATATTATTACGTTTTGATATATCAAATGAAAAAGTAAATAATTTTGAAAATATGTTAGGTTCAAGTAATATCAAAGAAATTAATAAAATATTAAAAAGTGATAAAATTAATAAATCATCTATATTATTACATAATTTAAATTCTATAAATAAACTATTAATTATAATATCACACAATACGGTATTTAGATATATTAAAAAAATAGAAAATGTAGACATTAGTACAGATATTATAAAATATTTTAAATTTATAATAGATATTTTTGATGATTGTGATGAGTTAAATAAATATTATAAAAAAAAATTTGATAATATACATATAAAATTAAATACTATGCAACATGTAATGTCAACTGAACAAAAAAATATTATTTCTGAATATAAAAATACATTCAAAAAATTACTTGATCAAAATGAATCATTAATTTCAGAAATTAATACAAAAGTTGAATCAGATAAAGAAGATTATCCAAAATCAGATATTACTTTAAAGGACATTTATGAAAAATTGTTTCGAGAATATAAATCATTTATGCTTTATAATGGTATTTTAGAAAAAGATATTATCATACCATCAGATGAAGAAGAAGAAACTAAATATATTGAAACTTTAATATAAGTATTTATATCAATGTTTATATTTTTAGCCTAGAATTTTTATTTGCCTAGCAAATAAAAATTGAACGCTATTTTTTTTAATTATAAAAAATGGCCTAGAATTTTTTTAGTGTCTTTAGACACTAAAAAAATTGAACCATCAAACTGTCTATATAATTGAATATAGTAATTTAATTAACTTACAGTTTAAAATGGCTGCTATTTTTGACTCAACTTTTGCTCCTAACTATGAGATTGGTGATATTGAAGGTATTTTCAAGAAGGAATTGTTTGATTCTACTCTTTCTCAATCTGATCTTGAAGTTATGAAGAATGTATTTACAAAGTCTCATTCGCACAATATTGATTCTCGTGTTGCATATGATACATTTGTTAGACAGAATCATATTGGTAACAAGTATAACAAGATTAAGCTATTTAAGGGATATCGTATGCTTCTACATGATGGACAAATACAACGTAATCCACAATTGGAGAAGTTCATGAAGTTTAAGGCTACACGCGGTAACTCTGGTGTTGTTGTAATTACTACTTTTATGTCTGGTAACCTTATGAATGGTTCAATTAGAAATGGCGGATGTCCTGAAAATTGTGCATATTGTCCTTTTGAGAAAGATGCTGATGGCATACCTACTCAACCTCGATCTTATCTATCTACTGAACCAGGAAATATGCGTGCTACACAAAATAAGCATCATCCGGTTGGTCAAGTATTTGATCGTGCAGATACTCTTGAGAAGATGGGTCATATTTCTTGTGTTCCAGATGTTTCATCTAAGATTGAAATGATTATTTCTGGAGGTACATTTAACTTTTTCCCAGAAAACTATATCGTATGGTATGTAACATCTACTTATTATGCTCTAAATGTGTATTATGATTATAAGCTTACTGGAAAGCTCCGTGATATGCTAACTCTTGAAGAAGAACAACAAATCAACGAAACAGCTGCGTTGCGTATGATCGGATTGACAATTGAAACTCGCCCAGATCGTCTGATTGACCAATCTGATCCTCTTAGAATAGTTCGATTTTTTCGCCGTCTTGGTGTAACACGTGTTCAAATTGGAGTACAACATACTGATGATAAGATTCTGAAATATGTACGTCGCAATTGTACAAATGAACAAAACAAGAATGGTATTCGTATTCTTAAACAAAATGGTTTTAAGACAGATATTCATTTGATGCTTGATCTTCCATCATCTACTCCAGAAGCAGATAAGCTTATGATTGATACTGTTATTAATGATCCAGATCTACAGGCTGATCAATGGAAGGTCTATCCAACAGAAGTTACACCTTATACTGATATTCTTAAGTGGTATGAAGATGGTACATATCAACCATATGCCGAAATTGACAATGGTGAACTACTAGAAGATGTTATTGTACATCTTAAGAAACAAATTCACCCATATATTCGTATTAATCGTGTAATCCGTGATATTCCAGTTGAATCAATTGAAGGTGGAATTAAGTGTCCTGACATGCGTAATAATATTATGATGAAGATGAAGGATATGGGTATGACTTGTAAATGTATTCGTTGTCGTGAAGTAAAGGGTCAAACTTATGAAGAACCATATCTCTTTGTTAATAAGTATAAGAGTAGTGGTGGTATTGAATATTTCATTTCTTATGAAAACAAGACTCAAACAGTTTTGTATGGTATGTTGCGTTTGCGTATCAATATTGATCAAGATATGACTATGGGAGAACTATATGATTGTGCTCTGATTCGTGAACTTCACGTTTATGGCTCTCATTCTGAAATTGGTGATTCTGTAAAATCAGAACAAACCCAACATCGCGGTCTTGGTAAGAAGCTACTAAAGATTGCAAATGATATCGCATATCAAAATGGTTTGGATAAGATTGTTGTTATTTCTGGTATTGGTGTTCGTGAATATTATCGTAAGAATGGTTTTGAAGACTATTATACTTATATGATTAAGAATATTGAAACACCTAATATGTATTTGATAATTAATATTGTTATTGTACTTCTTGCATATTTTATGTTTGTTGTTTTTCTATTTTTTTAATTATAGATAAAAAAATTTTTATTATTGTCTATAGCTGATAATAAAAATTGACGCAGCATTTTTGATTTATTTATAAAAGCAAAAATCTGCCTGAATTTTTTTAGTAAGTTTAATAAACTTACTAAAAAAATTGACGCAATAACATACTGATATTTAATATATTTATTAAAGTATATTTATAATGTCTATTTTATTTGAATATGATTGTAATGGTAATATTTATTTGATTAAAAATGATATTATGTATATGTTAAGTATTAATAAAGACGATGATATTATTCTTGATGAAGTTATTAATAAACAATATAATGATAATAATGATAAATTAAATAATAATAAATTTATTGATAATAATAAATTAAATAATAATCTACAACGAAAAATTATTATAGATGCACTATCCGAATTTGATAAGAATAATTTAGAAGAATATACAGAAGAACAAATACAAGAAATGGAGAATACTTATAATGATGTTGTACTTAATCCAGAATATGAATATTATAATAAAGAAGAACTGGAATTTAGTGATGAAGATTGTTATGATGATCAAGAAGAAAATAAATTTATATTTCATAATAATTTTTCCGATCTGATTCATGAAAGTAAGTTATTATATGATCCAGTATGTTATGAAGTATTATTATTTGAAGGTAATCGCGATATTGCTAAATTATTTTTTCGTAGTCAATTGACAAATAATCAACCATTTTATAGATTTAGTATATATATTGATAAAAATAATATCTATGTTAATTTAAATATTATTGGATCATATATTAAAACATATAACATTAATATTGATACTTTAGAAATAATTAAAGAAAATAATATTGGTATAGAAAAGTTTATGTAGATTATTATCTATGTGCGCTATATGAATGGTTACATCCATATTCACCACATTTCGCATTTTCTTCGCTACCACTGTTTTTTATATACTCTTTTACAGTGTATGTTGAATTTGGAGGAACGATAAATTTAGAACATACTTTACTACATTTTTCTTTTTTACATGTATTGCAATCTGTTTTTTTATTATTATCTTTACACATTGTGCATCTTAATTTCGGACATTTATTATTATTATATTCTTTACACATATCACACTTACCACCAACACCGCCTAATTGAGCCTTTAATTCTAAATACTTTGTTTTATATTTTAAATATTTTTGATAATAATCCATTCTATATAATTTATACTAGAAATAAATAAATTATATAGAATGGATTATTATCAAAAATATTTAAAATATAAAACAAAGTATTTAGAATTAAAGGCTCAATTAGGCGGTGTTGGTGGTAAAAAAACTTGTATGAAATGTAAAACAACAGATCCATGTAAAGATTATGGTGGTCGTCGTATTTTTAAAGATGGAATATGTCAACAATGTAAACATAATGAAACCGTACACATTGACAAATAATAATCTACATTATTATTCTTTCTTTTTAACATCAATTGATATATTATAATATTTATTTGATTGTAAGATTAATTCTTCAAACATCTTAGTAAAATCTGTAATATTTATTTTTTCTATACTTTCTATTAGTTTATCTTTAAAATCAAAGGTAAATGATCCATCAAATATATTATTACATAAATATAAATCCATTTCTTGTAAATTATTAAATTTTTCCGATAATATAGATATCTCTCCTTTTTTATAATCATTAAGATCATCATCAGTCATGTTTTTAATTAATGTATATAATTCTTTTTTAATAAATTTCTTTGTTCTTTTAAATAAAAATTTAGAGTCTTGTTTATGGGATTGTACTAAAAATCTAAATCCACATATCTTATTTCCTGTAGTACCGATATAAATAATCTTTGTATTAACTATATATCCTAATTGATCTATTGTTCTCAATGAATTAAAATATGTCATATTTGTAATTGTATTTAATAGTGTACCAAATGCTATAAATAATGAATAGTTATTATCATTCTTTGGTAAACGTGTAATTTCATATGTTAAAGTAAATATATTATTTGTTTCATTAATATTTCTATTTTTATATTTTTCTATCAATGGTAATGAATCAAAATGTTTTAAATTTACTAGATTAATATCATTTTTATTATATATTTTTAAATTATTGTATAATATATCACCTACTTTGATAGCATCATCGCGAATTATATTTCCTGATACTACGATATATAAAATAACATTTTTAATAATATCATAATAACATTTTTTACATTCTTCAAAAGTACAATCCATATATTTAATCAATTCATATGGTGTAAAATATTTATCTAATAATGTTTTAAATATTAACTTGTTTATTTTTTTAAATGGTTGTTCATTTTCAAATCCATTATATGCTTTATATATTTTTTCTTTATTTGCATTAAATGTAGATCCTGTTTTATTTTTAAACATTCCAACAAATATTTCACATAAGTCTATAATATTAGTATTATCACCCTTTATATAAAAATATAATAAGTTTTGTTCTAATAAAAAAGTTATTTTATATTCAGCTGCATCTAAATCATTAATTAATGTTAGATTATCATTATATATAGTTTCTAAATATAATAAACACTTCATATATGTTGATGGATCGTTTAAAATATTTGGTAAATCTATTGATATATATGTATTCACATATGGTATTTTAAAACTATTATTAAAATTATATACCAATGTATAATCTTTATTAATAATTTCTGGTTCACTTTTTGGAAAACAATCTTCACCATCTATTATATTTACTTCATTATGGATAAATTTATTCTTTTTAATAATATCATATACATTATCATTTAATTTTATTATTGGCATTTGATTAACATTATATTTAAATTTATATAAATCATCTATTATAGGATCAACTAATTTTAAATTTCTTGAACTATAAATAATAAATGAGTTATGTAGTTTTATTTCTTTTAATAATATTTTAATATTGTTTTGTATCTTATCAAATGATGGTCTATATAAGTTATTGTCTAATAAATTTTTAAAATCGATACCATCTATAATTAATTCATTAAAATAATTTATTGTATCATTGATATTTTCATTATCTGGTATATTAAAATCTCTATGATATTTTATATTTAATGTATTGTATATATCTTCTATTTTTTTAATATCTGTATTAAAAAGTTTATATATTGATGATATATAATCAAAAAATATTTCTATTATGTGTATAATTGCTTCATTATTAGTTGCTTTCTTTGATAAAAAGATTTTAAAAATAAGTAATTTATAATCGTCATATGAATATAATATACCAATTTCTTGATTTATTATATAATCATTCTTTTCATATACTTTAAATAAACTATTATCACTTTTACTTATTAATATCCAATTTAAAAAATCATATGGTGACATATTATAATCATTTGTTATTTTTGGTAATTGTAAACAGATACTTAAAGAATCGATGTCTTTATTTGGTATATATTCTATAATATTTTTAGGTATAATCATTTTTCCATAATTTTTATCTAAAACAATATTTTTGTTTTCTATTTTTCCAAAAGTATCTTTAACTTGTTTTAGTAAAATATCTTTATTAATATCTTTATTGATAAATAATATAAGATGCATTATATTTGATGAATAATAATTATCAAAAAATTCTTTAACTTTTTCATATAAATCATCTCCTTTTAGAGTATTTTTATTACCACATGTAAAATGATTTATTGGATGATTAACCATATTTTTTTTAATTACTTCTTGAAATATCCAATCATCATCTAATAAATTTTTAACCGCTTCCGAATCAACTGCATTTACTTCTCTTTCAATTCCATCTTTACGCAACAATGGTTTCATAAAAAACCATGAAAACATATCTAAAATTTTTAAATAGCTCATTGAATCTATAGTAAAATGGTAAGTAGTATGTGTATCAGCAGTATATGCATTAGTCATACCACCATACTTTGATACAGAATTTAAAAAATCATTTTCATTCGGATATTTTTCACTACCCATAAAAACCATATGTTCTAAGAAATGAGCCATACCATCATATGTGTCGTGAATCGAACCTACATTAACATTTAATAATGCTCCACATTGTGTACTTGTATAATCAGTTATTAATAATACTTTTAATTTGTTATCCAGAGTAATGTATTCATAATTTCTTGGGTCATTTTTTGACTTATTAATTTTTTTAAATATTTCATCTGTTATATTCATATAATAATATAAAAATTGATTATTTTTTAAATTGAGAAAATTATTAATTATTATTATTATTATTATGAATGACTTAGGTATTCCTGTACTACAACCAGGTGAAGATTGGTATATATTTTACAATAGATTAGAACGAGGTTTAATAGAAGACCATGTTAATAAGCGTGATAAAATATTAAAATTTATTAATGATTGGTATTCTAAAAAACCAAATAGTTATAAATTTGAAAATATTTGGCAATTTAAAAATCAATATTATACACTAATGCCTGATGATAATTTATCAAAAGAATTCTTAATAAAACATTTTAATGAATATAATGAATTCTTTAAATTAGATCTTGAATATAATGAAGAACTTTTCACAACATATAATGTTCTATATTTTATTAAATTAATGTTAAAAACTTTAAATGGTGATCTTAAAAAAGAAATTGAAGAACGACAAGGTAGAAATGGTATAGTTAAAAAATATAAAAAATATTCAGTTAAATTAAAATATAAGTAGAAATTTATTTTGGATTTTTTGATTTATTTATATAGCAAAAATCTGCCTGAATTCTTGCTAGATAATTTATTAAAAATCATCTAATAAAAAATTGACGCAGCATTTTTGATTCATTTATAAAGCAAAAATCTGCCTGAATTTTTTTGATTTATAAATCAAAAAAATTGACACAATAAAATTAAAAGAATTTTTTGCCTGAATTTTTATTTGATGCTTCCTTTAGGAATCATCAAATAAAAATTGACACATAAACTATTTAATTACTTATTTAGATAATACTAGTATTATAGTATGACCGATAATTCAACATTAATTTTCGATGATGATATCGATGAACAATTTAATGAAAAAACACAAGAAAAGGTTATTGATTTGCCAACACCACTTTCAAATGATGAACTAGCAAAATTACACAGTCTATTACAATCTAAATCAAATAAAGATCTTCTTCAATGTATTACAAATGTTATGCAGGAAAATAATAAATCTGTTGATGCTTTTCAACGTGCACAAATCGATACAGCAATTGCTAAAACTCATGCTAATATGTCAAAATTCGCATTGATTGAAACTCTTACAAAAATTGTTAATGTAAAGAATAAACATATTGTTTTTGGAGATGATGTAAAATTGTCAACTATGACTACACAACAAAAACCATCACGTGAAGAATTACTAAAAAAACTACATAATAAAAAGAAAATGGCTAATAAAAATACAATGCAACAAATGTATGAAAAGCTTCAAGAAGAATTAGCTAATGCAAATCTTGATGAAAATGGTGATGATCTTACAGGTGATCAAGTACTTCAAAAAAAGAAGAAAAATAAAAAGCTAGATCCTAAAAAATTACAAAATAAATTAATGGCTCAAATGACAAATGCCGTTAAAAATGCAGGGGGATTTAGTGGTACTCCGACATCTGCATAATAAAAATTGATTTTTTTATCAGTCTAATATTTCTATTACATGCTTATTTAGTTAAAAACCATCTATCTTAAACATGGTTATTACCATTGTCAATAGATATGGAGCCGGCGAGAAGCAATGTTGTGAGAAATTGAGATCACGATATGTAAACAATTTTTATAGACATTATGATGTTGATTTTTTGTCAGACTACTTTTCAATAAGAGATATCAATAACATGACTGTTTCCCAGGCAATTGAATATTATGAAAGTGCAATTGGCAAACTTGGTCAACGTTATTCACCAATTGATTACAGTGTTCGTTATGGTGTAAATTTTTCACCAGAATATATCAAGAATGAATATGAACTTGGTTGTCAGTTCTTGTGTTATATTGTTACGCAATATAATATTATTTGTGGATTTGCTGATACTCATAAGATAGTTGTTATTTGATTTATATTTTTGTTGCTTGATTTATATTTTTGTTCTATAATAAAATTTGATTTATTTATTATTTATTTGCTAATTTGATTAATAACTATATTAATTTGATTATTATTATGTCAATTATTCGAACCTATCATGGAAGATAAACATTATGATGAAAAAAACAAGTGTTGGCAAGTAAGTTATTCCAATATTGATCTACCCTGAATAATAATATATATTATATTATATTATATTATAAAAATGGTAATAAGTTAATAAAAAATTGATTTATTTATTTATTTATTTATTTATCTAATAGCCATTAATAACCATCAATAACCATCTATTAATTCATATCATGTCTGTTATTAGAATCTATTATGGATCAGGTGAACTCAGCGAAGAATACTATGAATTAAATGGTCGTAGGGAAGGGGAATATAAATCTTATTTTAGAAATGGAAAATTACATATCATATGTCATTATATTAATGATGAAAAGGAGGGTGTGCGTAGAGAATATTATGGAAATGGACAATTATTCGAGCTAAGTAATTATGTTAATAATAAACGAGAGGGTGAATATATACGATACGATATTGGATAAATGGACAATTAGCGGCGATAGGTAATTATGTTAATGATATATTAGAAGGGGAATGTAAAAGATATAATGAAAACGGAGAAATAGAAAAAACAATTTATTATGAAAACGGAGAAATAGAAAAAACAATTTATTATGAAAATTGAGAGTAAATAATAAAATTTGATTTATTTATTATTTATTTGCTAATTTGATTTATAATTATATTAATTTGATTATTATCATGTCTGTTATTAGAACCTATTATAAATCAGGTGAACTCAATGAAGAATACTATGAATTAAATGGTCGTAAGGAAGGGGAAATATAAAAAATATTATTATAATGGACAAATAGAGATAATATGTCATTATGTGAATGATCTATTAGAAGGAGAATATAATACATATAATATAAAAGGACAAATACAAAATACATGTAATTATGTTAATCACGAAATAAAAGGATGTAAATCATATCATGAAAATGGACAACCGATGGAAATATATAACTATATTAATGGTTATAAAGATTGTAAATATAAAAGATATGATAATAATGGCAAATTACTGTCATCATATAACTTTGTGGATGGACGTGTTGACACTAAAACATATGTTAATTATGAATATTAAGAAGTATACATACTTATAGTTTGATGATAAAAAATTGATTTATTTATATATTGATTTATACATTATAAATATATATAATATCATATTTCTATAAATAACATGCCGTATATTTTTTATAGTGGTATTGGAGCAAATCAATCTGAAATTCATACAGTTGAAGAATTTTTAAATATTATGACAAATGCTTCAATTCATTATTATGAAATGATTCAGCTTGGTTTTGATATGGAATATAAAAATTATGTACTTCCAAATGATTTTATAAAATTTACATTGGATGACTGGTTAAATTATACAGGTGCTAAATATTATGATTGTGATTGGTAATTATTGATGAAACAAAAAAATTGAAAATCATAATATATTGTTATATTTATTATATTTATTATTAACTATTAATAAAAATGGGGTGGACAATCCAGATTCATGATGAAGAAGGAAAACAGATGTGTTATATAAATACAAATGGGCATTATGATACTGTTCATTTTCCGATTGCAAATCTAACATGGAATTTTTCAAAAGAAATGTATATGAAGTATTGGTATGGTCCAAAAGATTTACATGAAAAAACAGTAGATGAATCTATTCAAAATATTCGTCGTGCAATCAGCGATCTTGTTGCCGATGGTTATATTGCAAGAGATATTCCATATAATCGTTCATATGAATATGCGTCAGAACATGATAAAATTTGTTTTTTCCTTGATTATTTGGTTAGACAATACAAATTCATGAAGACCTTGCCAGGAAATTACAAGCTTTCTTTATTCTGAAAATATTTTTTTATTTTTGTCGATGTGTAAATATTATAAGATTAAATATATATCTAAATATTATGAATAATAGTAATATAAAAGATATATATACTAGTTTTAAATATGTATTATCGGGGTGTAGAACATTATATGATTCTTTATTTTTTGCCCAATATTATATTAAAGCTAATCCAGAATGTACCAGTTTAATTAATGGTATGATACATGGGAAAAATTATGAAAAAATTTATGATTTTAGAAATATGATGAATATATTAAACATTTTAGATAAATTTAAAACCAGAAATGAAATAGATGAATACATTAATAATAATTTAAGAGATAATTATGATTATGCACAGATGAATGCATTGTTACGTCTTGGTAGAACAAAAATGTATAATAAAGAAAATAAAGAAGAAGAAAATACAAATAGTATTATAACATTACATACACATACAAATGATAATTTAATAAATTTAATAAATCCCGATAAAGAAGACGATGGTATAAGTAATATTTTATCATCATCAACAGTTTTTGATAGTTTCAATAATTAAATATATATTTTTTTTATATTTTCTAATTTTATATGTCTAAAGGTATTTTAGATCCAAATGGTATAAATAATAATCCATTAAATGATAAACCATATTCAGATACATATAAAAAACTAGGTCAAGTTTGGTCAAAGTTTCCTGCATATGAAAATGTTAAAGATACATTAGATATTATTAAAAATAATCAAGTAATATTAATTACATCTGGTACTGGATCTGGTAAAACAGTTTTAATTCCAAAATATGTTCTTCATACATATGATTATACTGGACACATATTAATAAGTTTACCTAAACAAATAATTGCACAATCTGCCGCAGAGTTTGCTGCAAAAACATTAGATGTTGAATTAGGTGAACAAGTCGGATATAAATATAAAGGATCTGATACAAAATATTTAGGTAAAAATCCTAATTTATTATATGCAACAGATGGAACTATAGTTGCAAAACTATTAAATGATCCTTTATTAGAGGGGGTTGATGCCGTTGTAATAGATGAGGCACATGAAAGAAAAGTTCAAATTGATTTTATGTTATATTTATTAAAACATGTTGTTGAAAAAAGAAAAGATTTTAAATTAATTATAATGAGTGCAACAGTAAATGCAGATATATTTAAATCATATTTTGCTCAATTTAAGTTTGGTGAATTAGATATCGGCAGTAAAACTAATTATGCTATAGAATCTATTTTTGTTGATAAAACTGTTGGTCCAAATGAATATATTACTGAAGGTATGAATATTATTGATAAAATAATAAATAATAATAATAACAATAATAAAATAAATGACATATTATTCTTTGTAACATCAGTTAATGAAACATTGGATGTTTGTAAGAAATTAAGAATTTTATATCCAAAAATAGAATGTATTGAAATATATTCTGGTATAAGTGATGAAACTCAAGAAAAAATAGGTAAAAAGACAGGTGATAATCAAAGAATATTAGTCGCAACTAATGTAGCAGAATCATCATTAACTGTTGATGGTATTAAATATGTTATTGATTCTGGTTATGAACTACTAAGTTATTATGATGCAAAAAAACACGGTAGGGTATTAGAAAAGGGATTAATAACACATGCACAAGCAAAACAACGAATGGGTCGTGCAGGAAGAACTGCACCAGGTATATGTTATCATTTATATTCTAAAGATGATTTTAATAATACTATGAAACCATATCCAGAACCATCTATTAGATTATCAAACATAACAACTGAATGTATTAGATTATTATCATTGGAACGTATTCAAAGTATAGAGAATTTATTACATGTATTAGGTGGATTAATTGAACCTCCTAGAGAAATATATATTAAATTAGCTTTAAAAACATTACAAGATTTAAATCTAACAACTAAAAATAAAATAAATCCTTTAGGTATATTTTGTTCAGAATTACAATTAGAACCTGAACAAGCACTATCAATATATTGTGGGTATAAATTATTTTGTGTTAAAGAAGTATCAGCAATATTAATTATATCAGATATAATTAAGAATAATTTGAATGAATTATTTTTATTACCTAATGATTTATTAAAAAATAAACAAAATGATAAAAATTATAATTCAATGTTAAATAATCTGACAGAGAAATTTAGAGATCAAAAGAAAAAATTAATACATAAATATGGTGATCATTTAACACTATTAAAAATATTTTCAAAATATAAACAAATAGATGCAGATAAACGTCGTGATTGGTGTCATGAAAATTTCTTAAAATATAATGTTCTTGAAAAATGTTTAGATACATATGAACGTATTAAATTTAGAATAATAGGAGAAACTAGAAAATTCGCAGATGAAGATGTATCAAAAGATTTTCCAATAATAAGTGATAATAATCTAAATGAATTAACTAGTTCAGATATAGACTATAGAATATTATACGCAATATATTTTGGCTTTAAATTAAATAAAGGATTTTATAATGCTTTTACAAGATCTTATAGGACACTTTATTTAGATAGAGTAAATATTTCTAAGGATTCATCTGTTTTCGATACAGATAAAAATATTATATATACAGAGTTATTTATAACAAATAATTCTCAAAACTTAAATATAGTAAGTGTAATCCCTACTAAATTATCCAAATTAATTTAGTAATTACAAACCATATTTTATTTAATATGCGCTTAAAACATATAAATATATAATTATCTATATTTATATACAAAATATGTCAAATCATAAAGAACCAGTATTTCGACTTAAACCACAACGCACTGATGATGAAACAGCTGTATGTGAAATAAAATTAGTTGGTTACATGGATGAAGGCGATAATCTAGGAGATGAAATGATAGAATTAGAAACTTCACGAGAAGAACAACTAATATATGGAAAAAATAAACATTCAATAGGAGTTATAGATAGTTATGATATTACTGTACATATGTATAGAAACAACGTTACTGGTAATTATATGTTTAATAATATTAAAATTCCTGTTTGTTCTCTACAATTTATGTATAAAAAGAATATTGTAACTGGATATTTATTTGATATATTCATTTATTTTGTACTAGATCCCTTTAAAAATCCACATATTACTACTGCACAATCATATGTAAATGCTCGTGCAGTAGGAACATATTTAATGGTTTTAGAATGTGAACAGGAAATGTACGATGATAAAGATAATTTAATTAATAATAAAATATTTGAATATTCTAAAAATGAAATTGCAAAAGAAATAGCTTCTAAAAATATAAATATTTCTGAAGAAGAAATATTAAGTATGATAAATAAAGATATTCAAGAAAAGAAAGATTTTTATAATATGTTATTAACAGGAATTAAAGTAAAAGATTATAAATCAATAAATCGTTTTGCATATGATAATTTTATACCATTATATACAAATAAACATATTAATGGTATAGTTCAATATGGTCTAGAAACAAGAAGTAAAAAACGTAACAATTATTATGGTGCTGCTAAAGATGAATATAAAATACCTACTAGAACTTTAAATATAAATGATGTTAAAAACAATCCTGAGTTAGTTGACAAATATTTAGGTATTGAATCAAGCGATGAAGAATAAATAAATCTATAGTGTAAAATAAGGTGTATCTTGACGTGTATTGTGATAAAACTTCTTCTTCACGTCTTGAAGTATTGTGTGATCACCACTCACATCCTTTGGTGTACAAAAACTAAAATTAGGGTCATTTTCATCATAATCAAAGCCCGGACATGTTTTGTAATTTATCCTTCCAAAATGCCATCTGTCTGGATAAGTAATTTCATATGACTCACTATCATCCATATTGATATTCATATTCGTGTTAATGTTAATCTTAAAATGTGTACGAAAAGCACGCCGGTCATGTTCACGGTAGCTCTTTGAATGATCGTTAAAATTAGTACGCTTGAATGTCTTTGTCATTTTTTGTTTTTAATATATTATATTATTATTATTATTAGATATTTATTTAATTCAATTTTTTATTTAATTCAATTTTTTATTTAATTCAATTTTTATAATATATATGACATAAGTTATTACCACAAAATAACTATGTTATAACAGTTTTACTTGTGGACAGCAGAATCTTATTTTCTTACGTTTATTTTCGTTTATAAAAATATCAAATATATTATATAATTAATGTTTTATATAATATCCAGTAGAATTCCTTTGATATCTTCAGATAAAACAGAAAGAAAATATTTTAAATTATTTATAGTCGGATCATTGTTATACGTTGCATTACACTATTATTTAAATAATGAAATACGTACAGGAATTCCTGAAAAATTAAGAAAATATATTTATTACATTATGGGTGTTGATTACTCTATAGCATGTATTTTATTAAAATATATTAAACCATTAAATCCTGAAGAAGAATCTGATGATGAAGATAATAATACAAATGTACCAGAACAAAAACATCAACAACTCAATCAACAAGATTTAGTAAAGGAATTAGAAGAACAAAGAAAATTATTTCTTGAAGAACATCAACGTAGATTATTACATGAAAAGATATTAGAACAAAAGTTAGCAGAACAGAAAGCATTAGAACAAAAGGCATTAGAACAGAAACAAAAAGAAAATAAAACTGATTCCGATAAATCAAGTGTATCTAAGAAGTCTATATCAAAATCAGAAAAAAATAAAGATAAGAATAAATCTAAACAAGATAAACCAGTAATAAAAGAACCAGTAATAAAAGAAGATACAGAAATACAAACAGAATCTGAATTACCAATATATGATAAATAAAAATAAAACAAATAAAATTTATTTAATTAAAGATAATTAAATAAATACTACTTAAATTATAAATATACAATGGATATTGAATTAACACCTGAAAATAATGATATAAATATTGAAGATCTTATCAATAAAATAAAAAATTTACCAACTTACAATGAATTAAATATTCCAAGAACTAGTTATAGTTTAATAACAACAGTAAAAATATCAGAAAATATTAAATTAATTGGTACTATTAAAACAAATACCTTTGATTTATTTGTATGGCTAGAAATAAAAAATAATATTTTATTAATAGGATTACAGAATATGCCGATAAAGGCATGGTATAAGATTAAAAAAGAAAGTGAAATTAAACATCTAATAGATTACTTTAATTCACGAGAGAAGATATATTACAATTACCATAGATTTTATTTAAAAACAACAAATGATTTTATTACTATTATGAATTATATCAAAAATTCTGATTATACTGATAAATACATTTATTTAGATCAACAAGATGAAGTTAATAAAATTAATAATGATAAATTTACTGACTTAGATAATGCTAATCTTACAAGTATATTATTAAAATCAAATATTGATGAATATTATACATATACAAAATATTCTAATTCAAGAATAAAATTTGAAAATCATAAAGGATTTATAATAGTAGAATTAAATTATAATCAAATAAAAATAAGAAATAGATATGATCCATTTGATAAATTTTTACCATTTGATATAAGTTTACTATTAAATAACTTTGAACTAAAATCTATTAATGATATATTAGAATCAAAGACAATACAACCTACTGAAATAGATATATGTGTATTATTAGCTCGTGATAAAAAGAATTTAAATAAATTAAAAACAAAATTATTAGAAAGTAAAGATTCTCATGAAGATGTATCTGAATATATTGAGATGGTAATAAATAGAATTAAGATGGATGAAATATTTATTGACATAGAAAATGATGGAATATTTAGATCCTTTGAGAATAGTGTTGATATATTATTAAAAACTGTTTATGAGAGATTTAATGGATCTAAAGATTATACTTATATTAATGAAATTTTAAAATATAAAGTTAATAGTATTTTTTATTCTAGATTTATATAGTAATGTTATTTTTATTTTATTCTTATCAATAATAAATCTTAAAATCAACTTATTAGAAATATGATTGATCTATCTGACAAAGTTATTTAATATGGATTAATTTAATATTATATTTAAAAGTTGTCATAACTAGTCTATTTTTATAGATTATTGTATATTTAAAAATTAGCCTATTTATGATAGGTATAAATATTATGTTTTAAATATTTATAGATCTTTAAAAGTTAATATGTATATAAAATATACAATTAGTAAAAAACGTAGAACGGTAAAGAGGATACTACTATAAATATGAAATTTAAATATGTATATTTTTAAAAATAAC
>Ga0164297_10002376_pt1 | contig 18728 bp, 15 predicted proteins | sample GEODES058metaG_FD_113539 | JGI IMG/M metagenome (GOLD analysis project Ga0164297, IMG submission 113539) | Dystrophic lake water microbial communities from Trout Bog Lake, Wisconsin, USA - GEODES058 metaG | ecosystem: Environmental > Aquatic > Freshwater > Lake | place: USA: Trout Bog Lake...
CTAGCATGGAGGTGTTTGCGTTCCATCCGATGCTTAACAAGTGGGTGGAGGTCGGCAACAGCGGCATGTTCCGTCCTGAGATGTTGCGGCCCATGGGCTTGCCTGGCCTGCCGGAGGATGTGAACGTCATCGCGTGGGGTTTATCGCTGGAGCGACCAACCATGATCCTATATGGCGTAGACAACATCCGCGACCTGTTCGGCACCAAGGTGAACTTGAGCATGATCAAGAGCAATCCTATCTGCAGGCTGGCAATCGACACCACGCCGTTCCCGTGATGTGACAGTTCCAATTCATGAATCACACTTCATCTCCCGGACGAGAGCTGTGTTGCAATGTCGCCGTACACGGCGGAGTTATACTCCGCCGCGTACTGAGATGCGTAGGCCAGGTAGGCCAACAACTCAGCGCTCCCCTCTGCTGTTGGATCGCCTGTCGGAGCCGCGATCATCGCGTCATCCAGACGCACCATGTCCGCTGATCCGACAGCCGAGCCGCGCACGAGTGAGTCACCGAACGTGTAGTCCGCTCGGAACAAGATCTCTTTGATGCTGGCTAAACACCAGGACAGGTCTGCCGCAGACACGGGCTTACCTGCCTGCCCAGCAATGACGCGCGCCACTGCGTCAGCAACCGGCGGCAGAACGTCAGTCGTGCCTGATGCGGCAGCCCCGCCCGCAGGCCCAGTGGCAAGGATGCCGAACGCGTTGCTGCCAGAGCTTCCGACGCCATTTTCCGCGTACGTGGCTGTGAATCCAGGCACTGTGCGCGGGATACCGGTGTAAGGTTCATCCCACGCTTGTCCGGGGTACGCATCCCCTGGAGTCCACGTCCATACAGGGACACCACCGTTGGGTACATTACCGGCTGTCGCACGAGCCTGCAAGGCCGCCAGTGTTCCGCCCGCAATCTGGACTTGCGCTGCCACGAACGGATTGTCATAAGCCACTGTGGGGTTGGATGCCCAAGATGGAGTATTGGGCGGCACCACGAAAGGTGTACCTTCCACCACGCCCATGAATGCGGCATTGCCCGAATCTGGCCACGCCCATGGCCCTGGAGGCAAGCCCCCTGGCGCATGGATCCAGCCCGCTGTCGGGTCGAGTGGCGCCACGTAGTTGAGTGTGCACGTCTCGCGCACGCAGTTCAGGTTGGAGGCGTCCATGCTGGTGGCATTATTGAGCGGCGCGTTCCCGATCCCCGGCCGTGGTGCAGGCGGCGCGTAGTAGTGGAGCACCATTTGCGGGGTGCGCAGGTACGCGAGGATGACGTCTGCCAGACGAGCGTCCGTCCACCTCGGATTCAACCTCAACTCTGGGAACAGCGCTCTGCTCCAGTTGTAAAGCCCCATCTTGGAGAGGTTACCCACATCCGGCAAACTCAAGTTGAACACCGGCAGGCCGCCAATAAGGATGGCGTCCGGCGCCGCGCGGAGAGGGTGGGGCGTCCCCTGGGGCACGGCGGCGCCGCCAGATGCGCCAGAGCTCGTCACAACGTGTAAGCTCCACGCCAGTGCGCCGCCATACGCGCCCAGGCGGTTCCCTCCGAATGATGGAGGCGCGCGAATGTAGGCGATGTCACCGACATCGGCGGAGGCGTCGCTCGGACGCTGGTCTGACAGCAGCAAGTAGCCGGTGGCGGGATCCCAAGACAGTCCCGCATCGCCGAAGGCGTCCACTCGTGTTGGATCGCACTCCACCGGCACCGCGTATGCTGGCACAGCGCCTTGATCGAGCTCGGATGTGCGCACCAGCTGCTGCGTGCTGGCCGCGAGAGAAGTGCAAGAATTGTTGAGAGCCCGCCAAAGGGTCGCATCTGACGTGAAGTTCGCGCGCACCAGCGCTGGACCAAGCAGCACGGAGCAGTCCGGCATCCCCCAGCCCGCGGAGCCACTGCCATCAACTGTCTGGGCGCACAGGCATGAGCCGTCAAATTGGCAGCTGCCATGGGCGCATGGCGAGCACGGCACGGAACAGTCGAGACCCGTCCATCCGGCGTCGCAGGCGCATGCGCCGTCAGACAAGCACGTTCCGTGGTTCTGGTCGCATGGGAGGCAGAGCGTCACGTTGGCGATGTTGCACGCGTCGCCGATCCAGCCGGGTTCACATAGGCAGAGGCCTGTTTTCTGCACGCAGGTGCCGAAAGAGCACGGCGCGCACGGGATGCTGCAGTCTGCGCCCGCCCAGTTGATGCCGTCCCCGTCAATGTGGCAGACGCAGCTGCCGTCGCGATCACAGGTGCCGGCACCGGTTGAGAGGGCCACCGTGCTGCACGCGCATGTCAAGCTGCAATCCGCGCCATACCTGCCCGGAATGCACTCGCACGAGCCGTCATACTGACAGCTGCCGCCAGTGGAGTTGCATGGAGCGCACGGGACGCTGCAATTCCAGCCGCTGTACCCGGTGTGTGTAGGCGTGGTGTACGCGACGCCGTATAGAAGCTGGTGGATGATCCACGCCATGTAATAATCCGGGCCCCCGCTGCGTGTCTGCTGCCACTCCAGCGTCGTGGTGTTGAACACACCCCGCAGCTGCGTGTCCAGCAGGCGCTGCCGCTCATTCAGGCTGTTCTGCTGCCAGGTGCTCAGGGTGAGTGCCACCGCCGCCGCGCTGGCTGCAGACGCGCTCGCACTGCTCGCCAGCGCCTCGCGCTGAGCAGTCAACGCGCCAATCTGCATCTCAGCTTGAAGGATGAACTCCGCCTTCACGTTATCGTCGCAGGCCCACGGCCGGGCGGTGTAGTAACTATTGCCGCACCCCTGCAGCGTGCGGCCCCACAGCATCATCTGCATTTGAGCCAAGCATGCGCCCGTCTTGATGGGAAGCCCCACATTGGGGCCGGGGATCGCACACAATGCGCTTGTGTTCATGCTCAGAGGTGCCTGCTCCACTGCAGCCCTCAGCGTCGCGATTGCATTGTCCAGTGCCAGCAGCTGCCCCGGCGCGCTGTTCGGGTCAGCGGCCGCATTCGATGTCAACAGTGGACTGGTGTATCGGAAGTACGTCTCATTCGGACGGATGGGCAGCTGCGTGTCCGGAGTGCGGCTCACGCAGCTCGGCCTGTGTGCGCACTCATACTCCACCTCCCAAATGTAATCCTCCACTGTCTCGGTGGTCGCGTACGCAGGAGACACATACTGCCGCACCATGCGCCGGGCGACGGAGTACACATGCGTGCCGTTCGTCGGGGAGGCGTACATCGGATCGCGGGTCAGGCGCAATGCGTATGTGCCATCCACCGCCCGCCGAGGCCCGTTGCACAGGCATGAGCCGTCTATGATGCATGTGCCACCCGCCGCATCGCACGGCTCGCACGGGGTTTGGCACAGGAGGCCCGTCCAGCCAGGAAAGCACTTGCACTCGCCGGTATTCTGGTCGCACAGTCCGTTTTTGCTGCACGGCGCGCACGGGATGCTGCAGTCACTGCCCGCCCAGCCTTGAAACACGAGGTCATATTTTCCATCGGTGGAGCCCAGACTAGCGCTAGAAGGAAACGCGTAGCGGCCCCATCGAATGTTGTCACACCGGCAAAAGCCATTGGCGATGGGCAGCGTGCTGGCAGCCGCGCCTGGTGCAGGCAGACACACCCCTCCTTGAATGGTGCCGACTGCATCGAATGTGGCTGGCGGAGGGTTGCTTCTGATGGCGATGCCAGTTGTGGCATCCACCCTTGCGTATGCCATGGACAATTTGACGGCCGAGCCGTTGAGGCAAGCCTCATCTGAGAGCGACAAGCGGGTACAGCCCCAGCCGCCATCAAGTGGTGTAGCAGGTGTCCACATTGTCGCGCTGCCCCGTACAAAGATGCCCATACAGGTTGCATTCAGGTACTCGCCGTTGCCGCTACATGGGTGCGACGTCGCGCACGTGTGCCACGTGGAGTTGAACACCGAAGCCGACAGACGCAGCTGCGGGTACGGGTACCGCGCCACACTGCTGATTGGGTTGTCTGCGCTTGCTGTCAATGGCCCTTGCCAAATTTGCCCGTAGCCGCACACGCACTGCCCCGTGTCCGTGCATCTGCCGCCTTTAGAATCACACGCCGTACACGCCGTGAAGCAATTGCGACCGGGCGCGCCGCTGGGGTTGTCGACGCTGCTAGGCGTGCCGGACCAGCCGGGGCCACACACCACCTGCGCCTCCCATTTCATCGCTGGATCTGCTGGTATGACCGCTGTCGCATTCTTCAGCGTGCAGATGCCGTTGCTGGCGTTGTAAGGATACGGACATGTGGAGCTACACAGCGGACCAGCCCACCCAGGCTTGCAAACACACACCCCGGTACCTCCACTTAAGCCGAAGCCTGCTTGCGCGCCAGTGGGGGCGAGCACGCCCCGGGATCCGATATACACGCCGGTGGCATTATCACGGCCATCGATGCCGCACTGGATGGCGCACGCGTCATCGGTGAAACCAGGTGTGCACGTGCAGTCCCCTGTGATTGAACATGTGCCAGTCACGCACGGCTTACACGGCACGCTGCAGCTGGGGCCAGTGTACCCGATGCCGGACACGCCAGAAGCTAGAGCAAGCTGAGAGCTTGTCGTGGCGCTGTTCGGCGACGTCGTGTCGCAAAGGCAAAAGGCGGTTGCGTTTGCGTTCAGGCTGCATGTGCCGTGCAGGCTGCAGTATGGGCACGCTATGTTGCAGAACGGGCCGGTGTACCCGTACAACCCGCTGCCTGGCGCCCCGCCCGGTCTGGCACAAGCGCAATACGCCAACACCAATGGATTACCTAATGCGTCCTGCCCCGCGAAGCCGTACAACAGCGACGTGTTGAACAGCCCACCGGGACTGGTATTATTGCTCCCCAAGTTGGGACCGTATAGAGCGTCCCACGCAGTCGACGTGAATGTTGCATTCAGCTGAGCGTACGTTATCTTGCCGTTGCCGTTGCACTCCTGGTTGCACGAAACGCCCGCGAAACCGGGGCGGCAGTCGCATGCGCCCGTAATAGCGTTGCAAGTGCCGTTGTTGCAAGGAGCGCACGGGATGCTGCAGTTTGCGCCCGCCCAGCCGTTTGCGCACGAGCAACTGCCGCTCAGCTTGGAGATGCTCGTTTCCGTCACACTGCCGTGGGTGCTGTTCCCGATTGCAGTTGCGTTCACCACGAAGCTGCCATTTGTCAAGAAGCCACCGCCGAAATAGCCGTTCAGAGTGTTGTTGACCGAGTAGGCGCTCTTGTTCACAAGCTCCACTTGCAGCGCTTGTGCTAGACCCGTCAAGCCGCCAGGTGCGAACGTGGGTGCCACGCAAGTGCCGCCAGGTGCAACGCAGGGGGGGCACGAGACGCTGCAGTCGGGTCCCGCCCAGCCAGGATTGCACGTGCAGGAGGCAGACAGGCCATCGGGGGTGAGCGTGCAATTGCCGCCCACGCCTTGCGCAACGCCAGGACCGGCATAGCAAGCACACGGGATGCTGCAGTTAGCGCCTGTCCAGCCGGGGAAGCATGCGCCGCAAGTGACGCCGCCGGCTGTCTGCACGCAATTGCCATGCATGCATCCTGGACACTGCAGCACGCAGTTCTGTCCTCCGTAGCCGGCGCCGCAGTTGCAAGTCACGCCGTCACTGGCAAGCGTGCCGCCGCCGTTGCATGGTATGGTGCAATTGTCACCCGTCCAGGGGTCGTTACATTGACACGTGCCTGATTGCTGGTTGTATGTGCCATGCAACAAACACGGCGGGATCTCGCACGAGTCGCCCTCGTAGCCGGGTTGACACGAGCAGCTGGCCACACCCGTGATGGGGTCAAACGACCGCACACCTGCGCCGCTGCACACCACCGGCGGCGGGAGAGTGGGGTCGTACCCACTGGTGCCCGTCCGGTTTTGAGCAATGCACGTGATGATAGCAAACGCGGTGGCATTGCCCCCGGAACCATCAAATACGGTGACACTGACTGTCCGGTTGCCGGAGGTGAACTGAAGGGAGCCGTCTGGCTTGCTAGCGCCCGGGTTTCGGTACCGAACGGATATCATGACCTGCGTGTAGTGCACGTAGTTGTCGAAGCCTGATAAAGTGAGCACGCCGTTCAGGAAGGTAGCAGCTACGCTGGTGCCGGTGGTGTCGGCCTCCAGCGTCTACATGGGCATCCGGGAGGTGAATGTCAGCGGGCAGATGTAGCGCGCTGCTTTGATGCTTAAGCGATGGCAAAATCCGGAACGCCTGACGCACCTCGACGTTGCCATCGAGTGCTCCAGTGAGTGTGAGCACCGCTTTGGGCATGATGACATTGTCCACATCTGTCAGCACCATCGACGGCGCCGCCAACGCCACCGGCGTCGTGCGCTCCGATTCGTACAGCACCGCCGTGAAATTGGGCCCCAAGCCGGAGGCATATGAGGCCGGGTCCGCGAGAATGAGCACAGGAGGCGCGTTAACAGGGATGACGTTCACCACAGCCACTGCGGGCGTGGACACGGCGCCGTTGACATCCGTGACTGTGCACACCAGCACTCGGGCGCTGCCACTGGGCGCAGGGCTGGTGTTATCATACGTCAGCGTCCCCAAAGTGGCGGCAACGGCAGCCGTGGCTGACGCCACTGGAACAACCTTGGTTGCGTCGACTTTCAGCAAGCCGCTTGAGGCATTGTACGCCACGCTCACACTCGGTGCCGGCGTGACGCGGAGCACCTCATATGGCGCGTCCAGCAAGTTGTTCAGCACAATTGTTGCTGCTATGACTGGGGCGTCAATACCAGTGACTGCCACCTCTCCGGGTCGAGTCACGTTCGTTGCACGTTTGCCCTCGATGAAGGTGGACTGCACCACCGTGGAGCCCACGAGGCTGGAGTTAAGCGCGAGCGAGGGGAGGGTGTACACAGACTGGGCAGGAGGAAGGCACCCGCCTGCGAGCACAAGCAGGAGCAGCCAGCGACCGAGCATGGCTCTCTTTTACACTGCCATCAGCCGCCATGCCAGACGCGGAGCGCCATCGCGGCCTTGCGAAGGAAGCCCACCTTTTTTTGTGTGGGGCTCATGACATCGTCATCGCCGCCGCCCCCTCAAAGAATCCGCAGCGAGAACCATTGCGCGCACGACAGCTAGTGCATGACACAGGAGACAGCTGCTGGGTCACACGATATGAGTGTTGCCAAGAACCTGGCCAGCGTGCTCGCACGCGTCGCGGAGGCGTCCACGAAAGCAGGACGGCCGCAGGCGGTGCGTGCAGCTGCGACTACGGCAGCGAAGCATTCGTCTGCTCGTGTCGGCGGTTGCAGTGCGCTGAGTGGTGCCACAACACTGGCCTTGACTCCCAAAACTCTGGTGGCACAGGCGCGTCTCGTGGCTGTCAGCAAGACGAAACCAGTGGAACTGCTGCGCGAGGTCTACGACGCAGGACAGCGCGACTTTGGAGAAAACTACGTGCAGGTGCGCCTACAGTCTCCTTTCCTCGCTGGGCTGGTGTGCCGAGCGCCTTTTCCTTGTGTTAAACCGCACGCCCTTGGATTATGACGCACGCGCACGCGCACTGCGATGACAGGAGCTGCTAGACAAGGCTCCGGAGATGCCTGCTGACGTGCGTTGGCGTTTCGTGGGCCACCTGCAAAGCAACAAGGCAAAGGCACTGTGCAGCGGCGTGCCTGGCTTGCACGCGGTGGAGACGGTTGACAGCGCGAAGCTTGCGAATTTGTTGAACACCGCCTGGGCGGCGACGCCATCGGCTGCATCGCGGCGGCTGGACGTGTTTGTGCAGGTGAACACCTCAGGTGAAGAGACCAAGCACGGTGTTGAGCCTGCGGATGCGCCTGCGCTGGCGAAGCATGTTTTAGATGCGTGTCCGGCGCTGCGTTTCGCAGGCCTGATGACCATCGGCATGCCGGATTACAGTAGCAAGCCTGAGAACTTCATCTGCCTCTCGGACTGCCGGACAGCGGTGTGCGCGCACACAGGCCTGCGTCCGGAGGATGTGGAGCTCAGCATGGGCATGAGCTGTGACTTCGAGGCTGCCATCTCAATGGGCAGCACCAACGTGCGTGTCGGGAGTACCATCTTTGGAGCACGAGAGTACCCGCAGAAGACCGCCGCCGTAGCCTAGACTAGCGTATGCGCAGTGAAATAATACTACAACTACTACTGTATCAAGCAGAACATCAAAAGTCTCTATCGCCGTTGCCGTACCACAGAAACATCACATTGCAGCCTCTGCGCAGTGCGCAAATCATCTGGTGCTAGCGCTCGGAGCCGGGGTGCAGCAACACAGCGCTCCAGAAACGACGTGAGGTCGTGTGACGAAGCGAAGCGCATGATGAACGCCTTGTCGTTGGCCTCGTACAACCGCTCGCCAAGAGTGTCTAGCAACACGCACTCCCCACTGCTTTCTAGACGGACACAGCAGTGGTGATCCATCAAGCTGAGCACGGCTGTTGCGGGTGCATGCGGTTTCGCCTCCCGTTGGGCTGCTGCCAATGCGTCGCTCAGGGCTGGGGCACCGCCCAGGAGGCCTTCCAGCGCCTCGGCGGCCTGGGGTCCTGCAGCCTGGAGCAGGTCGGGTGGCGGCCGCACAAAAGCAACAAATGTGGCACCCGGCACGGCGCGCAGGCGGACATTGGGCGCTTCGAGCACAGTGTCTAGGTCGAAGTGGCCGTCCGGGAACGCGGCGGAAGCGTCACCCTGTGCTCGGAGTTCTCTCCAATCCGCGCAGCCTTGACGCACAAGGTCATCCAACTCCATACCGGCGTGAGCGACAGGCAAGCTGCTCGGATGCTGCTCTAACCAGGAGGCTAATGCGACGGCTGTACACGCACATGCGCTACTGCCCCCAGCATCCGCACTCCGCTGGTCGATGGAGCCGAAGAACAACTCCGCTTGCAGCGCAGCAGTTGGTGGCGCCACGCAGCTGGCAGTGCCCTCGCCTGCAGGTGGGCTCTCAGGTGTATTGAGTTCGAGGTGTAGCCACTCCCCAACAAGAGGTACAATGCCGACTCCATGGCCACCATCGAGCAGCGGCGTCAGCGCCCCCTGCGAGGCGGGACTCATACCGTCAGCGGCTGCCTCTGCGTCAGCATCTGCATGCACTTTCTTGCTGTCGTGGTACCCACTGCTGTGGTTGGAATCCGCGCCTCCGGTGTTCCCCGACTCTGCGCCTGTCGTCGTCGACGCTTCATTCCCACCGCCACTAGCGCGGCTTCCGACCGGGCGGCGGCGTTTCAGACGCATGTGGCTTGGCAGAGCTCCTGTTGAAGCAGCCAGGGCTTGCGCAAGCTGCTGCTGAAACACCTCTTCTTCGCCAAGCAGTAACCCTCGAGACGCGCCCATGGCTTCTGCAGGCGCGCTGATGGACCGGGCGTGGCGGATGAAGCCGCGGCCCCACATGCCTGTACCTCCCGTTGGAGCGTTGCGGGCGGACCCGGGCGGCGAGTCCACCAGTTCGGCAGCATCTTCCGCTACGCCGCCACTTGTGCCAGCGAAGCTCACTGGCAGGCATCCGGGGGCATTGTTGCCGCCAGTGGACGGGTCGGCTGCAGAGGTGGTCGATGCTCGGCCTCGCCAGGAGAAGAACCAGCTGGATGAGCCCGCGGCCGGGTTCGTGGCGGCTCCACCGGCGTCAAGGTTGGACGCGATGCTCGCGCTACGGCGGACGCCGAAGAGGCGTGCGAGGCCACGTCTGCGGGGGTGGTGCTGTGCACTGCGTCCCTTCTCACTCTTCACCCCCGTCGAGTCGGACTCGTCCGACTCACCGTCCACCCCACTCGTCTGGCTGTCGTTCCCAATGCTTGTCGTGCGGGCAGGCTGCCCATCCTGAGCCGTGCGTGCGTGTCAGTGCGAGTGGAGCTGGAAAGCTTGCCCTCGCCCCCTGCAGTGCTGTACCCCCAGAACGGCGCTTTTGCGAGGGCACAAGCGCAGACTGGTGTAGGCATAGCGCCTTCCACGACATGTGCCATGGCTGTGCCGAGGCACACACGACGTTGTGCGGCTCTAGAGGCGCGTGCCAGGGCCGTCTTGGCTGTGGGCCTCTGCTGAGAGCTTACTCAGAGCTTTGCCCCGCGGCCGGACGTGCACAGGAGTGCGCACAGAGCTGTGCCGAACTCAAGTATTGCATCTGGACACGCTTGCGAGTGCGTTGCGGTCCCGGGTGCGGCTGCAGGCCGCGTTGTGCCCATGCAACGGTGCGGGTCCCTTTGCAGACGTCGTGACTCACCTGCAAGCACAGCTCCGGCTCGCCAGACGGCGGCGCGGCCTCCGTCTGCGGCTGTTCAAAGCAAGTCGACGTCAGAGGCTGAGTGCTGGAGCGTCACGGGCGCAGTGCACAAAGGCACACTCAGAACTCCACAAACAGGGTGCACGCACCGGGTCCACGCACGATGGACTAGCCATGTAGCGCTCGCTATCGGCCGCCGCGCCACTGACGCACTGCATCATGCGGGACGCGCCCCCTGGGGCAATTGTGCAGCCGAGGGCGCAGTTTTGAGGTGCCACGCTGTCACGCTCCGCTCCTTCCGAAGCGGCGCTCTGTCGTGTGTCAGTGTGTGCGAGAGTAGTCCACACAGGATGTCTTCCCAGAAGCAGCAGGGCGGGGTGTGGCAGACGCTGAAGCCGTTCGTCAACGGAGGCACTGCAGGCATCACCGCGACGTGCGTCATTCAGCCGATTGACATCGTCAAGGTGCGGCCCAGTACGCGGCTGCACGGACGCGCGCGAGTGACCGCAGGGCGCGCGGCGCCAGACGGCTGGCCGGAAGGACTTGTGTCTAACAACAACGACCACCCGCTCCTCCCCAGGTCCGCCTCCAGATCGCCGGCGGCGGCAGCCCCGTCAGCGTCTTGACTGAAATCATCAAGAAGGAGGGCTTCGGCACCCTGTACACGGGCCTCTCCGCCGGTATCCTGCGCCAAATCACATACACCAGCAGCCGCATGGGCATCTTCAAGTGCGCACCCATGCAGCCCTCCTTGCGTAGCTCTGCTCCAGCGACTGCGCCGCCAGTGCAGGTGGCCACACAGCTGCACACTGGACGGGGTCACACGCAGCTGCGCACCCCCAAAAGACCGCCTCCTTGCGCCAGGAACCCTGACCCCCTCAACTGCCCTCCCCCGCTCCGCCCACCAGCACGCTGTCTGACAAGCTGAAGGAGGCCAACCAGGGGAAGCCTATCCCCCTGTGGCAGAAGGCCGGCGCCGGTGCGTTCCCCGCGCCCAGGCTCTGAGTTTACAGTTGTGGCAGTTGTAGAGGCCAGCACTTGCTTTTTCGCGTCCCCTCACGATGCTCTCTTGGCAGGTCTCACTGCTGGCGGGCTGGGCGCCATCATTGGCAGCCCCGCGGATTTGAGCTTGATCCGCATGCAGGCTGACGGCTTGCTTCCCCCCGACAAGCGTCGCAACTACTCTGGCGTCGGCTCTGCTCTTGCGACCATCGTCCGCGAGGAGGGCATCATGGGCCTCTTCACCGGCGCGGGCCCGACGGCTGTGCGTGCCATGGCCCTGAACATGGGCATGTTGGCCAGCAACGACCAGGCAAAGGAGATGCTGACTGCCCAGGGCATTACGGGCTTGCCCAACGTCTTCGGCGCCTCCGCCATCGCCGGCTTCTTCGCCAGCTTCTTCTCGCTGCCGTTCGACTACGTCAAGACGCAGCTGCAGAAGATGCAGCCCCTGCCAGACGGCACAATGCCCTACAAGGGCGCCCTGGACTGCGCGGCCAAGACGTTCGCCACCGGCGGCCCGCTCAAGTTCTACACCGGCTTCCCCACCTTCTACGTCCGCATCGCGCCGCACGCCATGATCACGCTGGTGGCCCAGGATGCGCTCGCGTCGTGGCAGAAGAAGAATGGCTACTGAGCGGGCATTCTTTGGGGGAGGGTGCATACAGCATATACAACACCCACACAATTCTTTGCAAATCAAACTATGTGGACGCAATGCGCCTTCGAAACATACGTCGAAGTCACATTCTTCAGATCAAATCCCCTCGCGGGGACGTTGGGAGTGCTGCCACAACGATGGCCGACTTAGCGCATGCGCCGTCGGGTCCATCAGGGAGCGGCGGCAGCGCGCAGGCGCTCCGGGGCGAGCGTCCACAGCCGTCTGGCACAGTTCATGCCTCCTTTCTGCCTGCAGGCCAGTCAGACATGATCCGCGCCGCACAGAAGGATGACTACTTCGTCCAGGTGTGTCTGTCACCACCTGGTCTTGCACCGGCGCCCAAGACGTCTCACACTTACATTCCTTGCACCCTCAGCGCCTTCGTGACACTCTGCTCGACGTCTCTGAGCGCATGGTTGGCCCGCAACGCACCATGGCGTGGGAAGAAGAGGTGCGTATTCCGATTTCTAAGGCACACATCCGCTTGTAGCCGTCAGAGACGACGACGTCGTGTGACACCCTCCCTTTGCAAAGGTCTCTCTCGCAAGCGCGGTGCTCTATTACGGCTTGACCACCGGCGCAGGGACGTCTACACTGGGAGAAGAGTACTGCGACTTACACATGGTGCGTTCTCTGCCTCCTTTTCGCGGTCTCTAGAAAGCTCACAGCCCACTGTGCTATGCGCACCGCAGGTGGCTGGCGCCACGCAAAGGCCTTTATTCCTGCCACGCCGCGGGCTGCTGGTCTTATTACAGACGGTGGTGCCGTATGCGCTGCAACGGGAACGGTGCGTCAGCCCCCATTGATGGTCTTGCGATTGCCTGTATCTCTTTCCGCATGCATGCGCTGACACAATGTCACTGCAGGCGACTGGCTGCTAGCGCAGTGCCAGTACCGCACGTGCCATCGGCCAGCATCAGAGCTGATCCCGATGCCTCAGCGTTGACTACACTGGCCGAGTCTGCGAAACAGCTGCTTGCAAATGCGCGTGCATCAGCGCGGAGGGTATTGCCTCACATAGCGGTGCGTGTCATTACGCGCATTGTGGGGCCCTGCACCGCCGATGACCCTTGGTGTGCGTGCAGGAGCCACTGGAAGTTGCTGCGAGAGCTCATCTGGCGCTCTTCTACCTCTACGGTACTTTCTTGACACCCGCGCACCGCGCTGCTGGCGCAAGGCACATGTTTATCGGCACACTGGGTGAACCACGCGCTCGGTTCGCCGTCTTGGGTGTCCTTCTTGCAGCTCAGGTGGCCATCCAGTGCGCCCAGGCGGCACGCAGTCCACGAGCGTCAATGCTCGGCTCCGCACAACCGCGGCGACACACGGTGCTGCTAGACGCGTCCGGCAATGCCACTCCGCTGGTGCCGGGGGGGCACGAAGAGAGTGCGCCTGCGGGAGGGACGGCTTCTTCAGCGGCTCCCACTTGCGCACTCTGCCTGTCGCCCAGACAGTCTCCGACGGCGACGCCGTGTGGCCATGTCTTTTGTTGGTCGTGCGCCGCAGGATGGACAGCAACGCAGCCGCGATGCCCTCTCTGTCGGGCACCAGCGAAGCCACAGGACCTGGCGCCGCTGCACAACATGCCCTGAGGTTTCCAATGTGTGTGTTGTTTGTGTGTCTTCAAACAAGAATCTGCATGTCAACACTCACGCGGTCTTCCTCGTCTGCGGGCACACCCAATGTGACGGACACGCGACGCTCACCCGGTGCACCGGAAGCGTCGTCTTCAGCCTCCGCTGCGCTTGTCTTCCCCTTGCTCTCTGCCTCAGGCGCCTTTACTGCCGGCGTCTCCGGAGCAGCAGGTTCCGCTGCCGGAGTCGCGGGCGGCTCCTGTGCCGGTGAAACCTCTGCAATAACCTCCCCAGTGGGCTTCGCTTCCGCAGGCTTTTCATCGGCCGCTGGCTCCTCAACCGGCTCCACGTACTCCTTGCCCTCAGCTTCAGCCGCCTCCCGCGCCGCGCGCTGTGCCTCCCGCTTGGCAAGCGCGTCGACGCGCTTTGCCAGGTAGGCTATCTTTTTGGCGGCGACAGCTTCTTTGGATTTGACGGCATCGCCGACGGTGGAAGGCGCAACCAGTCCAACTTTGGCGAAGGAGGCCAGCGCATCCATGCTGTGCGTCAGACGCTCCGACGGCGAGCGCTGAGGCGGCGCGGCAGCGCTGCTTGGGGCTGCAGCAGCTGACCCGGAGCCTGACTGCGCAGCCCCAGATGCGCCGCTGCGTTGCTTGGATGCTTTACCACCGGAGACAGCGTACAAGCCGCTCAGCTCATCTGACTGGTTCTTCTTCCCCACCAGCACCTTGGCAGTGGGTGCCTCCACAGCCCGCTTGGCGGCAACCACGTGGCCGTTGCTGTGCGGCGCCGCAGCTGGCGTCGCAGCCTCCGTCGCGCTTGGCGCAGCAGCTGCGTCTGGAGCCCAGGTGGAGAGGTAGGCGCAGAGCTGGTCGCACAGGAGAACTTCGTCTGCAAAGGGCGGCGGAGCGTTCTCCTCCTCGAACTTGCGCCTCGCCTCCGCGCGCGCCTTGCGCTCCGCCTGCGACTCTTCCCACCTGCGAGGACGACAGCGGAGGGAGTCAGGTTCAGAACAAAAAGAGCGTGCGGGGAGGTCGCCACGCGAAAAAGCAACGGCCTGACATGACAGCTCCCACCAGCGGCCACGCACTTCCTCTGCTTCTCCTCCCGCTGCTGCTGCCGGAACAGCTTCTCGTTCGCCCACCACGCGTCCTCAGCAGCCTTGTGCTGCTCGCGAAGCTGGCGCAGCTGCGCGCGGGACGCCTGCAGCGCGGCCCAGGTGGCTTCGCGTTCCGTTTGCAGCGCAGGGACGTCCGCCATGAGCGCCTCGTCCTTTGCCCGCTTCTCGCCCAGCTGTGCCTGCAGCGCGGTCCGCTCCGCCTTAATGGCCTCCACCTCCGCGTTTTTGGCGTTAATGCGCTCCACCAGCGCCTTGCGGGCGTCATCCCCGTCCGACAGCTTTGCCTGCTTCTCGGCCAGGCCCGCGACGTCCGCCTTCTGCTTCTGCAGCTCCTTGATCTGCAGCAGCAGCTTCTTCTCGTCCGACAGGGACAGCGTGCTGTGCGCGATCGTGGCCTCCAGGCGGGCGCACTCCGCGTCAATCTCCTCTGCACTCCGGAAGCGCAGCGCCCCCCGGGCCGCCTTCAGCTCCTCGCGATGACGGTCCCGCGCCGCGTCGTGCGCAGTCAGGGCCTCACGCAGGGCGGTCTTCTCCTCCTGCAGCCAGCCGGCGGTAGCACAGGCACACAGAAAGGTGCGATTGCAGACTGTCAGGGCACACACACGGGTGGTTCGAGGCACTCACAGCGATGCACGCACCACGCGAGCCTTGAACGCAGCCCCCAGCTCCTGGACTCGCTGCCGCGGAACAGAGGTGTCGCCAGACCCAGCCTTGCGGGCCGCATGACGCTCCTTGATCCGGGCGTCAAGCACGCTCAACCGAGCAACCTGGCGCTCCTGAGAAGCCTGCAGCGCTGCGACTTCCGCGTCGAAGGCTGATTTGTCGGGCTTCGGCAACGCCTTCACGTGGTTGACGTGGGGGCGTGCGCCCGAGGACGCGCCCCTCGCAGCAGAACCATCAGCTGCAGGCTGGGCTGCCGCTTCCGCCGCTTCTGTCATGCTCCTCCCGGCGGCTCTGCAGCAAATGTCTATGTCTGCAGTAACGTAAGGGACCTGCGAAGAGTCCAAGCGCAAGGCCGGTACCGGGTCGAAAACGCACCCCGAATTCGGAAGCGCAGCATCTCAGCTGCCGTCGCTAGACTCTTCGCACACACATGGGTAAAGTCCGGCGCGGACTCGTGTAGGTCATACAGGCATTGGCCGGCGGCAGCTGTTGCTGGTGACAGCATGCTCCGCCAGCCGCACACGCCGGGCGCGACGCCGCCCAGGACTCACGCGTCGCCGTCTGCTCTCCATTTCGACTCGGGATACAGAGCGTGTGTGCACTGCAAGCTGCCTGGATTTTCCCTGCTAAGCGCCACATCGCAGACGAGTCTTTGCTCTGACCCGTAGCCGTCCTGGGCACCCACCTCGCAGGCGCCGCGTGTACCGCTGGCGTTGCGTCCGCATAAGCCAAGTGACCCTGTTTTGGTCGCTCGCCTTTGCGGCAGTCGTCCTGTGCGTGCCCCTGCGCGCTACCCGTGCTTAGCCTCTAGCACTTCGTTGCCTGACTGCCTCACCCTCCAGGTCCACCTCCGCCCTTCTGGCGGCGCGCATATGCCACCCGCTGTCAATAGGGACTCACGGCGGAGGGAGACGGAGCAGTAGGGGCGGAGGGAGCGGCGCGCTGGTGCGTCCACCACCTACTTGTGTGCTTGAACTGCAGCACTTCACGAACCCCCCCTCACGCGCCCCCTGTTCCTGCGCCCAGCCGTTCGCGCCTGCCAAGTTGAACCGAGCAGCTATAACACGGTCGTGCACACCGGTGCGTCTGCTCCGGGAGCTGCGAAAATGAGGAGGCAAGTGCTCCTTAGACAAACCACACACACGCACCTTCAGGTTGGTGACGCCGTCCAGCCGAAGAGAGTGCTTGTCACCGGCACGGCTGGTTTTGTAGGCTTCCATGCGGCAGCGGCGCTGAGGTTGCAGGGCCACGGAGTGGTTGGCCTGGACAACTTCAACCCGTATTACAGCGTCCGCTTGAAGCGCGCTCGCGCGGCATTGCTGGAGCAGCAGGGGGTACACACAGTCCAGGCAGACCTGAATGATGGCGACGCAATTGCAGAGGTGTTGCGCATGTGCGGCGCATCGCACGTTCTGCACCTTGCTGCCCAGGCTGGTGTGCGCTACGCTGTCAAGAACCCGGGCGCGTACGTGCACAGCAACGTCGCTGGGTTTGTGAGTCTTCTGGAAGCGGTGCGGCGGGTGCAGCCCCGACCGCCGGCGTTGGTATATGCGAGCAGTAGTAGCGTGTACGGGCTCAACACACACGTGCCATTCAGCGAGGATGACACCGCTGACCGGCCAGCGAGCGTGTATGCAGCCACCAAGAAGGCAGATGAGTTGCTGGCGCACACATACGCGCACCTACACGGCCTCTCAGTCACAGGTCTGCGCTTCTTCACAGTATATGGCCCCTGGGGACGCCCGGACATGGCTGCGTTTGCGTTTGCGAGGGCCATCCTGGATGGGAACCCCGTGAAGGTGTTCACGCGCGCAGATGACGGCGAGGGTGGAAGTGCGCCTGGGGCGGGGCGCGCTGAGATGTGGCGGGATTTCACATACGTTGACGACATTGTTGCTGGCACACTGCGTGCACTTGACACAGCGCCACAGAGCCGAGCGCATCCGGCATGGAGTGGCGGCGGCGGCGATGATGCTGTGATAGCTTCTGCTGATGCCCAGGGGAGTGGCCCGCCGCCACGGCTCTACAACCTGGGCAACACGCATCCCGTGAATGTCAGCACATTCCTCTCTCTGCTGGAGAAGCACCTGGACCGTACGTGCACACACTCGCAGCGTGCTGTGTGTTGTGTGTTAATGTGTGCAGCCTGCGTGGTGACACGCCCCCCCCCCCCGGCTTTGCATACAGGCAAAGCAACGCGGCAATACGTACCAGCGCCAGCCACCGGAGACGTGATGCGCACGCACGCGGATGTGAGTCGAGCAACGCGGGATCTAGGGTACTCGCCCAGGGTGTCGCTGGATGATGGGCTGGCCAGATTTGCGAGGTGGTATTTGTCCTACTACGGCAGAGGGCAGCATCCGGAGGATGGCGACGGGGATGCATTCGCGAGGCGGCGGCGGCAACTGCTGGGGTGGCCTGGGGAAGGAAAACTGGTTGAGGACATCGACAGCTTCAGGCCTGACAGCGATGAGGATCCGTTTGATGCGGATGGAGAGGGCCACGCTTTGTGGGTGGGCAGCAAGGAGCAACGACCAGTGTGACGTGGACATCGATGCCCATCACTTGACGTCCCCCTCGCGATCTCCCCTGGCACACATGAGAACCTCTCTTTGCCGGCCGCCCTCACTCGCTCGCTCGTCCTCTACACGCCGCCAATCACTCCGTTGCTGCGCCTCGTGCTCCCGGAGATTGCTACTCGCAGGCGTCTCCAGTTTTTCCCTGTTCAGAGCTCCGTCCTCAGTTGCTGAAGCCACTGACGCGCTGTCGGAGCTGCCCTTTGACGAGCTAGAGCAGCGAGCGAGAGCATTTTATTACCGCCGGGAACTGGAGGACTCACTCGATGCACTAACAGAGCTCACGCGCAGAGAGCCCACGACTGCGGTATGGCGTGAGCGCAGAGCTCAAGTGCTGCTGGATCTAAAGCGCTTCGAGGACGCAATCGCTGAGTTCGAGACAGCCACGAGACTGCAGCCAGCAGACTATGTGTCACTGGGCCTGCTATCCAACAGAGCGCTGGCCTATGAAGGCCTGGGGCGGTACGCGGAAGCAGATGCCGACTACAGCAGGAGTATCGAGCTCTCCGCATCGCTTGGGGCGACGCAGCCGTATGTATTGAACAGCAGAGGAAATGTGCGGGCAGCGATGGGCCGGTATGAAGCTGCATTGGCGGACTACACGGCAGCGTCAGCCAGCTTCCGGAAAATTAGGAATCTGAACGGCGTGAGCTATGCCGACTCCAATGCGGCGCTGGTTGCTGTCCAGCTAGATCTGCCTGGGGCGAGTGAGCGTGTTGACACAGCTGCAAGGCGAGCGCCTGGGAGTGTGGACATGCGCATTGCTCAGGCTGCGATTGCATGGCATGCCGGGCAGCAGGCAAAAGCAGAGAGTTTGTTCGAGTTCGCGTGCAGTCAGATTTATCAGGGCCAAGTTTTGGAGGGCGAAGAAGGACGCGGGGGGCCAGTGCTCGACTCATGCCTCCTCTACCGTGATGACAGCTGGGTGCGCAATGTGCGGCGCTGGCCTCCGAAGCTCGCGGACTGGCTTTCGGACTTCCTGGCACTGCGTGCGA
>Ga0164297_10002378_pt1 | contig 18714 bp, 17 predicted proteins | sample GEODES058metaG_FD_113539 | JGI IMG/M metagenome (GOLD analysis project Ga0164297, IMG submission 113539) | Dystrophic lake water microbial communities from Trout Bog Lake, Wisconsin, USA - GEODES058 metaG | ecosystem: Environmental > Aquatic > Freshwater > Lake | place: USA: Trout Bog Lake...
TCCTTCAGTCCTTGGGTTTCCAGACGGTACCAATCGAAATCGATTGTAGTTTCTTCTTGCGACCGTACCAGAGGTTTGCCAGCGCACGCACTCCTATCACTGACGAAAACATCGAGGTAAGGATGCCAAGGCAATGAACAACGGCAAATCCCTTGATAGGGCCAGAGCCAAGGCCAAACAACACTAAGCCAACAATCAATGTTGTGATGTTGGAGTCAAGAATGGTGCCCCAAGCCCTTTCGAAGCCCATGTGTATGGCATTTTGTGGCGATTCCCCGTTACGTAGTTCCTCTCTGACACGCTCGTTAATCAACACGTTGGAGTCGATCGCCATACCCAGGGTAAGCGCTATTGCGGCGATGCCAGGTAGCGTCAAGGTTGCTTGCAACATCGACAAAATAGCTAGGAGAAGCAAGACGTTGAGCGCCAGGCCCAGTGTCGAGAACACACCGAACAAATGGTAGTAAATCAACATGAAAATGGCGATGGCAATAAAGCCGTACAACGTTGAATTAAAACCTTTCGCAATGTTTTCTGCGCCAAGGCTTGGTCCAATCGTGCGCTCTTCGATAATTTCCATGGGCGCGGCCAATGAGCCAGCGCGCAGCAACAATGCGATGTCTGCGGCTTCCTCGGAATTCATACTGCCTGAAATCTGTACTTGTCCGCCGGGGATCTCGCCTCTAATGACGGGGGCGGTTACAACCTCTCCGCGATTCTTTTCAAACAAAAGAATGGCCATTCTTTTGCCCACGTTGTCGCGAGTTACGTCGCGAAAAATTCGCGCGCCTTTGGCGTCGAGAGTTAAATGCACTGCGGGCTGCTGCGCCTGCGAATCTCTGCCAGCTTGGGCATCTTGTAGGTTCTCCCCAGTCAGGACAACCTGACGCCGCACCAAGATTGGACGTCCATCCCGGTCCATATAGCGTTCAAGGCCGAATGGGACAGTACCAGAGGCCAGCGCACTTTGTGCTGTCGGGGAGTCGTCCACCATTCTTATTTCGAGTGTGGCCGTCCTACCCAGAATATCCTTCGCTTTAGCAACGTCTTGAACGCCCGGTAGCTGGACGACGATGCGATCCGTGCCTTGTTGCTGGATAACGGGCTCTGCTACACCGAGTTCGTTAATACGATTGTGTAAGGTAGCAATGTTCTGTTTAAGCGCATTGGTTTGTACTGCGGTAATCGCTGCAGGGCTTAAGGTGCCGACTAATTGGAATTTCCCGCCATCCGTTCTCTCAACGAACTGAAGATCTGCGTTGCGACTTCGCAGTGCCGTTGCGGCTTTTGCTCGCGTTGCCTCATCATTGAAGCTCACCAGCACTGACATGCCGCTGCGCTCTAGACCAGCTGTTTCAATTTTTTGATCTCTGAGACCCACTCGTATGTCTGTGGTGATGGAGTCATAACGTGCGGTGAGTGCACCCTGCATATCGACTTGCAGCAGGAAGTGAACTCCTCCACGCAAATCAAGTCCGAGGTACATCGGGTGCGCACCAATTGCACTGAGCCAGGAGGGCGAGGCCGGTAACAGATTCAGTGCGACGGTGTAACTCGGGTCGCCAGCAACAGGATTGAGTGTTTTTTCCAACAAATCACGCGCTTTAATCTGGACGTCGGTGTCCGCAAAGCGCACTCTGATCGTACCAACTGGGCCATTTTGCTCAAAACTTGCGCCAGTATTCGCAATGCCGGCCTGGCTAAGGACGCCCTGTATGCGATCAAGCATCCCTATGTCAATTTTTATGGTCGCCTTTGCGCTTGAAACTTGAACGGCAGGCGATTCCCCATATAGGTTGGGCATTGTGTAGAGCAGCCCGATGATGACAGCAACGAGTACAGTCAGATACTTCCAGAGTGGGTAGCGGTTCATTGTTTATAGAAACAAGAAGAGTGTGAGCTTCATCGCACAACGCGCTGAAGCCTCACAACAAAAAGTTAAAGAGCTTTGATTGTGCCTTTGGGCAGTACTGCAGTGACCGAGCCTTTTTGCATAATGACTTCTACGGGCGCACCAGCGTGTTCAGCGATTTCGATGGTGACGTAGTTGTCGTTTACTTTGCTTATTTTCCCCAAAATCCCGCCGGCACAAACAACTTCGTCGCCTTTTGAGAGTGATCCCAGCAATGTGCGTAACTCTTTTTGACGCTTCATTTGCGGGCGAATCATCAGGAAGTACAAAATAACGAACATTAACGCGATAGGAGCCATGCCCATCAGTGAGCTGGCAGTATCGGCGGCTTGGGCGACGACTAAACTAGGAATAGCAAGAGCGGACATAAAAGGTCTCCTGTGGATAAATCAGTTAGCGGGCTATTGTAACGACTTGCTTGCCCGATCTTTATTGAACTGCTCCCGCCATTCAGTAAACTTGCCAGAGCTAATAGCTGTCCGCATCTCAGTCATAATGGTCAAGTAAAAATGCAGGTTATGAAGCGTATTTAGTCTGGCACCTGTGATTTCATTGGCTCGTTGTAGATGGTGCAGGTATGAAAGCGAGAAGTTTTTGCAAGTATGGCAGGCGCAGGTCGGATCTAGGGGGGCGGTGTCGTCTTTGTATTTCGCGTTCCGTATTTTGACGTCGCCATGCCGTGTAAAAAGCCATCCATTTCTGGCGTTACGGGTGGGCATGACGCAGTCGAACATATCAATGCCTCTTGCTACCCCGTCGACTAAGTCCTCCGGTGTACCCACTCCCATCAAGTACCGCGGGCTCTGTGGCGGTAGTTTTGGAGCGACATGCGTCAGAATCCTGAGCATGTCCTCTTTCGGTTCACCTACCGAAAGACCGCCAATCGCATAGCCGTCAAAGCCGATTTCTGTCAGACCTTCCAAAGACTCGTCCCGGAGGCTTTCATACATGCCGCCTTGCACGATACCGAACAAGGCGTTTTTATTTCCAAGCTCGTCGAATGTATCGCGCGATCGCTTCGCCCAACGCAATGACATCTGCATGGATCGCGAAGCCTCCTGTACGGTCGCAGGCTTGTCTTTAATCATATAGGGCGTGCATTCGTCGAAAACCATCACAATGTCCGAGTTGAGCTCAGTCTGGATTCTCATAGACTCTTCGGGAGTGAGAAATAACCTGGCTCCGTCGATAGGAGAGGCAAACTTGACGCCTTCCTCGCTGATTTTGCGCATTCCTTGCAAGCTAAAAACCTGAAATCCGCCCGAATCGGTAAGTATTGGTCCGGACCACTTCATAAAGCCGTGCAGTCCCCCGTGTTTTGAAATGACATCGGTGCCGGGTCGCAACCATAGGTGGAAGGTATTGCCCAGAATTACCTGAGAGCCCACTTCGTGCAGCTCATGAGGCATCATGGCCTTGACGCTGCCATATGTACCAACTGGCATAAACATGGGCGTTTCGACAACGCCATGGTTTAAGGTCATGCGAGCATGGCGGGCTTGCCCGTCTGTGGCCAATAATTCAAATTTAAGCATCGTTATTGCCTCGCTCAAGAAACATTGCGTCACCGTAACTAAAAAAGCGGTACCGATGGGCAACAGCGTGTTGATAGGCTTGTTTCATTGGATTCAAACCTATGAAGGCAGCGACAAGCATAAGTAGCGTTGACTGTGGCAAATGAAAATTGGTAATCATGGCGTCGACGACTTGATAGTTAAAGCCCGGCGTAATAAACAGACGCGTATCTCCCGCATGCGGTTCTAGGGCCTGATTATCTCTAACCAGCTCTTGGGCTTTGGCTGCTGACTCCAGCGCACGCACGCTGGTCGTCCCAACTCCGATCACACGTCCGCCGGCACGCTTTGCCCGAGCGATCGCCTCGGTTGTCTCAGCGGGGATCGTGTACCACTCAGCGTGCATCACGTGGTCAGCGATCTTTTGCACCTTAACAGGGGCAAAGGTGCCGGCGCCAACGTGCAAAGTCACAAATGCTTGAGCGATGCCTTTCTCGTGCAGGCGATCCAAGAGCGCTTGATCGAAATGCAGTCCTGCTGTGGGAGCAGCGACCGCTCCAGGCTTTTTTGCATAAACCGTTTGATAGCGGGATGCGTCTTGATCGTCGGGCTGATGGGTAATGTAAGGGGGAAGTGGAGTGGCGCCAAACTGATCTAGCAGTGGCAGTATGGGCTGCTCGAATTCGAGCTGAAAAAGGTTATGTTCACGCCCGAGCACATAGACGTTAAATGAGTCGGCAAGTCTTAAAAAACTGCCAGCAACGGGCGAGCGACTTGAACGGATATGAGCTAATGCACGGCTTTCGCCGGTAAGTCGTTCTATCAGAACTTCAACTTTTCCGCCCGAGCTTTTGTGTCCGTGCAGGCGAGCTTTGATAACCTGAGTATCGTTAAACACGAGTATGTCATTGGGTTTAAGTAAGCTGATTAGGTCTTCAAAATTGCGATCGTGTAGTTGACCCGCTGCGTCTCTATGCAGCAGGCGGCTTGCGCTACGTGTTACCGCAGGCTGCTGAGCGATGAGCTCTTCAGGCAGTGAATAGTCGAAATCTTCAATGGATAGCTGGACAGTCACGCTAAGTTTCCGATGGGTAGATGTATCTCGCTGTTAAGCAGCGAGGCCGCATTTTAAGCCGGGAGCGTCACTTTTTTGTATGCTGTAGGTTGTATATGTTCAAACGGGTGCGTGATGCAAAGCTTGTTGGCAAGATATTTAGGTTTGTTTGCGAGTGCTTTTTGCGTATTCGCCGGTTTTGTCGGGCACTCGGTGCAAGCACAAAACAAGTTGCCGGCGGAACTGGCACAGGCTTGGGTTCAAACTAAATTACCTGAGTCAGCTTTGTCACTTTCGGTGATGGAGATCAACGGCCCAAGACTTTTTTCAATCAATGCAGAGCAGCCTCGCAATCCAGCATCTGTCATGAAATTGGTCACGACATATGCAGCGATTTCTCAATTGGGCCCGACCTATGTTTGGCATACGGATTTGTTGATTGGCGCCAACGCGCAAGTTAACAATGGAGTGCTATCCGGTCCATTGTATGTGCGTGCGGGTGGTGATCCAGTACTTTTACTCGAAGATTTTTGGCGACTGTTTCGCGAACTTCGTTTGCGTGGCATCGTTCAACTGTCCGACGTTGTTGTCGATCGTTCCATATTCGGCGACGTCACGATTGACCCCGGCAGTTTTGATGGTGCGGCCGATCGCCCCTATAACGCAAGTCCTGACGCTTTGATGGTCGGATTCGGTGCGGTAAGGATTGTTTTTACGCCAGATCCGGTAGCCCGTGTGTGGCGTTCATTCGTCGATCCTGCTGTTGCTGGGCTTGAAATTGAGGGCAATATTGAGTGGAGTGACGCTAAGTGCACCGGATCGCCTGCGATTAACACTGAAACAATCACGCTTGGTAGCACAGTAAAGTTCCGTGTATCCGGCAAAGCTGCGGGTGCTTGTGGCGAGTTCGATTTATTTAGACTGGCTTTTTCACAAAAAGAGTTCACTGCGAGAGTGATAAAAAGTATGTGGAAAGAGCTGGGTGGAGTGATGACGGGAGACGTCACCGACGGTGCGATTCCTGCTGGGGCACAGGCAATAGCATCGAACGAATCCCCTCCGTTATCGGAGGTGATTCGACTGATCAACAAGCGCAGTAATAACGTGATGACCAGAGTGTTATTGCTTACGATTGGCGCAGAGACGGGAAGGCGGCCAGCTACGGTACAAAACAGTGCTGAAGTAGTCAAATCCATCCTCGCCAGACAAGGCCTAGATATGCCAGGGATGATTCTGGATAATGGCTCAGGGTTATCGCGTGTTGGTGTTGTTTCTGCCGACAGTCTGGTGCAGATGTTGCTCAAAGCTTGGCAATCCACCGTGATGCCAGAATATGTATCGTCTCTATCTATCTTGGGTGTGGACGGTACGATGCGCAATCGCCTGAAGTCGCCTGCCACTCAATCCCGCGCACATATCAAATCTGGTTCGTTGCGCGATGTTCGATCGATCGCCGGTTATGTGCTAGGAGGTAACGGTAAGCGCTACATAGTGGTGAGTTTAGTTAATCATGAAAGAGCCAATGAGGCGCGCAGTTTTGAGAATGCTTTAATCGGATGGTTGGCGACGCATTGATATCATTGATTTATTGTTGATTTATCGCAAAAAGAACTTTCTTTTGCTCTGATTGTCTTAATGGTACTGCTATGATGATTTTGTAGTCGGTCAAACTGGAGAGCATGATGGAAGAAACAAACTCAACCAATGCGCAAGGCAAAATGATTGATAACTTCAAGCATAGTCTTGATGCTGCCGAAGCGATGCTGCGCGAGGCTGCTAACAGCACCGGAGAGCGAGCGGCCGATCTGCGAGAGCGTGCGATGGCCTCGATCAATGCGACGCGCGACGCGATGAAAGACGTTCAACAAGCCGCGTTGGTTCATGACCGAAAGGCGGTGCATGCCACTGACGATTATGTACACGACAAACCTTGGCATGCGGTAGGTATCGCTGCTGCGGTTGGTTTGGTCCTAGGTCTGCTGATCAGTCGACGTTAAGAGCATACTGTGACTGTTCGTCAAACACTTGTAGCACTAGCCGGGGACGCGGTAGCGCTGCTGCGTACCCGGTTTGAACTACTCGCCATTGAGTTTGCGCAGGAGCGTTCGCGAGTGTTCGTTCTGCTGTGTCTCGCTCTCGGTGCGGCTTTGTTTTTGACTCTTGGCTTACTGGTATTGTCCGTGTTCGTTGCTTTGCTGTTTTGGCAATCTGAATATCGTTACTTTGCGATCGCCCTTTTGGCCGGCATGTATCTTTTGATCGGTGTGGGTCTTTTGTTGAGGTTGCGTTGGCATCTTGTGTATGGAAAGCAACCGTTCGAAGCATCCGTTGAGGTCATCAGCCGAGATGTTGAGATGCTGCGCTCGTCGCGACGAGAGGATTTGTCATGAAATCCACAAGGCATTCGTGCAAAGATCGCCAATTACAAATTGAACTGTTACGAACCCGAGCGGCACTTGAGCGAGAGTCTTTAGCCTATTCTTTTCGTCAGTTCACTGGTCAGTTCAGGGTGGGGCGAATTTTTGGCCAACTCGTTGGTAAATCTCGCGCAGGTTTAGTCGTGAATGGCTTGAGTTTTTTGACGCGCTACCCTTATCTTCTATCGTTGTTGACAGGGGCGTTTGCCGGACCGAAGGTCAAATGGCTAGGAGCTCTGGGCTTAATCGCTGCCAGTTGGTTTACTTCACGTCCGGAGGAAGTGGCAGCCGACGATGAGTTGCACCCTCGCTGATTATTGGCGTGTCTATTCTCTGGCGGCCAATACATTGTGCTAGTTAATCTCACCAAAAAGCCGCGTTGGTTACTCGCAGCCTCAGGGGCGCTTTTATTGATCGTCGCACTGTGTGCGTTACAGTCAGGCGCAATGGCTATTGATGTGAGCAACTTACTGGCCCACCAACTGCGGGGCGTAACCCTGGATGAGACGGAAATAAATGTTCTCTTGCATGTCAGATTGCCAAGAGTGCTTTTTGCGGTTGCGATGGGAGGCGCCTTAGCAATTAGCGGAGCCACAATGCAGGCGCTCTTTCGTAATCCGCTCGCCGAGCCCAGTTTAATTGGTGTTTCGGCGGGTGCAGTATTGGGAGTCATGGTGGCGCTGCTTTGCGGACTGACCGGCCTAATCTGGATGGGCATGACTGGGTTCGCGGGCGCATTGATCGCCACCACTATTGCCTACTTGCTTGGACGTCGTTATCGTGGCGTGGGTGGCTTGTTATTGGCCGGGATTGCAATTAATGCATTTGCGATGAGTTTGGTCAGTCTAGCTACAAGTTTTACCTCTGACTCACAGTTTCGAAGCTTCGCTTTTTGGACATTAGGTAGCTTGTCGCGAGTGAACTGGTCGATTGCTCAATTTCTTTTGCCTTGGACATTGATGTGGTCCTTTGCCTTGTGTTTGCAGGCGCGGGTATTAAACGCTCTACTACTTGGTGAAAGAGAGGCTCACCATCTAGGTTACGACTTGCATCGAGTAAGAAGGCAAATTGTCGTCGCTATGGCGATGCTCGTAGGCCCACTTGTGGCGTTTGCTGGCAGCATTGGCTTTATCGGATTGGTCATCCCTCACTTAATTAGGATCTGGCTCGGCCCCGACCATCGTCTGCTTTTGCCCATGTCTTGGCTGGGTGGTGCGTTGGCGTTATTGCTCGCTGATTGGTTAGCCCGTGTGGCGATCTTGCCTGCCGAGTTACCGGTGGGAGTCATTACCAGCTTAATCGGTGGCCCATTTTTTTTATGGCTATTGACTCGTAAGCCTAATACCTAGACTTCAAAGCCCGAGCTCGCTCCATATTTTATCGATGCGCTGTTTGGTTTTGTCATCCATTTGAATGGGCGTTCCCCATTCGCGTTGAGTTTCGCCGGGCCATTTATTAGTGGCATCCATCCCCATTTTCCCTCCCAGACCAGATACCGGAGAGGCAAAATCGAGATAGTCAATCGGTGTATTTTCAACAAGCAAAGTGTCTCGCACAGGATCCATGCGCGTCGTCATTGCCCAGATGACTTCTTTCCAGTCGCGCGGATTGATATCGGCGTCAACAACCACGATGAACTTGGTGTACATAAACTGCCGCAAGACACTCCATAAACCGAACATCACCCGTTTAGAGTGACCGGGATATTGTTTGCGTATGGATACGACCGCTAATCGGTAACTACAGCCCTCAGGCGGTAAATAAAAATCGACTATTTCCGGAAACTGTCTTTTAAGCAACGGCACGAATACTTCATTGAGTGCGACTCCGAGGACAGCGGGCTCATCTGGCGGCTTACCCGTATACGTGGTGTGGTAGATTGGATTGCGTCGCATGGTGATGCGGTCCACGGTAAAAACTGGAAACCAGTCTTGTTCGTTGTAGTAACCCGTGTGGTCACCGTATGGGCCTTCTAAGGCCATTTCGTAGTTTGAGGCTGGTGGTGGGTTAACACCAGTTGGAACCACCGGTGCTATGGCTCGAGGATCCGTATGCGGCAGTAAATGACCTTCCAATACGATCTCAGCGCTAGCCGGCACGCTGAGCTCGCTACCAATAGCTTTGGTAACCTCTGTTCGTGCCCCGCGCAAGAGACCGGCAAATTGATATTCCGATAGCGAGTCGGGCACGGGTGTCACGGCTCCCAGGGTCGTGGCTGGATCGGCACCTAACGCAACTGCGATAGGAAATGGCTCCCCAGGGTGAGCCAGTGCATGATCACGGAAATCCAGTGCCCCACCCCTATGGGACAACCAGCGCATGATCAGCTTGTTACGACCGATTACCTGTTGACGATAAATACCAAGGTTTTGTCGTTTGGCGTTGGGTCCGCGTGTGATGACGAGTCCCCAAGTCAACAGGGGGGCGATATCGCCTGGCCAACAGGTCTGTATTGGTAATTTGGACAAGTCGACGTCTTGATCTTCCCAGATGATTTCTTGACAAGGCGCGCCGCGTACGTTTTTGGGACTCATATCCCAAAGTGCCGCCTTGAGCATGGAAACCTTAGCGAAGGCATCCCGTAGGCCTTTTGGTGCCTCAGGTTCTCTTAGAGAGGCGAGCAGCTCACCAATGTCTCTCAAAGCAGAAATGTCATCGGCTCCCATACCCCATGCAACACGAGATGGTGTTCCAAATAGATTGGCAAGCACCGGCATGTTGCTAGTTTTTCCAAGGTGTTGGGCATTTTCAAAGAGCAGCGCCGGGCCCTCGGCGCGTAATACGCGGTCGGCGATCTCAGTCATTTCTAGAGATGTCGATACGGGAAGCCCCACACGACGCAAGTTTTCCTTGACTTCCAATTGATTGAGAAAATCTCTCAGGTCTTTGTAACGCACAATTTTCGCCGCCAAAAAGGTTACATTTCACACTTCGGTGGAAGATTACCATCCACTTAGCAGACCACGGGAGGAATGATGCCTGTAGCGGCAACCATGTCCTTGATTCGCCACATTGCAGATGCGATTTATCGCAATCTGTCTGAATTAATTCGCACGAGTGCGACTTATCTTGGGATCGCTGTCCTTGTCGCAGTTGTAATGGTGGTCGGTATGCCTGTGCTGCGGATGCAGGTCGTACAGATGCATCGTAGCGTCATTGTTGCTTTGGCACCTGACGCGGCTGAGTTTAATGACCCGATGGCGATGCCCAGTGAGGGCGCTCAGGTCGCAATGGTGCAGTTAGATTCAATACCGGGGGATCGTTTGCCGCCCAGCCCCATTGTCCCTGAAAATGGGCCCGAACGGCCCAATAGACCTGCAGCGACAGCGAATGCGAATCGATATCAGCCGAGAATTTCGGCTGACCAAGCGAGTTCAGGCCTTGCCGAAGTTGGCACATCGCATAAGGAGCTAGCAGGGCTGACCAGTTCGCAACTGGATGCATTAACTAAATATATTTCACGCAAGTATTTGGTGTCTGAGGATGCTGCGCTGCTGTTTGTCGATACGGCCTACGGGGCTGGGCACGACTACAAGGTTGATCCGTTGCTGTTGTTAGCTGTTATGGCGACTGAATCGCGTTTTAACCCCTACGCGGGTGGGCTGCGTGGCGGTGCGACGGGCTTGATGCAGATTGCGGCGAGTGTGCATCGAGAGAAAATTAATCGTTTTGGCAAAGGTGAGAGTGGCGTATTTCATCCTGTGGTTAACACGCGCATCGGTGCTTATATTCTGAGCGATTGCATTGCCCGTAGAGGATCGGTAAGTTTAGGTTTAGCCTGCTATTGCGGTGCTGCCGATCCGTCCAAAGATAACGGCTACACAGACAAGGTTCAGTCTGAGCGACGTCGCATGGCTTTAGCAGCGTCTTTGCCGGTTAAAGATTAGCGTCTGCTTAACCTAGATATTGGCTCATTCGGTGCACGGCTTCTTCAAGTTTTTCCATACTCGTCGTGTAGGCTATTCGCACCATTTGTTTTGCGTGAGCAGGGCCAAAATCAATACCGGGTACCACTGCGACGTGCGCCTTATTCAATAAGTCTTGGGCAAATCTCATGCTGTCAGGCGAGTGTTTCGAGATGTCGGCGTATACATAAAACGCGCCGTCCGGGATGACGGGTACGGTAATGCCTAGTTTCTCGAGTGCAGGAACTAAAAAGTCTCGTCGACGTTTTAGTTCTAGACGCCTCTGCTCGTACAAAGTCAGTGACTGACTATCAAAGCAAGCGATCGCTGCATGTTGAGCTAAAGAGGGGGCGCATATCGCTAGACTTGCCGCTAGCTTTTCTATGGGGTCGACCAAGTTTTCTGGCACGATCATCCAACCGAGGCGCCAGCCTGTCATTGCGAAATACTTGGAGAAACTATTCAACACAATTAATTCGTCGTCTAGCGCTAGCGCAGAGCGCGCCGGTTGGTCAAACGAGAGAGCCAGATAGATCTCGTCCATCATGACAAAACCATTTTTTTGATGAACCATCCTGATCAGCGCCCCAAGCGCATTTTGCGTCAGCGAGGTGCCCGTCGGATTGCTCGGCGAGGCAATTAACACGCCTTTTGTACGTGATCCCCAGTTTGTCTTAATATCGGATGCACTGAGCTGGTAGCGATCACGTGCTTGAGTGGCAATGAGTTTTGTGATCCCCCCAGCCGCTCCGATAAAGTTTCGGTTTGCCGGGTAGCAAGGATCGCCCATCAATACTTCGTCCCCTGGGTTGATAACGGCCATGGAGGCCAGTAACAACGCACTGCTCGCACCGCTTGTAACAATGACACGTTCCGGTTTGACTTGGGCGCCAAGTTTTTGTGTGTAAAAATTAGCAATTGCGTCTCTCAGCTGAGGCAAGCCGGCCGGTGCGCTGTAACCGCCAAGTCCTGCGGCAGTTGCACGTTGAGCAGCTTCAGAGACAAGTGGTGCCGCAGTAAAGTCCGGTTCGCCTACACTCAGACTGATGACATCATGTCCCAAGCTGCGTAGCGCGAGGGCTTGTTTAAACACTTCAACTGCGTGAAACGTCACTGTGTCGCGCATGCGCGCGGCAAGTTCAATCATTATCTTTCTCCATTAACCGAACGTAATTGTAGTGGGCATGACAACTTCAAGACGCAATTTTCTCTTCGGCCGTCGTGTGCCAGCTTCCCCTTGGGAGCAGTTTTGCTCACGTTTATCGCGCACGACACGAGGTTCTGTGAATTGGGAGAGTGATAAAAATATTGCAGTGGCTTTTCTGAGGCCGAGCTGCGAGAAAGATTTGTTGCATGCTCACGCCTTGTGTCGCGAGTACGGAGTACAGATTTGGCTAGACGGTTTGCCTCGACCAATTGGCGCTCAACGTCCGGCTCTTTGGATAGAATCCGGTGCTGCCTGGGCGCAACTCGAGCCCGTCGATGAGACCGAACAAATTTGGCGTGCCGATGCTGGCTGCAAAATCGGTGACTTACATGCCAAGGGTTTTGACTGGTTGGCTGATATTGATCCAAAATGGTCGGTCGCTATGTGGTTGGCGTCTAAATTTTCAGCGCACTGGCCGACGTCCCAAGGTGAATACAGCGGTCTGATGAAAGCCGAGGTACTGTTAGCTGACGGTACCACCGCATCGCTGGGTGCATTTGGCGAGAATGCCAAGGAGCCACTACGAAGTTTGACGGTGCAAAGAATGGTCCCCAAGCTTTTTGAGCTGAGTAATTCTCCAATCGCACAGGATTTGATCAGGGCAGAGCGCTGGTATGGTGGATTCCGGATCGATTCAATTGTGTCTCAGAATAGTGATGTGAATTTAGCGAGAATACTAACGGGTCATGGTGGTAGCTTGGTCTGGTTACTTAGTGTTTCACTTGCTAGGACTCTTAGTCGATGGCCAGCGCCGATATGCTCAGAGCATACGTCAATGCCTGAGGTGTCCGTTTTGGACTTAAGTCGGTTTGATCAGCAAATTAAGGATGCCTTTGATCCGACAGGGGTCTTCGCACCGATTCGCGACGCAAAAGGACTAGAATCCTTCTCTGAGTAGCAGTTTTATTGTGTTTATCTAATTCACTGAGCAGATATGGAAGAAAATTTTCGTAAAGCGGCCCTGGAGTATCACGAACAAGGACGCCCTGGCAAAATTTCGATCGCCCCGACTAAAACTTTGTCGAATCAGCGTGACCTGGCGCTTGCGTATTCGCCAGGCGTAGCGGCTGCCTGTGAAGAAATTGTCGCGGATTCAGCAAACGTTTTTAGATATACGGCGCGAGGCAACCTTGTCGGGGTCATTACCAACGGCACCGCTGTGCTCGGTCTAGGAAGTATTGGCGCGCTCGCGTCCAAACCTGTAATGGAAGGCAAGGCTGTCTTATTTAAAAAATTCGCTGGTATTGATGTATTTGATATTGAGATTAACGAGCAGGATCCAGACAAACTTGTCGAGATTATTGCGGGTCTAGAGCCAACGTTTGGTGGCATTAATCTTGAGGATATCAAAGCCCCCGAGTGCTTTACAGTTGAGCGTAAGCTTCGCGAGCGGATGCGCATTCCTGTTTTTCACGATGATCAGCACGGGACGGCTATTTGTGTGGCCGCTGCTTTTCTCAATGGCTTAGCCGTAGTGGGTAAAAAAGTTAGCGACGTCAAAGTGGCTGTGTCGGGTGCAGGCGCCGCCGCGCTAGCATGTTTGGATTTGATGGTTGACCTTGGTTTGCCCATAGAAAATATTTGGGTGACTGATATCGAAGGCGTCGTCTACGAGGGTCGAACAGTTCTGATGGATCCGGACAAAGCTCGGTTTGCGCAAAAAACTGAGCTGCGTAAGTTAGCGGAAGTTATTGAAAATGCAGATGTATTTTTAGGTTTGTCGGCTGGCGGCGTACTCAAGCCGGAGATGGTGAAAAAAATGGCTCCTAAGCCATTGATTCTCGCGCTCGCAAACCCCAATCCCGAAATTCTTCCCGAAGATGCTCACGCAGTGCGTGACGATATCGTGATGGCGACCGGCCGCTCGGATTACCCGAATCAAGTTAACAACGTGCTTTGTTTTCCCTACATATTTAGGGGAGCCTTGGATGTCGGAGCCACAACCATCACGCGCGGGATGGAAAAAGCCGCAGCAGTAGCGATAGGTCAGTTGGCGCAAGAAGAGCAAAGCGAAATTGTCGCAGCCGCCTACGGAACATCCGATTTGTCTTTTGGACCTGAGTATTTTGTTCCCAAACCTTTTGATCCAAGGTTGATCGTTCGTATCGCCTCAGCGGTGGCCAAAGCCGCTATGGATGATGGCGTAGCGACTCGTCCGATCGCGGACCTGGACGCGTATATTGAGCAGCTAGAACAGTTTGTATATCGTTCGGGCGCGTTCATGAAACCGTTGTTTTCAGCGGCTAAATCACGTGTCCGAGAGGGCGCTAAAGCCAGAATTGTTTTCACTGAGGGTGAAGACGAGCGAGTATTGCGAGCCGTTCAAGTTGTGGTAGACGAAAAGCTAGCTAGGCCGATTCTTGTTGGACGCCCCGAGGTTTTAAGGACGAGAATTGAGCGTTTTGGTCTGCGCCTACGCTTGAATGAGGACGTTGAAGTAGTCGACACCGATTATGACGAACGCTTCCACAGTTATTGGACGACTTATTGGGAGGCAATGTGCCGCAGCGGCGTGACCAAGGAAATGGCGCGCGTCGAAATGCGACGGCGTTTGACACTAATCGGCGCGATGATGGTGCGAATGGGACATGCAGACGGGATGATCTGCGGCACCGTGGGGGCTTATGGTGATCATTTACGCTATGTCGATCAGATGATAGGCAAGCGTGTGGGTACGACGACCTACGCGGCGATGAATATTCTTTTACTGCCTGAGCAAACGATTGCCTTAGTTGATACACACATCAACGATGACCCGTCGGCTGAGCAAATCGCGGAATACACACTCGCGGCGGCAGAGCAGATGCGTCGTTTGAACGTCACTCCTAAGGTTGCTTTGCTGTCGAGATCGAATTTTGGATCAGGTAGCTCAGCCTCTGGTGAGAAAATGCGGCGAGCGCTTGATTTAATTCGTGCTCTTGCGCCTCAGCTTGAAATTGACGGAGAAATGCATGGTGATTGCGCACTGGACGAGGCATTGCGTCTGCGCATTCTGCCCTCATCGACCCTGAAAGGAGCCGCTAATTTGTTGGTTTGTCCAAATGTAGACTCCGGCAACATTGCTTACAACCTGCTTAAAACGGCAGCTGGAGGTAATGTTGCGGTCGGACCGTTCTTGCTTGGCGTGAATGCACCAGTCCATATTTTGACTTCAAGCGCGACTGTGCGCAGGATTGTAAATATGACAGCACTGACTGTCGTGGAGGCTAATCTGCACCGCAATGCTTAAACTTGCAGAAGTTGCTTGAAGATTTCCTCAGCCTTGGTATAAAGTGAATCATAAACTTGCAAGGCAGGACTTTTTCCGGGAGTCGTCAGGATGAGTAAAACGGGCCAAGCAGCATTGCGCAAATTAATTGAGCGTGGTGGTGAATTCAAACTCGATAGTGACTTAGACGCGCTGCAAGAAGCAGCCGCGCAGGCAAGCCTTGCGTGGTGTGTGGCTGATTGTGAAAAAGCCAGAAGTTGGTCTGCCGTATTTCGCTCCATAGTCAAAGCCGTCGATTATCCTGAGTTTTTTACCAGCGGTTTTGATGGGCTCTATGATTGCCTGTGCGACACGCTGCTTGATCAAAAAGCGGGTGTGGTCTTGACCTTCGACAAGCTGCATTCGGCGGATCCAGCGATAGTTAATGAAGGCCAGCAATTTTTACAGGTGCTAGGCGATGCGGTCGATTTTGCTCGCGAAAATGGTCGAGTTTTTATTTATGCGATTCATCATGCCGGCAAGCACGAAGCGGCTACGCCCGGCGTTGTGCATAACTGGAGCGATGAGCCCGGTTGACGACCCACTCTTTAAATCAACATAGGCTTACCATCGCATAAGGGCGCTGACGGCTGAAGCAAGGGCGATAGCCGCAGTTTCTGTGCGCAAGATTCGTAATCCGTAGCGAACAGCCACCGCATGGCACTCCATCGCCATCACCGTCTCGGTCGGACTCCAGCCGCCCTCCGGTCCGATGAGCAACTCTATTGCTTGCACGGCTGACCTTGCCTCGAGCACATCACTTAGAGAATCTTTTGCATCCGGGTCACAACATAATCGTAGTTTTTGATTATCCGTACTGATTGCTTGTTTAAGGGTAACGGGTTCGCAGACTTCCATAAGCCTATTGCGTCCGCATTGCTCCGAGGCTGCCTGTGCGACCCGGCGCCAGTGCTGCAGGCGTTTGTCCAACCTAGCTCCCGATAGCTGCAGTACGCTGCGCTGCGCCTGAATCGGCACAACGCGATTGACACCAACTTCAACACATTTCTCTATCACCCAGTCCATTTTGTCGCCCGAGGGTATGCCCTGAAGTACGGTAATTTCTCCCAATAATTCAGCCTCTCTATCTTGCAGTTCACCGAGTGTCGCAATGGCCCGTTTTCCTTCAAAGCCCAACCGAGCGGGAATCTCACCGCCTCGGCCATCGAAAAGCACGATTTGGCTGTCTGTTGCCAACCTTAAAACTCTGACGTGGTGGGCAATTTCTTCGGGAAGATCGATGGTTTGTCCCGCCATAATCGGTATCGGGCAAAAAAAGCGCGGGTTAGTCATGCTGAAACGGGCTCAAATGAGTTAATGGGGGTTTCTACGGGTGCTAGAATTCATCGTTTTGTAACCCATTTTCGATCCGGCTCGTGTCCGGGCGGGATCTACATCGTATGAGTCTCTCAACCGCTACCCCCGTAAAACTGGCTGATGCCATCCGTGCTCTGGCTATGGATGCGGTCCAGCAAGCCAATTCAGGCCATCCCGGCGCACCGATGGGCATGGCAGAAATGGCCCAAGCGTTGTTTACTAAACACCTCAAACATAACCCAGCCGATCCGGCTTGGGCTAACCGAGACCGTTTCGTATTATCAAACGGTCACGGCTCGATGCTGATTTACGCGCTGTTGCACTTAACTGGCTATGATCTGTCAATGGACGAGCTGCGTAAGTTTAGGCAGCTCCACTCAAAAACGCCGGGACATCCCGAGGTAGGCGTAACGCCCGGTATCGAGACAACCACTGGCCCACTCGGGCAGGGCTTGGCAAATGCCGTAGGCATGGCTTTAGCCGAAGCGTTATTAGCCGCCGAGTTCAATCGCTCCGGCTACGAAGTAGTCAACCATCACACATACGCTTTCGTCGGCGATGGTTGCTTGATGGAAGGTATTTCTCACGAAGTTTGCTCTCTGGCCGGAACCTTACGTCTTTCAAAGCTTGTCGTGTTGTATGACGACAATGGTATTTCCATCGATGGCAAAGTTGAGAACTGGTTTGCTGATGACACTGCCAAGCGTTTCGAGGCATACGGTTGGAATGTCGTGCGAGTGGGTAATGGTCATGACGTAGTCGAAGTTGATCGGGCAATCAGTCAGGCTCGGGAACTTGGCGCCAAGCATCTCCGTCCTTCAATCGTTATTTGTCGGACAGTGATTGGTAATGGCGCCCCAAATGTTGCTGGCACCGATAAGGTTCATGGTACTCCACTTGGGGCTGACGAAATCGCCGCAACACGGCAGGCGATTGCTTGGCCCTACGCACCATTTGAGATTCCTCCAGAGGTTTACGCAGGCTGGGATGCCAAAGCTCAGGGTCACGTTGCACAGTCAACATGGCAAAAAACTTTCGATGCTTACTCGAAGGTTCACCCGAAAGAGGCTGCTGAGTTTTCTCGGCGGATGCAAGGTCGATTGCCTGTTGATTTTGCCACTGCTGCCGAAGCTCTGATTGCGGCTATCAACGAAAAAGCAGAGACGATCGCAACCCGTAAAGCGTCTCAATTGGCAATAACTGCGCTAGTGGGGTCACTGCCGGAAATGTTGGGCGGTTCGGCTGATTTGACCGGATCCAATTTTACCGATTGGAAAGGTGCGGCGCCTGTGCGAGCTGGTGCAACTGGCATACAGTTTGGTCGCCACATCAATTATGGTGTGCGTGAGTTTGGGATGGCTGCGATTATGAACGGCATCGCATTGCATGGCGGATATTTGCCATTCGGTGGAACCTTTCTGACCTTCTCTGATTACTCACGTAATGCATTGCGCATGGCTGCGCTTATGAAGCAAAGAGTGGTTCATGTTTTTACGCACGACTCAATTGGATTGGGCGAAGATGGACCAACCCATCAGTCGATAGAACATGCCAGTAGCTTGCGTTTAATTCCCAACTTGTCGGTGTGGCGTCCGTGCGATACCGTCGAAACTGCCGCAGCTTGGTTATATGCGGTCGGTCGGCCGACGAGTATCGGAATGGATGTGCATGCAGGTGGCCCAACGGCTTTGCTTTTGTCGCGCCAGAATCTTCCTTTTGTCGAAAGATCGACGCAAACCTTGGCAGCTGTTTCAAAGGGTGGCTACGTTTTAAAAGATGCCGATAATGCCAAGGCCGTCATCATCGCAACAGGCTCGGAAGTCGCGATCGCGCTTGATGCCCAGAAACTTTTGGCGGCAGAGGGGGTTGCGGTTCGGGTCGTGTCCATGCCAAGTACGGACGTATTTGACAAGCAGGACGCTGCTTGGCGTGCTTCGGTATTGCCCAACGGTATGCCGCGCGTCGCAGTTGAGGCGGGCATAACGGCCTTCTGGCACAAGTATGTTGGTTTGGATGGCGTGGTTGTCGGCATAGATACCTACGGGGAATCAGCGCCGGCGGGTGTTTTGTTCAAGCATTTTGGATTGACGGCTGAAAAAGTCGCTGCTGCAGTAAAACAGGTTGCATAAAGATTTCATAAA
>Ga0164297_10002379_pt1 | contig 18710 bp, 17 predicted proteins | sample GEODES058metaG_FD_113539 | JGI IMG/M metagenome (GOLD analysis project Ga0164297, IMG submission 113539) | Dystrophic lake water microbial communities from Trout Bog Lake, Wisconsin, USA - GEODES058 metaG | ecosystem: Environmental > Aquatic > Freshwater > Lake | place: USA: Trout Bog Lake...
CAACACCAGTTCCCCGCCCTTTGGAGCATCCGGGTTCACATAAGGAAAATGGGTGAAATTCGCCGCCAGCTCCGGCTTGCCGAGCAAAGACAGCCCATGCACCGGGGTTTGTGCCATCGCAGGCATCACGAAAACGGCGAATAGGGCCAACGCCAAACGAACGCGCAAACACCGTCTCCTGAAGGTGATGTCGCGAGTTTAGGCGCTCCCGCGCTGTCCCACCACCGGTGTCATGGACCACGTATCAAATAAGCGCAGTCGTTCGACTAAACCGCCAGTGCCCGCACCGCTTGCGGCAGTAACGCGGCATCGCCGACCGATAGCACCTGGCCATGGCTGGCAGCGGTGAGCCGCTGTCCCTGCCAGTCGGTCACTCGCCCGCCCGCGCCTTCAACCACCGGCACCAAAGCAGCCCAATCCCAGATTTTCATCGTTGCTTCGGCCACCACATCAATCTGGCCGAGGGCAACCAGACCATGTGCATAGCAATCGCCGCCCCAGCTGGTGCGCCGTGTGGCCGCACGCAACCGGGCGAACGGGGCCAGATCATCGGCCTCGAACATATCGGGGCTGGTGCAAGACAGTTCGGCGTCGGCCAAATTGGCGCATGCCCGCCCGCCGACCCGGCCTGGATACGGGCCGGAATAAACCGTCTCCCGCCCCGCCACGCCCAGCCAGCGCTCACCGGTAATGCACTGATCGATAATGCCGAGGATTGGGGTTTCCCCATCCAACAGCGCAATCAAGGTGCCGAAGCTGGGCCGGCCGGTAATAAAGGCACGGGTGCCGTCAATCGGGTCCAACACCCAGCGCAACGTCGCGCCAGGGTTTTCCAGCCCGAATTCCTCGCCCAAAATCCCGTGCTCGGGGAAGCGCTCAGCCAGCACCGCCCGCAATGCGCGTTCCGCCGTGCGGTCCGCGATCGTCACCGGGCTGGCATCGCTTTTCAGATCCGCGCCCACGCCGGCACGGAAAAACGGCCGCACGACGGCCGCAGCCACGTCGGCGGCCGCGTTGGCGGCCGCCACAAAGGCGTCGAGCTGACGCACCGCGTTGCTTACGGCAACGCCACCGGGGTTTTGGACAGCGTGCGCAGATACGCGACGATTTCGGCGCGCTGCTTGTCGCTGTTCAGCCCGGCAAACGCCATGCGGGTGCCGGCGATGAAGGCGGCCGGCTTCTTCAACCAGGCGTTCAGCTCTTCATACGTCCAGGTGCCAGCCATACCCTTCACGCCGGCCGAGTAGGCAAAGCCTTCCGAGCCACCGCGCGGGCGCGTCATCACGCTATACAAGTTCGGACCCACGCCGTTCTTGCCGCCTTCGTTGAAGCTGTGGCACGCGCCGCACTGCTTCTTGGCATTGGCTTCACCCGCGGCAACATCGGCCGTGGCGATCATGCCCGAAATCGGTGCCAGCGCTTCCGGCTTGGCGCCGGCGGCCGGAGCGGCGGCTGCCACTTCAACCTTGATGGCCGGTTGCTTCAGGTTTTCCGGATGGACAAGCGCGCCACCGATAATGCCCGCAACCATGAAGGTGATGCCCGCGACCAAAACCGCCGCAATCCCCTTGTTGATCTCCATGCTATCCATATCGGTGTCGTTCCTCGCGCGAAAGCCTGCTGACCCGCCACGCCGCATTGCACGGTCGCGTCGGGGTACCTAAGGTGCGCCGCACCATAATGATCGGCAACGCCGGCTTCAACCCACACACGGGCCAAAAAACACCGCATGACTCCCATCGTCATCATTCCCTCGCGCATGGCGGCCACTCGCTTGCCGGGTAAACCCCTTTCTGACATCCACGGACGTGCCATGATCCTGCATGTGCTGGACCGTGCCCGCGAGGCTGATATCGGCCCGGTCGCGGTCGCATGCGGCGATCAGGCGATCGCCGACGCCATCCGCGCCGATGGCGGCATAGCCGTCTTGACCGACCCATCCCTGCCACGCGGCTCAGACCGGGTGCAGGCAGCGCTTACCGCGCTGGACCCGGCCGGCAAGCATGATGTGATCGTCAATCTGCAAGGCGACCTGCCGACGATCCCGCCGGCCTATCTGCGCGCCGTGCTCGGCCCGCTGTCAGATCCCTCGATCGATATCGCCACTTTGGTCGCGCCCATTACCAGCCGTGCGGAGGCCGAAGCCTCGCAGGTTGTCAAAGCCGCCTGTGCGTTTGACGGCGGGCGGGCGGTTTCCCCGGCGTTGTATTTTTCCCGCGCCGCCATTCCCTGGGGCGAGGGGCCGCTTTGGCACCATATCGGCATCTACGCCTTCCGCCGCGAAGCCCTGGCGCGATTTGTCTCTCTGCCGGAATCGCCGCTGGAAAAGCGCGAATCGCTGGAGCAATTGCGCGCGTTGGAAGCCGGCATGCGCATTGCCTGCGCCCGGGTCGAACACGCCCCGTTCGGGGTTGATACGCCGGATGATCTAGAGCGGGCGCGGGTCGCGTTGCAGCCCGGTCGATAGGACGGAATTTTGGACGTCCTGCCTAGTCCCCCCTTTTGCCTTAAATCCGAGGAATCTCTGCGATGACTGGCCTAATCGCCTTCCAGGGCCGCCCTGGCGCCTATTCCGATCTCGCCTGCCGCAACGCCTATCCAGACATGCAAACCCTGCCATGCCACACCTTTGACGAGGCGATGGCCGCTGTCCGCGACGGCAAGGCGGAACTGGCGATGATCGCCATTGAAAACAGCCTCGCCGGCCGGGTGCCAGACGTGCACACCCTGCTGCCGGAATCCGGCCTCTTTGTGATCGGCGAGGCCTTCCAGCGCGTCGAGCACTGCCTGCTGGCGATCAAGGGCGCCAAAATCGAAAACCTCAAGCGTGCCCATTCGCACGCCGTCGCCCTCGGCCAGGTGCGCAAGGTGCTCAAGGAACTGAACCTGGAAGCAGTGGTCGAATCCGATACCGCTGGCTCCGCCGAATTGCTCGCCCAATGGCAAGATCCGGAAGCCTGCGCCATCGCCTCCTCGCTGGCGGGCGAATTGTTCGGCCTGGAAATCCTGCGCCGCAATATCGAAGACGCCAGCCATAACACCACCCGCTTTTTCGCCATGGCGAAATCGCCACGTAACCTCGCCCCCGGTACGCCAGGGCTGATGACCACCTTCGTCTTCCGGGTGCGCAACGTGCCGGCGGCGCTGTACAAGGCGCTCGGCGGCTTCGCCACCAACGGCATCAACATGACCAAGCTGGAAAGCTATATGGTGGGCGGCCACTTTTCCGCCACTCAGTTTTTGTGCGACGTTGAAGGCCATCCCGAAGATCCGGCGTTGCGCCGGGCGCTGGAAGAACTCACCTTCTTCTCGCGGGAAACCCGGATTCTCGGCGTCTATCCCGCCGCACAATTCCGCAAGGAGCAGGACACCGCCGACTAGCCCGCCGCTCAGTCGGCCGACGGCTGCAGGTCCAGCGTCAGGGATTTCCAGCCGGATCGGCCCTGACGGTGGCGTAGCAGGTTGTAGCGGCACAAACGGTCGCGGTTGGCGGCGTTGAGGGGGTTCGCCTCACGCGTAAAGCTGACGAGCAGCGCCAGGGTGTTCGCCGACAGCACGGTTGCGAATGCCTCGGTGGACGGAAACCACAGTACCGGCGCCTGCGGATCATGGGCAACGCTGCCATCGGCGATGCCGACGGTCCGCACCTTGAAGGACTCATAATCCAGGATGGCCATGCGCAGCGTGCTGCTGCGCCGGTTCGGCTTGCCGGCGGTCATGGCGATTCTGCGCGGGCCCGTAGCCAGGCATCCACCTCGTCCCAGAAATCTTCCACCAACGCCGCCGCGTCGCGATACGCATGTGCGCGCACGCTCCGTAGCCGCTGCATATGGTCAAACGCCCCGGTGCGCATCTGCTGGCTGTTCTCAAACCCAACCAGCCGCTGCCCGGTCGGGCCGTACAGGCTCATCTGATAGTCAATCCCGTGCGGATTGCGCTCGGTGGCCACGCTGGGATGCACATCGAAGCGCACCGCCAGCCCGGCTTGGGCATCGATGACGTAAACCTGCCCGTCAAGTCCGAGAAGCCCATCCAATGTGCGGTCGCGCTGCATGGATTAGCCAGATATCGGCTGGCAGCCCCGGCGTCACCGCGCAAAACGCAACTGCGCCAGATTGACTATGATTTCACGTGGTTAACGGCGCCAGGATCACTTCCTACGTGCCGCCGTCACCGCGTCCTGCAATTCCGACAGCTCGGCCGCCCCTGCCAGCAGCTTGCCGCCGATGACGTAAGCCGGGGTCCCCTGAATATCCAACTGGTGGCTCAACGCCAGATTGGCGTCGATGCGCAGTTTCACCTCAGGATCGTCCATATCGCGCTTGAGTTTCGCCCAATCCAGCCCGGCCTGCTTGGCAGCGGCCTGCAAGGTTGCCTCATCCATGCTTGGGTTGGCCGCCATCAGCAACGCATGCAGCTTCAGGTAGCCACCCTGCTTTTGTGACGCCAGCAGCGCCCGCGCCCCGGCCACGCTGCCCGGCCCGAGCACGGGCAGGTCTTTATAGACAATCCGCAGGTTCGGGTCCTGCTTGATCAACGCGTCCACCACACTCACCATGCGCCGGCAATACGGGCAGCGCACGTCGTAGAACTCCACCAGTGTGACATCGCCCTTCGGGTTGCCCGCCACCGGATCGGCGGCGTTCTTCGTCAGCGCCGGGGTCAGCTCGGCAATCATCTCGCCGGCCGCGCTTTCCTGCTGGCGGGCTTCATCCTGCTGCAACGCCGTCACCGCGTCCCGCAAGATGGATGCGTCCTTGCGCATCGCGTCGCGGATAATCTCGATAATCTCCTGCCGCTGCGGCGCGCTAAAACTAGTTTGCGCCAGCGCGGGCCGGGTGAGCCCCCCCGCCAAACAAAGGACGGCAGCAAAGCGGGCGGCCTGCCACAAGCCGGCCTTGGAAATGCGACGCATGTCTAAAATCCCTTGCGATTCTCGCGTTTCACCGCGTTGCTGATATCGGTAGCCCGCAGCTGGGCTGGTCCCGGCGGCAGTAATTTCTCGGCCTTGGTGGCCCAGAGCTTGGCTGTCGGAATATCGCCGTTCAACAACGCTTCCTCTGCCAAAGCAAGGTTTGCCTGCCCAATATCGCCCATTTTCCCCCAGGCGACGCTCAACGCATGCCAGCTCATGCCGTCATCGCCCTCGCGGGCCAGGGCGGATTGCAACTCCGCGATCGCCGGCTTCAGCAGCATCGGGTCGTCGGTTTCAATCATCGCCCGGCCGAGCGCGCTGCGGATTTGCGGCTGCTCCGGCGCCAGCCGCACCGCCTCGCGATAAGGTGTCAGCGACAGCCGGCCCCGCCCGCCTTCAAACAACACCTGCCCCTTCAACTCGTAAAGCCAGGGGGAGCCGGGCTGTTCGGCCAGCAGCCCGTCAATAAGTTTCAGCGCCTCATCGGTGTGGCCCAGCCGATACAGCGCGATGGCCCGGGTATAGCGTGCGGTCGGCGCGGCATCGTTTTCCCGCACCCGTTGCAGCGTCACCGAACTCGGGGTCAGAAAGCCGATCAGCTTGGCCTTGACCATCTGAAAGCCGTTTTCAAACCCCGGCGGCAGCTTGGCGTTGGCGTACGGGCTGCGCGCAAGATGGTCGGCCACGTTGGCAATCCGCGTTTGCGCCAGCGGATGGGTTTGCACATAAGGGTCCTGCATAGACTCCGGCAGGATCGTTTCATCCTCTAGCCGGCGGAACATCGCCAGCAGGCCGCGCGCCGACCAGTGCACCCGGTCGAGAAACTCCAGCGCCCCCTGATCCGCCGAAGCTTCAATCACCCGGCTAAATCCGAGAAAATTGCGCATCGCCAGTTGCTGCCCGCCCAAGGCGGCGCCAATGCCGGCACTGCTGGCCGAGTTATCGTAATACGGCGTATGCGCGCTGCTGCGGCTGCCGCCCACCGCGACCGCCGCCCCCATCAGCGTCGCCGCCAACCCCTCCAGCATCGCCGCCTGCATCGCTTCCGGCAGTTTGGCGAGGTGGCCGCCCCGGATGTGCCCGGTCTCGTGCGCGATCACTCCAACCAGCTCATCCGCCGATTCGGCCTTGGTAATCAGCCCGGTGTTGATGAACATCCGGTTGCCGGTGCTGACGAACGAGTTTATGGCGTCATCGCGCACCAGGATGATCCGGACGAGGTTCGGATCCACGCCCGCGGCGCGAAACAGGGGATTGGCGAAATTGCGCAGCAAGCTTTCGGTTTCCGCGTCGCGCACGATCTCTATCGGCTGGCCGTTGGCCGGCTGCGCCGTGGCGTGGGATGCCGATCCCGCGACCTGCGCTGCCGCCAGCAACGACGCCAGAACCAACCGAACCAACCGGATAGCGCGACAAGGACGGGACATGCCGCAGACATACCGCATATTTGAACCGCGCTCCAAGGCAAAGGCGTTCCGCGCCGCCCTTCTGGGCACTGCCCTGCTCGGATTGGCCAGCTGCTCCGCCGTCGATAAGGTCACCGGTCTGTTCGATCGTGGCCCGGTGGCCGGCGAAGAAGGTGTGGTGGTCGGCTTCCTCGGCAATGCCGTCGCCGATGAACCGCAAGCCGCCCTCGCCGCCCGCAACGTGCTGGCCTCTGGCGGCAACGCCATCGACGCTGCTGTGGCCGCCAGTTTCACCCTCACCGTCTCGCTGCCGTCCCGCGCCGGGCTCGGCGGCGGTGGCGCCTGCTTGGTCTTCCCAGCGGGTTCCGCCACCGGCCCGCAGGCGATTGTTTTCCCCGCCGCCGCGCCGCAATCGCCGGCCGGGGACCGCCCGGCGGCGGTGCCGATGATGGCGCGCGGCCTGTTCGCCATGCATGCCCGTTACGGCAGCCAGAAGTTTGAGGGCCTGCTCGCCCCGGCTGAACAGGCGGCCCGCTTTGGCGTTGTCGTCTCGCGCGCTTTCAGCCGAGACCTCAGCGTCGTTGGTCGCGCCTTCGCCGCCGATCCGGTGGCGGCGGCGTTGTATTACCGCGATGGTGCACCCCTCCCCGAGGGCAGCCGCATCGCCCAGCCCGAACTCGGCAGCGCCCTGGCGCAAGTCCGGGTGGCCGGCGCTGGCGATTTCTACACCGGCGCCTACGCCCGCCGTCTGGTCGATGGCGCCCCGCAAGCCGGCGCCGCCCTGAGCATGGACGACCTGCGTACCGCGTTGCCGCGTGTGCTGCCGCCGATCATCGTGCCGTCGCGCTATGCTGGTGATTCGGTCGCCTTCCTGCCGCTCCCCCTGGATGGCGGCCTCGCCGCTGCCGCCGCCTACCAGGTGCTGGCGCGTGACCCGGCCGCCCTCGATCAGGCAAATGCCCGCGCCCTCGGCGTCGCCACCCGCTTCCGCCAGCAGGGCGGAGAGGCCCAGGCGTTGCTGCAAACCGATGCGTCGGCAGCCGGGCTCGGCACCCTGCCGGCCTCCACCAGTTTGGTCACGCTGGACAATGCCGGCAACGCCGTCGCCTGCGCTTTCAGCATGAACAATCTGTTCGGCACCGGCCGTTTCGTGCCCGGCACCGGCATCTTGCTCGCCGCCGCGCCGAGCAAAATGTCCGCCCCGCTGCTCAGCGCGGCGATTGCCTACAACAGTAACCTGCATAATTTCCGCGCCGCCGTCGGTGGCAGCGGCCAGTCCGGCGCCGCGCTCGCGACCGCGGTGGCGATGGAACGCACCCTGACCACCGCCAAGGCGATGTCGCAGCCAGTGCCGGAACCCGGTCGTGCCAACGTCATCGGCTGTTCCGGCTACTTGCCCGGCAAGGAAGGCACCTGTGTTGCCGCGACCGACCCGCGTGGCGCCGGCCTGTCAGCCGGCAGCAACTAACCATGGCGCTTAAAATCGGGCGGGGCGCCTCGGCCCCGCCATTTATGGTGATGGACGTGATCACCGCCGCCAATGCCCGCCAGGCCAGCCTGCCGGTCGGGGCGCCGCATGTCATCCGCATGGAAGTTGGCCAGCCCGCCACCGGCGCCCCGGCCGGCGCCATCGCCGCCGTTCAGGCTGCGCTGCAGGCCGGCCTGCCGATGGGCTACACCGAGGCCTTCGGCCTGCCCAGCCTGCGTGCCCGGCTGCGGCGCCACATCGGCGAATGGTATGATCTGGACGTTGACGCCAGCCGCATCGCCGTCACCGTCGGCGCGTCGGGCGCTTTCCCGCTTGCCTTCCTCGCTGCCTTTGATCCCGGCGACCGGGTGGCGATGGCAACGCCGTTTTACCCGCCCTACGTCAACATCCTCACCGCGCTCGGCATGGTGCCGGTCATGCTGGAAACCGGGCCAGAAACCCGCTTTCAGCCGAGTGTCGCCGCGTTGGAAAAGCTGTACCCGCGTCCAGCGGGGCTCATCGTTGCCAGCCCCTGCAACCCCGCCGGCACCATGCTTCACCCCGATGAACTCGCCGCCATCGCCCGCTGGTGCCACGAAAACGGCGTCCGCCTGATCTCGGACGAGATTTACCACGGCCTGCATTACGATGCGCCGCTGGCCACCGCCGCCGCGCACAGCCCCAGCGCCATCGTGGTCAACAGTTTCTCGAAATACTTTTCCATGACTGGCTGGCGCATCGGCTGGCTGGTGCTGCCCGATGATCTCGTGCGCCCCGTCGAGTGCCTGGCGCAGAACATGTTCATCTCCGCCCCGCATATTGCCCAGATCGCCGCCGAAGCCGCGTTCGACTGCACGGAGGAGTTGGAAGCCAACATCGCCCGCTACCGCCGTTCCCGCGATCTGCTCGTGCGTGCGCTGCCGGCGGCCGGCTTCCCGCATCTCAGCCCGGCCGAGGGCGCGTTTTATCTCTATGCCGACGTCGCCGACCGCACCAACAACGCACAGGAATTCTGCGCCCGCATGCTGCGCGAAACCGGCATCGCCGCCAGCCCGGGCGTGGATTTCGACCGCGCCCGCGGCCACCATTTCGTCCGCTTCAGCTATTGCGGCCCTGAAGCGGACATGGTGGAGGCCGCGCGCCGGTTGGCGAACTGGCGGTAGTTAGCCGAGTTCCTGCTGCACCACACTCACCCAATACGCCGCCCCGGTCGGGATGATCGCGTCGTTGAAATTATAGTGCGGCGTATGCACCTGATGCGCCGTGCCGTCCGGATTGATCCCGTTGCCGAGGAAAATGAACGCCCCCGGCCGCTGTTCCATCATATAGGCGAAATCCTCGCCGCCAGTGGTCGGCGTGATATTCGGCATCACGTTGCCGCTGCCGACCAGGGCGCTCGCCGCGGCAATGGCAGTCTCGGTCTGCTCGTCCTGGTTGTGCAGCGGGGTGGCGAACCAGCCCAGCTCGACCTCCGCGGTGCAGCCATTAGCCGCCGCCATCGCATGCGCCAGATCGCGCATCCGGCGATCCATGATCTCCTTGGTTTCCTTGTTGAAATGCCGCATCGTGCCGGTAACCTCGACCTCCGACGGCATCACGTTGGACGATTGGTTGGACCCGCCATGGATGGAGCCGACGCTGATCACCGCGGTGTCCAATGGCGAGACGTTGCGGCTGACCACGGTTTGCAGCGCCATGATGTATTGCGCCAACGCGATGGTCACATCGGTTGCCTTGTGCGGCGTGGCGCCGCCATGCCCGCCGGTGCCGCGGAAAATCACCTGCCATTTGCCGCCACCGGCCATGAAGGCGCCTTTGCGAATGGCGAACTTGCCGGCTTCGTAGCCGGGCATGTTGTGCAGGCCGTAGATCGCGTCGCAGGGGAAACGCTCGAACAACCCGTCCTTCAGCATGGCGATGGCGCCACCGCGCCCTTCCTCGGCCGGCTGGAAGATCAGATTGACCGTGCCGGCGAAGTCCCGGTTGCGTGCCAGGTATTTGGCCGCGCCCAGCAGCATGGTGGTGTGCCCATCATGCCCGCAGGCATGCATCACGCCAGGGTTTTTAGACGCGTACTCCACCCCGGTCTGCTCCGGGATCGCCAACGCGTCCATATCCGCCCGCAGCCCGATGGCGGTGTGGCGGTTTGATGGACCAACCGGCCTGGTGCCGCGCACCACGCCTACCACGCCGGTACCGCCGACGCCTTCGGTCACCTCAATGCCCCATTCTTTCAACTTGGCGGCCACCAAAGCGGCGGTGCGCACTTCTTCCAACCCCATTTCGGGGTGGGCGTGGATGTCCTGACGGATCGCGGTGAGTTCCGCGTGGTCCTGGGAAATTTCGGCAATGATTTTGTCGAGGCTCATATTCCGTTCTCCTTACGCGCCCAGTTCCTGCTGCACGATCTGCGCCCAGTAGGCGACACCGTAGGGAATGACCGCGTCGTTGAAATTGTAATGCGGCGTGTGCACCTGATGCGTGCTGCCATCCTCGTTCACGCCATTGCCGAGGAAAATAAACGCCCCTGGCCGCTGTTCCATCATGAAGGCGAAATCCTCGCCGCCGGTGGTAGCCGGGGTATTCGGGTGCACCGAGCCTTCGCCAACCAGCGCACGGGCGGCGGCCAGGGCCACATCGGTCTGCTCGCTGGCGTTGATCAGCGGGGTGGTGCCCCAACGCAACGTCACCTCCGCCGTGCACCCGTTGGCGCCGGCCATCGCATGCGCCAGATCCGTCAACCGGCGGTCGATCGTCGCCATCACGTCCTTGTCGAAAGCCCGCATGGTGCCGGTGATTTCCATTTCTGACGGCATCACGTTGGGCGACTGGTTCGAGCCACCATGGATGGAGCCAACGCTGATCACCGCCGTGTCCAGCGGGGAGACGTTGCGGCTGACCACGGTCTGGATCGCCATCACGTATTGCGCCAGAGCGATCGAAACATCCGTAGATTTATGCGGATAGGCGCCGCCATGCCCGCCCGTGCCATGGAACACCACCTTCCACGCGCCGGTGCCGGCCATGAACGCGCCCTTGCGGATGCCGAACTTGCCGGCGGCATAGCCGGGCATGTTGTGCAGGCCGTAAATCGCATCGCACGGAAACCGCTCGAACAAGCCATCTTTCAGCATCGCATTGGCGCCGCCCCGGCCTTCTTCCGCCGGCTGGAAGATCAGGTTCACTGTGCCGGCGAAATCCCGATTCCGTGCCAGGTACTTGGCCGCACCCAGCAACATCGCGGTGTGCCCATCATGCCCGCAGGCATGCATCACGCCGGGGTTTTTCGACGCATATTCCACCCCGGTCTGCTCGGGGATCGCCAGCGCATCCATATCCGCCCGCAGACCAATGGCGGTGTTGCGGTTGGATGGTCCAACCGGCCTGGTGCCACGGATCACCCCCACCACACCGGTCACGCCGACGCCCTCGGTCACCTCAATGCCCCATTCCCGCAGCTTGGCGGCCACAATCCCGGCGGTGCGCACTTCCTCCAACCCCATTTCGGGATGGGCGTGAATATCCTGGCGGATCGCGGTCAGTTCGGCGTGATCCTGGGCGATATCGGCAAGCAGATGGTCGAGGGTCATGACACTTTTATTCCCGGCAAGGACGACAAGGCCGGGACACTAGAGCGGATTGTCGTCGTTTGAAAATGGTCCGGCGCTAGGCCCGCCGTACATTCCATAACAGGGCGAAATCGCATTCAACCATGTGGGTCAGATCGCGGCGATGCGCGGTCTTCGGATGCCAGAAGCCCAGCGGCACGCAGGCGACGTCGTCCATCGCGGTGCGTTGGGCGGCGTCCAGCGCCGCCTGCCGGGCGGCGGCGTCGGTGGCTGACAGCCAGTCATCGACATGTTTTTCCGCCTCGGCGCTAAAATACGATCCCGGCCAACCCGCCTCGGTCGGGCCGCGCGTGAAGTAGTTCACCGCCGGATTGGCCAGCGACAGCGCCATCGCGCTGGTATGGAACATGCTCCACCCGCCCTTATCCGGCGGCGCTTTGGAATTGCGCCGTTGCAGCATGGTGCCAAAGTCCATGTCCGCGACTTCAACATTGAAGCCGAGGCGCTTCAGCAGGTCAGCGGAAATCAGACCTTGGTTGGACAGCACACTGTAATCGGTCGGGTTGATGATCACCACTTTCTCGCCGTTATAGCCGGCCGCTTTCACCGCGGCGCGCAAGGCGGCGAAGTCTTTCGGCGCCTTCATTGCCGCCCCACCATATTCGCTCACACCGGGCAAGCCGCACAGGAACAGCGAAGCGCATTCGCTGAACGGCTCATCGTCACCTTGAATGGCGCGCAAATAGTCGGTCTGGGTCACCGCATCCCGCACCAGCCGGCGGATGGCGACGTTGTTGAACGGCGGATGCAGAAAATTGAATCGCGCCACTGAGCCCAGACCGTACGGGCTCACATTGCGCACCACGATATTCGGGTCCTTGCTGAATTGTGGCACAAGATCCAACAAAGCGGCTTCGTACCAATCAACTTCCCCCTTGGTCAGGGCCGCGGCGGCGGTCGCCTGGTCGGGGATAATGCTCCATTCCACCCGATCAAAATAAACCCTCTTGCCGCCAGCGGTCCATTCCGCCGGCTCGTCACGCGGCACGTAGGCGTCATTGCGCTGGTAAACCACCCGGCTGCCGGGCGTATATTCGCCCTGGACGAATTTATACGGGCCTGAGCCAATAACCTCGGTCACCGGCTTGAACGGATCGGTAACCGCGAGGCGTTCGGGGATAATGAACAGCGGGATCGGGGCCGGGTGCGCCAGTGCGTCAATCACTGCCCCCATTGGCCGCTTTAGAATGATCCGAAAGCTGCGGTCGTCCGGCGCGTCCATCCGGTCGGTAAACGACGCCAGCGCCTGGCCGAAGCTATCGCGCGCGGCCCAGCGCCGGATGCTGGCAACGCAGTCCCGTCCGCGCACCGGCTCGCCGTCATGGAATCTCAGCCCAGGGCGCAGCTTGAAGGTCCACACCCGATTGTCCGCAGACACGCTATGGCTTTCGACCATTTGCGGCTGTGGCTGGTTCTTGCCATCGACCCCATACAAGCAATCGAACGCCGCAAAGCCGTGATTGATCGTCACCCCGGCGGTACTGATAGTGGGGTCGAGGAAGGAGAGGTTGGCCGACGGGATCACTCGCAACGTGCGCGCCCGCATATCCTGGCCCAAAGCTGGCGCCGACAAAGCCGCAGCGGCCGCAGCTTTCATCACGGTGCGTCGGTGTAGTCCGGTTGAACGGGTTGGCTGAGATGGCATGTCACGCTCCTCCGGCCGACACGGCGGCCTTGCCGCCATACTAGACCGTGCCCCCCTGGTTAGGCCAGTCGCCGGGCCAGTGCGTAGACCGGGCGCAGCAGGAACGGCGATAGAAATAGCGGGAACTGGCAGAGCGCGAAAAACAGCGCCAGCCGCGCGTCCGCCGCCGCTGGCAGCACCGCCAGATACAGCGCCATGTTGCGATTGCCGGACAGCATGCCGGCGGAGGCGGCGACGCGCCAGCCGAACGGCGCCAACACCAAGGTCGTCAGTGCATTAAAGCCGAAATCCGCCGCCACTGCCGCCACAAAGGCCACCGCCACCCAAAGCGGATCGGCCAGCATGCGCGCCGCCAGCCCGTCCATCACCCCAATGCCGTAGACCAGCACCAGCCACACCACGCCGCCATCCACCGCCGGCCCGAAGGGTGCGAGCCGCTCGGGCCCAACCACCCGGCGAATGCCGATCGAAAGTACCAGCGGCAGCCCGACCACCAGCGCCAGCCGCCCCATAAAAGCGGGCAGAGAGATCGCCAGGTCCACCCCGATCAGCGCGTAGACCATCGGCGGCGCCGTCAGCGGCAGCGCAATCGTCGTCACCAGCGTGGCGATCAGTGACAATTCCGGGTCCAGCCCCACCATGCGCGCGAACGCGGCGCCAGACGTCGCCGCGCAGCCAGTGGCGAAAATCACCACCCCGGCGGCAATCCCGGCATCGAGGTGCAGCGCCTCTACCGCCAACCAGGCGATCACCGGGCAGACCAGCGCATGAAAGCCCACAATCACCGCCAGCCGCACCGGCTGGCGCAAATGGCCGATCGCCGCCGGGATATCCACCCGCAGCAGCACCAACGTCATCAAGCCGATAATCGAAGGCGCGATCACCGGATGGAATACCCGCGCCAGCGGCGGCACCAGCACGCCGAGAAACACGCCCCCGCCCAGCAATGCCCCGCCATGTCGGGCGGAACTGGCGAGAAAGCGCAGTGCCGGGTTGGATGCGTTCACCAAGTGTTCTATACCCTCTGCCTCTGCGACCGCTGTCGCGCCCTCATCACCTGCCGGGAATTATGACCGAGTATCTCTCCCGCCTGAACCCCGAGCAGCGCGCGGCTGTCGAGACCGTCGATGGCCCGGTGCTGGTGCTCGCCGGCGCGGGCACGGGCAAAACCCGCGTGCTGACCACTCGGTTCGCGCATATTTTGCTGACCCAGCGCGCCTTCCCCAACCAGGTGCTGGCGGTGACCTTCACCAACAAGGCTGCGCGGGAAATGCGCGAACGTGTGGCCAGCATACTTGGCCAACCCGCCGAGGGGCTGTGGCTCGGCACCTTCCACGCGCTGTGCGCCCGCATGCTGCGTCGCCATGCCGAACTGGTCGGGCTGACCAGCAGCTTCAATATTCTCGATACCGACGACCAGTTGCGCCTGCTGAAACAGGTGATGGAAGCCGAGCGGATCGACACCAAACGCTTCCCACCGCCGGCGCTGATGGCGATCATCCAACGCTGGAAGGACCGCGGCATCCCGCCAGACCGGGTGACGGCCGCCGACGACAGCGATTTCGCCAATGGTCAAGCCAAAGCGCTCTACGCCGCTTATCAGGACCGTTTGCGCACCCTCAACACCGCCGATTTCGGCGATCTGCTGTTACAAATGACGGAAATCCTGCGCACTCACCCCGAGGTGCTGGCGCAATATCATCGCATGTTCCGCTACATCCTGGTCGATGAGTATCAGGATACCAATCTGGTCCAGTATCTCTGGCTGCGGCTGCTGGCCCAGGGCCACAAGAACATTTGCTGCGTCGGCGATGACGACCAGTCCATCTACTCCTGGCGCGGAGCGGAAGTGGAGAATATCCTCCGCTTCGAGAAAGATTTTCCCGGCGCCATCATCGTCAAGCTCGAAGCCAACTACCGCTCCACCGCGCCCATTCTGGCCGCCGCCGCCGGGCTGATCGCGCACAATTCCGGCCGACACGACAAAACCCTGCGCACAGGCAAGGCGGATGCATCCGGGGAAAAAGTCACCGTCGTCGGGTTGTGGGATTCCGACGAGGAGGCCCGCATGGTGGGCGACAGGATGGAGAATCTGCGCCGGGACGGTCATAAACTGTCCGAAATGGCGGTGCTGGTGCGCGCCGGCTTCCAAACCCGCGCCTTTGAGGAGCGGCTGATCACCCTCGGACTGCCCTATCGCGTCGTCGGCGGCCTGCGTTTTTACGAACGCGCCGAAATCCGCGACGCCATCGCCTATTGCCGCGTCCTGCATCAACCCGCCGATGATCTTGCGTTCGAACGTATCGTCAACCTGCCCCGTCGCGGCGTCGGCGAGCAGGCGTTGCGGGCGATGCATGAACGCGCCCGCGCCGCCACCATTCCCCTCACCGCGGCCGCCGCATCACTGGTGGAAGATAGCGGCCTGCGCGGCAAAGTCCGCGCCGCCGTCGGTGAACTGCTGAACCAGTTCGACCAATGGCGCGCGGGTCTCGATCGCGACGGCCATGTCGACACCGTCGCCCGCATGCTGGACGAAAGCGGCTACACCGGCATGTGGAAAGCCGACAAGTCGCCCGAAGCCCCAGGCCGGTTGGACAATCTGAAGGAGCTGGTACGCGCCCTGGCAGATTACGAAAGCCTCGCCGGCTTCCTTGATCATGTCAGCCTGGTGATGGAAAATGAGGAAAGCGGGGAGACCGATCGCGTTAGCCTGATGACCATGCATGGTGCCAAGGGCCTGGAATTCGACACCGTCTTTCTCCCGGGTTGGGAAGAGGGCCTTTTCCCCAGCCAGCGCAGCATGGATGAAAGCGGCACCAAAGGGTTGGAGGAGGAGCGCCGGCTGGCCTATGTCGGCATCACCCGCGCCCGCAAGCGCGCCATCATCTCGCACGCCGCCAACCGGCGCATTTACGCCAACTGGCAATCCAACGTGCCTAGTCGCTTCATCGAGGAACTGCCGGAGGACCAAATCGAGGTCGCCGGCTCCGCCGCCAGTCGCCGCCCGATGCAACAGGCCGCACCCGTCGCCTTCCCGATGATGGCGCGCAAACCGCGGGAGGTTCCTGCCTGGGAAGCTCCGATCCGCCCGAAACGCGAGGCGGCTATGCCAGTTGGCACGCGGGTCTTTCACGAGAAATTCGGCTACGGCACCGTCACCGTGGTGGAGGATGACAAATTGAACGTCAGTTTTGACAAGGCCGGCGACAAGCGGGTGATCGACCGCTTCGTGGTGCCAGCATGATCCGTCACGCAACCCAGTTGGAAACCATCACGCTGGTGGTGCCCGAACATGCCCTCGATGCCTACGAGGCCGCTTTGGCCACCGCCTGCGGCACGGTCGGGTTCTTCCTCGATGAGCGCACCCGGATCTGGACCATCGAAGGGGTCAAGGACCAGGGCCAGAAGGAAGCCGAACTCGCCGGCGCATTAGCCCTCGCCGCGTTGATGACCGGGATAGAAGTTAACCCCACCCGTCGGGCGACGGAAGCGGAGGGCTGGCTGGCACGCAATCAGCAAAGCTTCCCCGAACAACTGGTTGGCAAGCGGTTCGCCGTGCGTGGCACACACCTGAAAGGCCGGGCTGCGGCCGGCAAACTGGAATTGCTGCTCGATGCCGGTATCGCCTTCGGCTCCGGCGAACATGGCTCCACCCGCGGCTGCCTGCGGGCGTTCGAAATTGTGGCCCATCGCAAGCCCCGTCGCATTCTGGACCTCGGCACCGGCTCCGGCATTCTCGCCATGGCGGCGGCCAAGGCGTTGCACCGCAAGGTGCTGGCCACCGATATAGACCCGTGGTCGGTCCGGGTGGCGCGCTCGAACGCCAAGCTCAACCGCATGGGGCCGATGCTGCGAGCGGAACGCGCCGATGGTTGGCTGTCCACCTGTGTACGCAAACCGGCACCGTATGATCTGGTATTTGCCAATATCCTGGCGCGACCGCTGTGTGCGATGGCCAAAGACCTCGCCCAGCATCTCGCGCCGGGCGGTACGGTGATCCTGGCCGGCCTGCTCACCAGCCAACGCCGCTGGGTGCTGCACGCGCACCGCCAAGCCGGGCTGGTGCTGGAATCAACATTGCACGAAGGCCGCTGGGCGACGCTGGTGCTCAGGAAGCGGTAGTGCGTTCGCTTTTAGGTCAAAAACAACGCCGCCACCCTTGTCCTACGCCGCACTTAAATCCGTGAAAGTGCGCCGTGGGCAAGGATGGCGAAGACAGTTTTTTGCTGCTTTTTTTCAAAAAGCAGCGCGTCAAGTGAAGGCTTACGCGAGTTGGATACGGCCGCTCTGCTTTTGCCCGCCAAAACGCTCGGCATTGTGCTGGGCAACAAAGTTCGGGTCGAACGCCATCGCCAGATCACCACGGTTGAGGCCGATATCAGCCAGTTCGTGGTCGGTCAGGCCAGCCAGTTCATCCATCGCAGCCCGACGACGCAACCAAGCGCCGACGCGGGCGAAAATGCCGGGGGTCTTGGCATCGCGCGCATCAACGTCAAAATAGTTGCCGTTGAAGCTATTGGAGAACTCGTAACCGGCATTGCGGTCGCTGTTCGGATTAAAATACGTAGCAAGGCTGGTGGGCATCATCAGCGCCAACTCTTCCGTGGCATAGCGGGGGGTCATGGTATGCGTCCTGGGTTTAACCGTGGCGGACCTTGTGCGAACCTGCACGCGGCCACGCGGTTTTGATGCAGCGCAACATAGTCGTCGTGGCCCTGTGGATAAACTGCCGGTTTGCTCCGTCAGCCATGCTTTGAACGCATGATGATTAAGTTAGATATGAATATTCGTTAAGTCTGATGTGAAGGAATGCCACGGTGAGCGCCATGATCCTGACCAAATTGCGTGAAGAGTTGCGGCGCCTGTCGCTCGATGGTCTATTGGTCCCTCGCTCGGATGAGCATCTCGGCGAATACGTTCCCCCGAGTGCGGAACGCCTGCGCTGGCTCACCGGCTTCACCGGCAGCGCCGGTCTGGCCGTCGTGCTGGCCGATCGCGCCTGCGCCTTCACCGATGGCCGCTACGTGTTGCAACTCGCCGCCCAGACGGACCCGACCGTGTGGGAACGTCGGCACATCATCGATGAACCGCCACCGGCCTGGATTGTCGCCGCCGCCGGCCGCGACGCCCGCATCGGTTACGACCCGTTGCTCCTCGCGGAAGACAGCATCGCCCGCTTCACTGAGGCAGGCCTGACCATGGTGGCGCTCGAAACCAACCCGGTGGATACGATCTGGACCGACCGCCCCGCCCCGCCGCTTGCCCCCGCCACCCTGCATCCGCTCGCCTATGCCGGCCAGGACAGCGCCGCCAAACGCGAAGACATCGCCAAAGCTCTGCGCACCGCCGGGCAGGATGCCGCTGTGGTGACCGATCCGGCGTCCATCGCCTGGCTGCTCAACATCCGCGGCGCCGATGTCCCCTATACCCCCTTCGCCCTCGGCTTCGCCCTGGTGCATGCCGACGGTGGCTGCGAACTGTTCATGGCGCCGGAGAAAATTCCGGAGGCCACCCGCGCCTGGCTCGGCAACGCCGTGTCCATCGCCCCCCGCGCGGCCTTGCCCGCTGCGCTCGGCCGCCTGCGCGGCAAAACCGTGCGCGTTGATGCCACCGGCTCGCCCGCCTGGTTCGCCCAGCACCTGCGCGC
>Ga0164297_10002380_pt1 | contig 18707 bp, 37 predicted proteins | sample GEODES058metaG_FD_113539 | JGI IMG/M metagenome (GOLD analysis project Ga0164297, IMG submission 113539) | Dystrophic lake water microbial communities from Trout Bog Lake, Wisconsin, USA - GEODES058 metaG | ecosystem: Environmental > Aquatic > Freshwater > Lake | place: USA: Trout Bog Lake...
GGACTCCCCCGGGGGCGCATCGTTGAGGTTTACGGGCCTGAGTCGTCGGGTAAGACCACGTTGGCGTTGCATGTGGTGGCGAACGCTCAAAAGCTGGGCGCGGCGGCGTACATCGACACTGAGAACGCTCTGGACCCGGTGTATGCGCGGAATCTTGGTGTTGACGTTGATCAGTTGTTGGTGTCGCAACCGGATGACGCGGAGGAAGGCTTGCAGATCGCTGAGGTTTTGATCGACTCCGGTGATGTGTCGCTAGTGGTGTTAGACAGTGTGGCGGCGATGGTGACGCGCCGCGAGTTGGAAGGCGATTACGGCGACTCCAACGTAGGCGCCCATGCTCGACTGATGTCGCAGGCGATGAGAAAACTGGTTGGCCGCTGCAAAGACAAGAATGTTTTGTTCCTGGCGATCAATCAACTTCGCATGAAGGTGGGAGTGATCTACGGTTCTCCTGAGGTCACTACGGGCGGTTTGGCGTTGAAGTTCTTTTCGTCTGTGCGCCTTGATGTTCGGCGGATTGAAACGGAGAAGTCGGGCACTGAGGCTGTGGGTAACCGTACCCGGGTGAAGGTCGTGAAGAATAAGTGCGCCCCTCCCCTGCGTGTCGCGGAGTTTTCCATCGACTACGGGACGGGAATTTCGCGTCTTGGTGAGATTGTGGATTTGGGTGTCGCTTCGGGTCTGATTTCTAAGGGCGGCGCGTGGTTGAGCTACAAGGACAGCAAGTGGCAGGGCAGGGCGAACGCGGTTGCCGCACTTGAGGGTGATTCCGTTTTGGCCGGTGAACTTGAGGAACTGATCAGGAATGGCTGACGATTTCCGCCGGCTGATGATCAGTGCGCGGCTGCTTGGTTTTCAATATGCGGGAAGAACCGGCAGGGGGCACCATCAGTTCGTCCACTCTAAGGGCAAAATTACTTGTTCTTCCACTCCTAGCGATCCGCATTGTTGGCATAACGCTTTGCGGGATATGGAGAAGTTGGCTGGGATGAAGATCGACCGATCAGGCAGAAAGCCGCGTTTGATATGACTGATTATAGTGTTGTGCGCGACTTCTTTGATCGTCCGTTTGTTACTGAGCAGGGTCCTCTTGAGTTTGTTAAGGGCCGGAAAAGCCCAGTTAACGCGGAGCCGTACACGCGGATTTCCACCCTAGCTGGTGCGCTTGACGAGAAGTCTGGCTTGATTGATTGGACTGCGGCCCGGGCGGTCATCGGTTTGGTCAAGGACGATCTTGAGGCGCGTCGGCGCGGCCAAGACGGCGCGATTTTCGCTGGCGTGGCTAATCTGATGTCTAATCACGCGGACCCGTGGGCGGTCCCTGAAGGTAAAAAGCCTTTGAAGGAGTTGGTGGAGAAGGCTAAAACGAGGGGTGGCAGCGAGGACGCGGCTGATCTTGGTACTGCGTTTCATGGTTTGACAGAAGTCATTGATCGCGGCGGTGAGCCGGCGTATGTGCCCCGCCAGCTTGGTCCGTGGCTGGACGCTTATCGCGAGACGATGTCACGGTTTGAATCGGTGCTTGTTGAGCCGTTCGTTGTTAATGACGAGTTGCGGGTCGCAGGGTCACCTGACCGCTATTTGCGGGATGTTGAGACTGGCCTCGTTGTTTGTGCGGACATCAAATCGGGTTTGAATGAACCTGATTTTCCGATGAAGGTGACGATCCAGGTCGCTATCGGCGCGAATGCGGTGCGTTACGATCAGGCCACGGGTGACCGTTTCCCGATTGATTGTTCTCACGATGTTGGGCTTTTGATTCACGCCCCGATTAAAGCGCAGAATCCCCGGGTTGATCTTTACCGTTTGGATTTGCGGGTTGGTTGGCGTTTGGCGAAGCTGTCCCATCAAGTTCGCACTGAGCGGAAAATCGCGAAATTGGAGAAATGGAAATGAGTATTTTCACCGAAGATCAGATTGAGCATTTGTTGATGGGGCTGGCGAAAAATCGGGTTAAGTCCGATCCTCGCGGGATGGCGTATCTTGAGCAGCACGATGTGCGAGCGCACCTGAATCGAGTGTTCGGTTTCGGGAATTGGTCGCAACAGGTGACACGTCAAGCCTTGGCGTTTGAGGAGCCGGCGAAAACGCAGGGCAAGTGGGACGTGTGTTACACGGCGAGTGTGAAGCTCATTGTTCGCGGTCACGATAACAATTTCTGCGAGTATGAGGATTCCGCGACGGGTTTCGCGCAGAATCAGCCCCGGGGCATGGGGCATGACCTAGCGTTGAAGTCTGCTGTTTCGACGGCGTTGAAGCGTGCCGCCACATCTTTGGGTGACCAGTTCGGCCTGTCCTTGTATGCGGGCACTACGGACCCGATTGTGCGAGTGGTGGTTGGTCGCGAGGAGAAGCCGCCGGCTGAGGTTATCGACAACATGGAAGGCCGGGGTGCGCTTCGGTCGCTGTGTGAGGAAAAGGGTTGGCGCCCAGAGGTTGTGGCGAAAGTGTTTGAGGAACGCATGAAGATGCCTGCTAGGTCTGCACCTAATGACGAACTGTCTGCCTTCGTGGCCCTTGTGCGCGGGGGAATGATCCAGGTGGGCGACGAGTGACCCAGGTTTTGCCGCCCCGGGCTTTCAGCGCCGATGAGGATTGGCACGCCGGTTTCGATATGGCGTTGCCGTGTGATCGTTCTTCCGACTGTGATTTTGAGGCGTCTTGGCTGGTGTCTCAGCACGGCTGCGTGGTTGTGAATCTTTGCGATGAACACATGATGGAGTGTTTCCGCGAAGTCAACGGCATTATCGCGCAGCTAGGTTTGGTGCGGTGCGCCGCCTGCGAGGGCAACTTCCGCAGGTTCGATAGGTTCATTAAGGCGGTGAAAATTTAGATGGATTGGAATCCGATCACTGTCGAGTCGGCCTTGTGGGAGTTGAAGGAACGTATCGCTAAAGGCGTCCTCGTTGTCGATAAAGCACTTGAGGAATTTGATGCCGCCGACGAGGTTTTCGTCATGGCCGAAGCGAAAGCCTATCTTGAGTTCGACGGCTACCCGGCGCATGAACGAAAGTATCGGGTTGCTTTGGCTGTCGCGGATGAGCGGAAAGCCCGCCGGATAGCGGAAAGGGCTTACCGGAAGTCCATGAATAACATGACCGCGCTGCGTAATGGTCTTGAGGCTATGCGTTCGATTGGTGCAGGAGTTCGGGAAAGTTTCGGAGTGGTAGGAGAAAAATGATGTACGAAGCTGATTGGTGTGCCCGTATGCGCGACACGTTTACGGTGATGACTCAGATGAATCGCATCATTGATGACGTGCCTGATGAGAGTGTGCGTCAAATGTTTTATGTTCAGCGCGATAGGTTCCTTGAGGCGTTGAAGGCGAAGCGTGATTCGTCTGCTGAGGAACGCGAGTTGAAGGATATGTACGAGTCGTTGGCGTGACTGAGGTTGAGTGCCGGCGCATCGTGAATGCACGTTCTGGTGGCTTGTGTGAGCGGTGCGGCAAGTGGGGCGGGACGACGTTGCATCACCGCCGTAAACGCTCTCAGGGCGGCGGCTGGACGCCAGTGAATTGCGTGGCGTTGTGCGGTCATGGCACTTCGGGATGCCACGGGTGGGTTGAGGAACACCCAAAATTGGCTGAGGTTGATGGCTGGCATGTTCGCCCGTGGCAGCAGCCGGGGAAGGTGTTGTACCGGGGCGCGTGGGCGACGTTGAGCGATGACGGGACGGTGACGTATGAACAACAATTATCTTGACGATCCTGAAGATAACGATCAGTTGCAGAACGAGCTTTCGCGGTTGTCCCGCGTACACGTCGAGGAACCTAAAGGGATCGACAATGTGCATCCGGTGAAGCTGATCTTTCTGTCGTTTTCGTTCATTTTCGTCATCTGGTCTGTTGTGGCAGGCGTTGCCGGCATCATCTCCGATGCTGTGGTGGGCGCTATCCTCGCCGCGCTGGCGTTGTTGAATCTTGTCCTGATGATCGGGTTGAAAGATGAGTGAGGATGTCGCCGCCCTGGTTCGCCGCTGCGTCCAGCCGGGTTTACCTCACTCTGTGTGGCAGCAGCTTTTTACTGCGTCCCGCACTTTGTTGCGGGAAAACATTCCCGCTGATGTGCTTGAAGAAGCGCTTCAGGAGTGGGATAACCGCCCGGGTTTGGCGCCGGGTATGTTGCCGCATTTGGTGTCGGATGTGGTGCGCCGCCGCAAGTCTGCGGTTCGCGAGGAAGCTCATGTGGCCTACCTGCGTGGTTGGGAGGCCCGTCTAGAACGGGAGATGTCCGCTGGCGCGTGAACTACCGCAAGATTTGATTGCGGAGATGGCAGCACTGGGTTCGATGATGATTTCGTCAACCGCTATGACTGAGGTAGTGGATGCGTTGAAGCCCGCCGATTTTTATCGACCGGCGCATGAGCAGATTTTCCGCGTGATTGTTGACTTGTTCACCGCCGGCAGGGCCGTTGATGCGGTGACGGTGTCTGACGAATTGCAGCAGCGCGGAAAACTACGGAACTGCGGGGGGCCGCAGTATCTTTACGAACTCACTCAGGTCCCTCCTGGCGCGGTGAACGCTGCGTCTTACGCCCAGATCGTGCGGGACAAGGCCACGCGGCGCCGGCTGATTGCCTGCGGTCACAGGTTTTTAGAGTTGGGCGCGGGCGACGGCAGCGAGCTAGAGGAGGTTTTGTCGCAGGCCGAATCTTTTCTGCGTGAGGTTCGCACTCCCCGCGAGAAGGTCGCTGATTTTGACTCAATGGTTGTTGAGTGGCGGAAATGGGTCGAGTCGGATTCCGCCGCCGATTTGATTGCTACACCGTGGGTGAAGCTGAATGAAATCCTGTCGGGCGGGCTGTATAAAGGCAAAACCTACATCTTTGGTGGCCGGCCTGGGCAGGGGAAAAGCCTGTCAGGTCTAAATATCGCTGCTCATGCCGCTGAGCAGGGAAAAACGGTGTTGATTTTTTCGTTGGAGATGCCCCGCAACGAGGTAGCTAGTCGGCTGCTGTCCGCTGGCGCCCAGGTGCAGTTTCAGCGTTTGGCTCGCCGCAGCATGGATGAGAACACTGCTGCGGCTGTGTACGAGTATGCGACACGCAATGCCGGTATGCGTCTCTACGTTGTCGATAAGGCGTCGTTGACGGTGGAGCAGATCGCCGCTCATTGCCGATCTGTGAAAGACCTCGATCTGGTGTTCATCGACTACGCGCAGCTTGTTGCGGCCAGTGATTCGCGGGTGTCGAGGGATCAGCAGGTCGCTCATGTGTCCAGAACTTTGAAGGTTTTGGCGAAAGATTTGAATGTGGTGGTGGTGTTGGCGGCGCAGCTTAACCGGCAGGTTATTGATCCGAAAACGGGCAAGGCCCGAATGCCGTCTTTAGCGGATTTGAGGGAGTCGGGCAGCCTAGAAGCGGACGCCGACGCCGTGCTGTTTTTGCACCGCCCCGACGAGGACGATGGGACTGTGGACATTGTGGTCGCGAAAAATCGAAGCGGCTTAACGGGCATGGTGCCGCTGATTTTCCTCGCTAATCAGGCGAGGTTGGGGTGAATCCGGTGCAGGCGGATTGGATGGGTGCGGCGAATTGCGTTGTCGATGATCCGTTTGATACTCGCTTTATCCGCCGGCCCTCTCCTATTGAGGAGGACGAGTGGGGATTCATTTGTTCTCAGTGTTCAGTGTTCAGCGAATGCCTTCAATGGGCCGATGAGGTTGGTGCGATAGACGTGTGGATAGCTGGGGAATACCGTGAGCCGCAGTAAAGATAAGGGCACGGCGTTTGAGACGAGCATTGCCCGGGGTTTAGCTGCGGCTTTGAACGATGACCGGGTGGAGCGCCGCGCCCGCACCGGAAGCAAAGACACCGGGGATATCGCGGGCGTTCGGCATCAGGGTAAACGAGTGGTCATTGAGTGCAAGAATCGGCGCAGTTCGGATTTCCCCGGGTGGGTGCGCGAAGCCCATGTCGAGGCCGGCAACGACGACGCTCTTGTCGGTTTAGTGATCGCTAAACGTCACGGCAAAACCGATCCGTTATCGCAGTGGGTTGTGATGGAGGTTAGGGATTTGGTGGCGTTGTTGACGGGGCAGTTTCAAGATGGGTGTTATGAATGACTAGTGCTTTATGGTGGATGGTGATGGCTGTGTGCCCTTGGTTGGGTGTTTTGATCGCTTTTGTGGTTTTGTTCCTTGAGTGGAGCAACCGTGGTAATGGCGAAAAAACGGTGTGGGATGACGATGATGATTGATACGGTCGTCGCGTCTGTGGCTGATTTGCAGGAAATGTTTTCTCACGATAAAACTTGTGAGCATCGTTTGTGCGCGGATTATGTTGTTGTCAGTTCTTGCGATGAACCCGTGTCATGGTTGCATGTTTGTTCTGCGTGTGGGGCGCATTCGTTAACATGCGAAGGTCATCATAATCGTTTCGTTTCGGGTCAGCACAACAATATACGCTGCTCTAAGTGCGACATTTTGTTTTTTACTTTTTCCGATTATTGTCGAGCGATGTTTAGGGTGTGAATCATGTTGCCTGCGGATGATGTGTTAGACCCTGATTGGGATGCTCCTTTAGCTGATGAGCAGTGGCGTGCGGTGTGGTGGATGTTTGAGCCGGAAGTCACATCAGTTTTATCGGCTTGATGTCGATGCCTTCGCTGACTAATTTTCCGCCGCGAATTTTCGTCGGGTGAACTCGTATGTCTAGCAGCGCTCGCACGGTGCGGCGTTTGTCGGCCATGCTGCCCCCATCCCACGTTTCCGCCGTCAGTATGTTTCGTCGCGCTATTTGTGTTTTAGGTCGAAGTGCGGCGATTTTAGCTCGCCGGTCTTTTTCGATTTGGGCGAACACGGTGGCGGAAACTTCCTCGTTGATTGATTTCGCGATCCAATCTTCTAAATCCTTTTCCAAGGCCGATATTCGTTGTTGGGCTTCGTCGGCGGGGTTAATGTTTCGCACGTTGGGGTCTATGTTTCTCATCCGCCTGAGGACGGCTGCGGTGACTAGTTCGTCTACGAGTTCTTGCTGTCGGGCGCAGCAACCATTTTTGCACGAATAGGCTGGGTTTCTTTTTTGTCGCCTGCCTTGCTGGTACGCCCCTCTCCATCGGAGGGCGGTTCCGCATTTGCCGCATTTGGCGATGCCTGAGCAGAGTGTTTTGGATTCCGGCCCGGGCGTGACGGTGAGCGCTTTACTGGATGCCACTAAAGCATTGTGTTCGTTTTCGGTGATGATGGCCGGCCATTTTCCTTTGCCCACTATTCGGTCTTGGTGGACTCGCAGGGCGGCGATTTGTGGATTGATGAGCCAGCGTCCGAAGCTGCTGGAACTGGCCGGCGCGTGTCCTGTTGCTCGGAGCCACGCTAGAACGGTGTTGCGGCTTTCGCCCCGCAGCACTCTGTGCGCCGCTTCTCGCGCCCGGGGTCCTTCAACTGGGTCTAGTTCCCATTGTGGGCGGGAGCCGGGGATGCGCGGTACTGCCCTGTATCCCCACGGCGCTCTGCCGTGTGGTGTGCCATCTGCTGCGGCCCCCCTCATGCCGCGTAGGACTCGTTCACGCAGTAGGTCGGATTCGCGTGCGGACAGGTTGAAGAATAGGTTGCCCATGAATCGGTCGTCGCCCATGCTGGGGTCCAGCACCCGCCCTGAGAACGCTAGGGGCACTTGCTTTTCGGCGCACAGGTTGAGTAGCCGTGCGCCTTCCTCCGCGTCTCTGGTGGCCCTAGAGGCTTCCCAGGCGACGAGAATGTGCCCAGGACGTAGGTAGGTTTTGAGTTCTCCCCATGCGTCTCTGGTTTTGGTGCCGTATCGGGCGGCTCCGATGCCGTCGTCAACGAACACTTTTTCGACGGTGATGTTGTTGGCTTGGCACCATTGACGGTTTTCCCGTTCCTGTTCGCGGAGGGATTTGCCGTCACTGGCGGTGCTTTTCCGCAGGTAGAGGACGGCGGTGTGTTCGCTGAGTTCCATGCGCCGAATCTAGCATCCCTATTGCAACGCTGTCTCAACTGAGTGTGTGATTAGGGCTACAAGAAGTAAGCCCTGATCAGGGCGGCTTTCTGAAGTTTAACCCCAGTGTTCCTCTGGGGTTTTTTTGTGTACCCCAGCATACGGAAGGAGCATGGTGAATCCCCATCTAAACACTCGCGCCGCCATTTTGGAGCGCCGGGAGCGTGTAGCGGCCCTGGTTCGGCGGGGATGGTCAGACCGGCGAATCGCTGAGGAGACAGGGCTTAATTCGCACACGGTGCAGCGCCATCGGCGGGGCATGGGCCTCTCCCAGCCGCGCCGCCCCGATTTGACTGTCGAGGAAATCGGGTTTGCACGCCGGCTGCTTGAGGACGGCTGCTCGTACCACGAAGCGGCCCTGTCGGTGGGATGCGCGGACAGCACGATCCGCCATCATGTGCCGGGTTTCACCAAAGACCGCAAAGAGTCGGCGTTGCTGGCCGCGCTGGGGAAACGGTGGGCGCGGTTGGAGCGGGACATTGATCGGGGCAATTGGGCGAAGGCTGGGGTGGCGTGATGTGGCAGGACGATGCGGCGTGCGCCGGCATGGACACTGAGATTTTTTACGCGCAGGAGGGGCCGTCGCAGGCAATTGCCTTTGAGACTTGTTCACGTTGCCCTGTTTATGACCATTGTTTTCAGTATGCGGTCGATAACAAAGAGGAGTTCGGCGTGTGGGGCGGTTTGGCTTTCGACGCCCGTGATCGTAGGGGGCGTCGGTGGCGGTGAGGTTTTATGGCGATCCGGCGCGGTGGCTGATTTTCCGGTTTAAGCCTAAAGACTGGGTTTTGATTCCACCACAGAACCAGGACGATGGCTGGGTTTCTTATTCATCATTTGATGATGCACGCAATGCGTTCATTGCTTCCACCGCTTAGGAGAAAAGTGTCTTATTTGTCGCCTCGCCAGCACTACATTTTAGCGAACAGCATTCTTCAGGAGGTTTCTGAAAAAGCCGATCCGTATCTTGATGTGGATATGATGGCTTTGGCTCAGGCGCACGCCCTTTTGGCGCAATGTCATTACATGATGGAGGAGTCGTGAAGTCGTTGGTCGCCGCTGTTGCGGCGGGTGTGGTGTTGGCTCCTGCTGCTCATGCGGACCCTAGTGATGATTTTATCGCTAGGTATGCGTGGAGCGCGGCCCCGGCTGTGTGTAATGGCTTGTTTCAGAGTCCTAACGCGGCGGGTATTTTGGCGACGGCTTTTGTGATTGAACGCGATACTGGGTGGAATGATTTTCAGGCCGGTGAAGTTATCGCGTTGGCGGTTGCGGATGCGTGTCCGCAATTGTTGCCGTTGTTGCGGTCGTTCGCCCACCCGGTGAGGGGTTCCGTTGTTTGATCCGCTGGTTGATGAGTTGCCGGATGATGTGAAAGCCGATCTTGCGGAGGAGTTTCGGGTGTTGCGGTTGCGGTTTCCTCCGCGTTTGATGCCTGTGCCGGCGGATGCGATTTTCATCCGCGACTATTTAAGCTGACAGGATGATATGTCTCTGATGTGGACGCCGTGTTCCGTTTGGCCGCTATCCCAGTCCACAACGACGTAGCCGCCCCAGTGCCCATCACTGATGACGGTTCCTGATCGCCGGCCAACTTTGATGCGCGAACCTTTTTTCAGTGCCATTGCTTGGTCTGCATTGATCATTACGATGCCTTTCTGGTGGGCCGCTTAACGGCGGGCTTGGCGGGTTTGTCTCCCACCATGACAACGGAGCGGCGGCTGGTCCGCTTGGACGGGTGACGGGCCACTGACGCTTCTAGCGCGGCGATCAGATCGGACACGTCCTCAGGGGCTTCGGAGTTCAAGTCGATGATCTTGCCCTCCGCTTTGGCGTTGACCAGGCCGGTGACGGCTTCGGTGTATTCGTCGCGGTAGGCGTCGGGGTTGAACGGTTCGGTGAGCGAGGCAACGACGTTGTGGGCCATTCCGACGAGCCGCTGGTCACTGATCTCAGTGTTGAGGCGGCGCAGGCTGCTGGTGTCGCGGATTTCCCCGGGCCAGCACATCGTGTGCATGACCATCACGTTGTCGATGGCGCGGATCACGCCTAGTGTCTGGCGGGTGCGGAGAACAAATTTCACGACAGCGACGAGGCCGGATTCGACCATTACCTGCCGCAGCAGCGCGTACCCTTCGCCACCCGATTCTGTCGGCTCAAGGTAGTAGGCGCCGTCAAGTCGGATCGCGTCGATTTCCTCCGCTTTGCAGAACTGCTCAACTTGAATGACCGACATTCCGCGCTTGTCCTGCAAGGCGTCAAGCTCATCGTCGGACACGGTGACGACCTTGCCGTCAACCTCTTTGCCTTTGATGATTTCGTCGGATGCGAGGGTGTGGTCGCAGCATTTGCAGTAGCGCTTGTTCCCTACGGCGCCGGCGCCTTTTGTGCAGGCTTTGTGGAAGGTGTTGAAGGTGATGCTGGTGGTTTCGGTGGCGTTGTAAACCCTCACGCCAACCTGCACCAACCCAAAGGCGATTTTGGTGTTTTTAATGGCTCTCATTTTTTCCTTTCCTCCAACCAGTTAACGAGCAGTTCCCTGACCACTTCACTGAAGGTGGTTTGTTGTTGAATACATTTGGCTTGTACGGCGTTGTATAGCTCGTCGCTTATTCTTATGTTTCTGAGTGTTGTGCCGGGGGGCATCATCTCTCCTTCCCTCGTACCTACAGTCTATGTTGTGTCGGTATCTGATGTCAACCTGGAAGGACGGCATGATTGAACTGCGTTGCCGATCAGGCAAAAGGTGCGTGGGCAGAACCACTGACGGGCCGGCCATCGTCGCTAAACTGACCTTGTGCGCGGCGTGTGTCGTGGACATTCAACGCCGTTATGACGAGCTACCGCATCTATCTGTCGCGCTCCGTTCCTTCCTTTGTGGATCAATGAAGCTGGCGTGGGAGAGCAAGGTCAACGCCACATACGTTCCTGAGTCTCCTATGGATGTTCGCGTGGCCGACATGCTGGTTGAGATTAGTGATCTTTTGAGGATCGCGGTCCCGGTGCGGGATTTGATTTCGCAGCCTGCGGTTGAGTGTGATGTGTGGATTGGCGATACAAGAAAGCGCCGTTGGTTGGATGGTGTGGATCGGGCAGTTCAGATTCGGCGTGTGCATGAGCGGGTGTCTGCGATGGTGGGGTTGGGGCCGTTGTGGCGGCGCCGGCACGCCCCCTGCCCGTCATGCGGCCTGCCGTCGCTGGGGTCGTGGGGCGGCTCAGATTGGGTGGATTGCGTCGAGTGCGGAATGCGCCTGACCCTGGATGACTATGACGCCTGGTGCGCCGAAGTTTCATGTGATGAAAAGAAAAAGGAGAAGAAACGATGAACACGTTTGTCGGTAATCTGACGAAAGACCCTGAATTGCGATTCACTCCTAATGGGGCGGCGGTCTGCAATTTCACGATAGCGGTGAGTGACCGGGTTAAGAATGCGGAGGGCCAATGGGTTGATGGCGAACCGATGTTCATACGTTGCGCGGTGTGGAAAGAGGCCGCTGAGCATGTCGCTGAGAGCCTGTCGCGTGGCAATCGGGTGATCGTGACCGGCACCTTGAAGCAGAAGTCCTACGAGGCTAATGGGCAGACTAAATCCTCTCTTGAGTTGAATGTCGATGAGGTTGGCGCTTCTCTGCGGTTCTCTCAGGTTAAAGTTGCCGCCCGCGAAGCCAAGCAGCAGCAGCCGGCACGCGATGCCTGGGGTCAAAGTGAGATCGAAGCGCCTTTCTGAGTCCCGGCAAAAAACCTAGTTTTTTCGATTATGTGGGAGATGAAACTTGTCTGAGTTGACCCTTGATGATGCCCAGCTTTTGCGGGAACTGGCACTCGCGGAGAAGTACCGCGCCGAAGCTGCGGATTTCGCCGCTTCGCAGGCGTTAAAGGCGGCAGAGACGCGGAAAAACATTGCTGAGGCTCGTTATGCGGAGTTGAACGCAGAGGCTATGCGGGTCAACACCGATGCCGCGCTACGCCAGGAGGCGATCATCCTGGCTGGCAATCACCACCACCACGTCTTTGAGTTTTCCACGGGCGTCGGTGAGGAGTCTGTCGATCAGTGTTTGTCGCAGATGGCTGTGTGGCACCGCCAGGACCCGACGTGCCCGATGCACATCATCATCAACTCCCCCGGCGGCTCAGTGATCAGCGGGATGCACCTGTTTGATCAATTGATGGCTTATTCGCAGCGTTCGTGGGATAAGCGCAACATCCCGAAAGGTGAACATTACACGACGATCACTGTGCGTGGGTGGGCTGCTTCGATGGGCGGCATTCTCGTTCAGGCTGCGGATCATCGTGTGATCGGACCTGAGGCGTATCTGATGGTGCATGAGGTTTCGTCTTTCGCCGGCGGGAAGCTGGGTGACATCAAAGACGAAGTGGACTTTTTAGATAAGCTGACTGATCGGGTGACTGATATTTTTATTCGCCGCGCTAAGCCGGGTATGACTCGGGCGAAGTTCAAGAAATTGTGGGATCGTAAGGACGCTTATCTCACGTCGGAGGAAGCGCTTGAGTACGGCTTTGTGGATGCCATCGGATGATTGACGCACAGTTTCGTCTTATGGCGTATCGGGAAGCGCATAAGTGTTTGCGTATGGTGGATCGTCTTGATATTAGTGAGCCTGAGTTTTGGGCCAATCTTTTGGGCGCTATTGTGAACACTAATATCGCTTGTATTCCTGATTCGGTGGCTTCGGCGTTGGTTTCGCAGAATGCGTTGCGTGAGGGATTGCGTGATCATGTGCAGGACAGGAAGGCGCAGTGAGTGAATCATACCCGTTACCGCCGTATCATTGATGCTTATCGTTTGCGTTTGATGGAGTTGTCTCCTGCCGCGTGTGATGAGGTTGATGACCGGGTGTGGTCGTGGGGCGAGTCGTGGTTGGTGGATGACCGTCCTTTTGATTTGGATGCGTTGATGACTGCTCAGGATATTGCTGAGCGTTTCGGGTTGCGTGCCCATAATGTGCGGGATTGGGCGCGGAGGCATCCTGATCAGATCAGTAAGGTTCGGTGCGGTGGCCGGGTGTTGTATCGTCTGCGTGAGGTGATGGTGTTTTTCGGGTAAGCAGTGCTTAGGTTTTCGGTTTTGAGCGTGCTATTCTGGAATTGGATCATTGTGTCCATTTTTGGGGCGTTCCCTGGCCGGAATAATTGTTTTCGCTACCGGAGTTTAAGGTTGAGCGCCCCACTTCTCCCCCGCACCCGCACCGTCGCGCATCTTCGGGGAGAGCCTGTGCCGAGGGGCGTAAAGGCACGGCACCAAATTATGCCTTCTTCAGAACATGGGAGAGGGGTCCTGTGAACACCGCTCAGCGTAAGATTGTCCATTTGGTTGCTGATCTTGTTGTGTACGAAATCAGTCATGCTGGGGATGGAATGTTGATCAGTGAGGAAGCTGATCGCCTGGTTGAGCGGCACCCGGTGGGTGGCAGGGCGTTTATTTTGTGTGTTGGTGCGGTTATTGTTGGTCATTTAGCGAATGTGGTGGATGAGCGTTTCGATCTGTTAGCCAAGCGTTTCTGGCGGAAGATAGGGGCATCCCGTGTCGGGTCCTAGAACCCTGATTTATGATATTGAGCTTGCACCGAATGTTGTTTCGACGTGGTCGTTGTTTCAGCCGCGTGTGGGTATCAATCAGATCATTGAGCCTTCTAGGATTATTTGTTTCGCTTATCGCTGGCTGGGTGAGAAGAAAACCCGGTTTGCGAGTGAGTGGGATGATGGTTATTCGCAGATGATTGCGCGGCTTCATGCGTTGTTCGATGAGGCTGATGTGGTGTGCGGGTTTAACAGTGTGTCGTTTGATGACAAGCACGCCCGGGCGGCTTTTCTGGTTGAGGGTTTGGCCCCGCCGGCCCCGTTTAAGCAGCTTGATCTGTTTCGCGAGGTTCGCCGGCAGTTCAATTTCCCTTCCCGTAAGCTGGATTATTTGTGTCAGCGTCTTGGTCTTGGTTCCAAGGTGAAGCACACGGGCCAGGAGTTGTGGAACGAGGTTCTGCGTCCATCGTCTGAGGAGTCGGGTGTGAAGGCCCGTAAATTGATGGAACGCTATTGTAAGACTGATGTTGATTTGACGGTTGAGTTGTATGACACGTTGTCTGCGTGGTTGTCGCCGGCGTTGAATGCGGGTTTGTTTGTGGATTCTGATGAGCCGGTGTGTCCGTCGTGTGGGTCTGCGGTGCAGCGGCGGGGTTGGGCGTATACGACGCATTTGCGGTATCGAAGGTTTTATTGTTCTGGGTGTCATCGTTGGTCGCGTGCGAAAAGCTGCGATGTGAGTGCGGAGTTGAGGCCGGCGTGATTTGGGATTTGATTCGTAAGATGGTTGCGGAGAATAAGCATTTGGCGGCGAACATTTCGTCTCGTAATGCCGGGAGAATCCTTGTGCGGCGTTGATTGCGGTTGTGGTGGCGTGTGTCTTTGTTGGGTGGATTTGATTCACGATCCGGTTGGGATTGAGGACGATGAGAGTTGAATTTGTTGTTTCGGGTGATTCTGTTTTGATGGTTGAGGATGTCGCCCGCGTCGAGTTCGACCGGGACGAACTTGATGCTGTTTCTCTTGTGTTGAAGTCCGCTAATGTGGATGATCCTTGGTCTTGATGGGGTGTTTTAATGGATTTTGTTAATTTGACGTTTCAGGTTTCCGCTGAGGCTGTGGTGATCCCAGCTAAAGATAAATTGACCGCTGTTATTGAGGATGAGGTTGACGAGTGAGTGCTGATGGTTTCAGTAGCACGCTAGCTACAAACATTTTGGCTTTGTTTAATGGTACTGCTCCGACTAGTTATGCGTCGGGCGCGGTGTATGTTTCTTTGGCGACTGGCGCCCCGGGTACGGCGGGTACGGCGAATCCTAGCACTGGCGCCGGCAGTGGCGCGGCTACTCGCTCGGCCCTGACTCTGGGCACCGCCACTTATAATGCTGGTTCTAACACGTCGTCTGTGGCTGCTGGTACTCCGTACCCGTCGTGGACGAACACGGGTTCGACTGGTTCAACTACTGAGACGGTCACTGATATTACTGTGTGGGGCGGCACTGGGGCTTCGACTGGTACTGGTACGTTTCTTTTTTCGGCGCCGCTTTCTCCGACGAAAACGTGGGGTAATGGCGACACGATTTCTTTGACTTCATTAACTGTCAGCCTTCCTACGGCTAACTAATGATGTGGGTCAAGGACCCGCTGGATATCCGATGGTTTGAATTTGATTGGTCGCAATTTTTGGCTGCTGGTGAGACGATTAGTTCGTACACGATTACTTGTGACTCTAATTTAACTAAAGTCGCTCAGATTGCGACTGGTACGGCTGTGTCTATTCAAGTTTCGGGTGGGGTGGCGGGTACTCAATCGGTTATTTCTTGCCAGGTTGATACTAGTGTGGCCGGCAATCAAGAGAATCAGTACGAAACGCAGAAGGTGGTCGCGATTCGCACTCGGCGATCTTAGTGAGGTGAGGCGCGGTGACCAGTCCCGTCGAGGTTGTCGCGCCGCAGGTTTCTGTTGCGGTGGTGAGGCCGGAATCGTCGTCGGTTGTGGTGACTCCTGAGGTTGCGACGTGGCTCGTTTTGGGTGCCTCTATCGCTTTCAGGTTTTTCAAGGCGTTGGCGGCTTTGGCTGTGGCTCCTGGGTTTATCGTCGCTGCCCGTAAATCTTCCACTTCGGGTTTTGTGTTGCAGTTGTCGCCGTCTACAGCGGTTTCTGCGGTTAGCGGTGCCCGGGGTTCTGGCGCGGTTGCAGCCGTGCCGGTGGTTTCGGTTTCGGCTCGTAGACTTTTGCGTGCGTCGGCGTCTTTGGTTGTTGCGCCTATTGATGTTGTCGCTGAAAGTGAGCGGCTTTTGGCGCAGGCTGCGGTTGTGGTTACCCCTGCGGTGTCTGTTGGGGTGGCGCATGTGGCTCGCGGGGCGTCGGCGTTGTCTGTGTCGCCCACGGTTTCGCGTGCCGCAAAGCACGCCGCGTCGGCTTCTGCCAGTTCGACTGTGGCGACTGCGGTTTCGGTTGCCGCGAAGCATGTTGCTTCAGGGGCCGCTGGCCTGTCTGTCGTGCCCACGGTTTCGCGTTCCGCTAAACACTCCGCGTCGGCTTCTGCTGTTTTGTCTGTTACTCCTGCGGTTTCGTTGGCCGCGAAGCACGCCGCGCCGGCTTCTGGCGTTTTGTCTGTCACTCCTGCGTCCGCTTCTGCCGGTAAGCATGTTGCTACGGGCCAGGCCAGTTTGACTGTGTCTCCGGTGGAAACTGCGGCTGATGTTGAGCGCACTTTGCGGGGGTCCGCGATTAGTGTGGCGCCGGCTGTGTCTGTCGCGGCTCAGCATACTGCGCGGGCGGCTGCACCGTTGTCGGTTGTTCCTGTTGTGGCGGGGGCGGCGACTGTTGTGCATCGTGGCTCGTCGGCGTTGGTGGTTTCCCCGGTTGAGGTTTCGGCAGATGCGGGTTCTAAGCAGTTTAGTGCGGCTGCGGTTGTTGTGCCGGTTGTTTCTGTTTCAGCGCGGCACACTGCCCGGGCGGCTGCAAGTTTGGCGGTTTCGCCGGTTGATGTAGCGGCGGATGTGGCGTCTAGGCGGGACACGGCTTCGCTGGTTGTTTCGCCTTCTTGTGCTGTTTCTGTGTCGCATTTGGCGCGTGGTTCGGTTGCTGGAAGTGTTGTGCCGGCGGTGTCGGTGTCGTCTGTTCACGCTGGTTCAGGGGCATCCAGTGTTTCTTCGCTGCCTGTTGTTTCGGGTGCGGCGGTTCATTCGGCGAAGGCTGCCGGTTCCGTTGGGGTTGTTCCATCGGTGTCGGCGGTTGTGTCTCATAAAGCGGGGCCGGATGCGGCTGCGTTGAGTGTTACTCCGGTGGCTTCGGCCTCCGTGTCGGTGATTCGTCATGTTGCTGGTGCTGTGTCTGTGGTTCCGGTGGTGTCGGCTTCGGTTTCTCATGCGGCTCTTGGTTCGGTTTCTGTGTCGGTTGTTCCGGTGTTCGTGTTGACGGTGTTGTATACGAATAAGCCAGCGGCTGGCCCTAGTTCTGTTGTTGAGGTTGTTGGGCAGCAGGTTGTTTCGTTTGCCGTTTCCGGTGCGGCTCTTTTCTAACTATTAAAAGGATTGAAATTTAATGGCGGCTCCTTGTTTTATTTCGTGGAATGCTTCCACGACGGCGTTGACTGCGCCGATGGCTGGTACGGCGACTTCTACGACTTCCGGTACGGTTAAAACCATTCTTCAAATTGCGCCGTATAAAAAGATTCGCGTTACGGAGTGGGGTTATATTTTTGCTGCTGCTCCGACGAGTCCTGTGCAGATGGAATTGATTGATACGGGCACTGTTTTTGCAACGGTGACCGCTGGAACTATTTCCAATTATAATGATGCTACTGGTTCTTCTTCGCAGGCCACGACGGGTACTGCGGCGACTGGTTTTAATGCTTCTGCTGAGGGTTCTATTTCTGCGACTCGGCTTTTGGCGCAGACTTATGATTTGAGCACTTATTTTAAGCAGCAATTTCCATTAGGGCGAGAGCCTGAAGTAAATGCTGGTTATTGTTTGCGTATTCGGGCAACTCCTTCAACCTCTGCGGCGACGACTGTGTTGGCGTACTGCATCTGGGAAGAGTGAAGCATGGCCCGGTTCGGGCGGCGAATCCCGATCCCCCTGGCTTATAAAAGGGCTTCTAATTCTGTTGTCGGCAACAAGGTTGTTGCGTTGCTGCACGCCGATGGCACTGATGGTTCTAGCACTTTTGTCGATTCGTCGCCGCTGTCTGCGAACTGGACCGCTGTTAATGGCGCGGTCGTTTCCAGCGCGCAGTCCAAGTTCGGCGGGTCGTCAATTGCGTTCCCCAACTCCAACAGCTACATTCAATCCAGCGCGGCATACTCGAATTTCGCTTTTGGCACGGGCGATTTCACGGTTGAGATGTGGGTATACACAATATCGCTTCCGGTTGGCGGGGCCACTGACATAGGGTTTGCCAATCCAGATATTCAGTGGTTTATCTCTAGCAATGGGGCGCTGGCTTGGGACATTGACAATGTTCAGAAGATCAATAGCGGCCCTTCTGTAATCACCACCGGGGCTTGGCAGCACATCGCGGTAAGCCGTTCCGGTGGTTCGACCAGGATGTTCGTTGACGGCGCACAGAAGGGGTCCACCTCCGCTGACTCAACGATCTATGCTGCCACTAGTCAGTTTGTAGTGGGTAAGACTGGGGCGCCGACGACCCATTGGAATGGGTATGTAGACGAGATTCGCATCACCAAAGGCTACGCCTGGTACACGTCGAATTTCACGCCGTCAGCAACGCAGCTTGGCACCGTCGCCGTCATTGACAACACCACCCCGGCGACTCAAAAGTTTTACAAGGAGTCGTCTGCTTTGACCCCGTCCACGGTTTCTGTGGTGAGAGGACGTTTGTTCTGATGCCGGTTATTGGTCGGGGGTTTCCGGTGCAGTCTACGTTGGCTTTCGCGCCGACGCCGGTCTACAAGCAGTTGGCGCTTCAGGTAAATACGCCCGGTACGTTTGCGTTCAAGGTTCCTGCCGGTGTCCGTTTCGTGGATGTGGTGTTGATCGGTGGCGGCGGGGGCGGCATTGGCGGGGCACTTTCGTATACATCTGGCGGCGGCACTGCCGGTTCATGGGCATGGCAAACATTAGCCGTAGGCCCGACCGTTCAGGTCGGTTCAACTATCACTCTGACTGTCGGCGCGGGGGGCGCGGGGGGCGCTTATTACGGTTTTGGTGCTAGCGGAACCGCCTCAACTGCGACAGCCCCA
>Ga0164297_10002381_pt1 | contig 18706 bp, 23 predicted proteins | sample GEODES058metaG_FD_113539 | JGI IMG/M metagenome (GOLD analysis project Ga0164297, IMG submission 113539) | Dystrophic lake water microbial communities from Trout Bog Lake, Wisconsin, USA - GEODES058 metaG | ecosystem: Environmental > Aquatic > Freshwater > Lake | place: USA: Trout Bog Lake...
GGACCGTGTGCTTGCGCTGACGAAATTGAAAAAACAGATATTAAAGATAATGCTAATAATAACTTTTTCATAATATACTCCTTATAAAACAAGTATACAGTATTTATACTAATAAGTCAATGAATTTTGGTTTATTTTTTGGCTGCGTTTGCGGCCATCTTTGATACGATCTTTGACGGATCGCCTTTTGGTGCGCTATCGGCACCTAGTGGATCTGAATTATCAACGGTGTTTTCTGGTAGTGCAAGATAAACATACTTTGCGCCAGTCTTGTCATCATCCTTGATATCTTTAATCAATCCCTTAACTACATCATTATGTTGATGTGCGGCTTCAAGAGCCGCGTAATTAAATTGCTCATTATCAGGAATTGCACAAACACGATTAATAACTGTGTCAACTTTAACACGTGGTGTTACAGCACCACTATTTGATGCTTGATGACGTAGCAATTCTAGGACTGTGATTAAAGCGGAGTCGCCCCGGCTATCCGCTTCATCTTCAATTGATTCATTTGGAGTTCCAAATGTATCGTCCTCAACAATAATGTCTTTAATACGCATATTAACGACGTGCGCGGCCTAAGTCTTCTTCACCACCGGCGGCTGCATCAGTTGCATCAAATCCGTCAGCTTCGGGATTTGTGTCGGAATCAAAATCACTGTCCATTGGAGCTTGACCACTCATGTCTCCGCCTAGATCTGCACCCATTTCAGGGCCGCCTAAGCTCATATCGCCACTGCCCATTTGCTCGCCAGCCAGGCTACGAACTGAATTATCAGCAGTTTCACGACCTGATTGTAATGCTTGATACAATGTATCTAGTACAGGACGAATACCATTTTTAAATTGTTCACTTTGTTCCATACCAATTTGGTCACGGATTGTGTCTACTAGTGCAGGCACTTGTTCGTTTTGGATCTTAGAGACTTTTTCCAACATGTCTTGGATTGAGTCAACAATGTCTTTAGCAGCTAATACTGCTTCTGACTTGCCCATTTCACTTTCAAACAATCCTTGCTCACTATGCAACCATTTGTCTAGTCCTTCTTTAACTAACATTAGTTCCATGTACTTTGGATTCTTTTCTGCTGTGTGAGCGCCAAATGATTTTTTAATAGACACAATATTTTCTGTTAACGCTTTGCTCAAACGTTGAGCTTTTGCGTAAGTTAGATTATCATAATCAATGCTAAAGCCAAAACGGCTCTCAGTGATTTTGTTAATCTTTTGTGGTGTTACTGCGGTATGCATTTCAGAGAGTCTCATAGTGTTTATTCCCAAACTTTAAAGTATTTAGCAAGTTTATGTATTTTCGATATTTTGTTCTGGGCAGTTTCTAGTTGTTTTTGCGAAATTTCCAACCTAGCTTGCCTAATATCTACTATTTCATAATCTTTTTTGTCTCTTGCCCTTATCTGACTACGTTTCATAGCCATAATATCTGTACTGTGTTTATTTATTTCTTTGTCTAACTGCAATATTTCCCGGGCATCATTTAGTCTATTTTTTATAGAAAATACTGTATAGAGTATAGCATTTATTTTGTTATCAAAGGTATGCACAAATTCATTGTTAGCATCTATTAGATCGCAACTTTTATTGTTTCTTACAGTAAGTGTATAAGTTCCTATTTTGTATCCATTTTTTATGGGAATACATATAGGAGTATGTGCATTTTGTAATTTGCCCAATTCATGATTAGTCCAATACTTGATATATGCTGTTGCAGCATTTGTAATTTCGCGGACTATTGGCGGAACCTGGGGTTTAGCGGATTTTTTTCTTGTACGTGATTTGGCCATTGTTTGCACGATGCACTATATCTTGCATCACTAGTTGATTCATTATTAGTTGCTCTCTTTCATTGAGAGAACTTTTTTTAATTTCAGGTTCGTGATCAAATCTACCAAGCAAATCTGCTTGTTCATTTGTAATCCCGATTTGGACGTTGTTTAATAGTTCTACTATTTTCATTTAAAATGTGTTGCTAATAGTGTTATGATACCAGCAATCATAACACCTAGTATACTTGTACCAATGGTGATTATGGTTTTATAGGGACCGTCTGACTTTTCAGTTAAGGATTCTTTAATGTCAACTAAGTGACCTTCTAGCTTATCCATACGATCTTCGAGATTGCAAAGTTTTGTTTCTAAACTATTGTATCTTTCTGCACATAATTCTACGTGCGCCTCAAGACTTTTCTTTTCAATATCAGTACCAGCCATTTTATTTTCCTGTTAGGTGCCGAAGCATCTACTTATTTATACTACCCCGAATATCTTTCGAAGTATATATTTTTAATAGCACCATACGGATAAAAGATAGGCAACATAAATTTAGCAGTTTCTTCTAAGCCAGTAATAACAGGCACTTGCTCAAAGTCTTGTAGTAATCCACCTAACGGATTATCAGACATGTCGTATACATCTGTAGAATCTATTGTCCAAGTCCAAGTCCAAAATTTTTGTGGTTGATCATTATAAAAATCTCCAAATCGAAAGATTTTCATGTTTTCGCAAAAATTAAGTTCAGGTCCTTGAATATTGTGTGGCTGTGTACGTAAACCAATGCATTGTAAAATTGTTTCCCAATTACGTTGTTGGTTTCTTTCTAGCTCATTGTTTTGGCCACTGCGTATAACCCCTGTTGCTGTGATATCTACTAGACTGTAACCAATGTATGCTTGCATAGTGTATTTAGCGGCCAAGAAAAAAGGCACAATTATTGTGCCTTTTGACTATAGTTTAAAAACTATTAAGCGAACTTGATACCACCGCTAGTAGCAACAGTTATCGATGGAGCGTAAATGTTAGCTGTTAAACCAATGTTACCAGTTGGGCTGTTAGCTGAATTTGTCAATGTATTGATACGTGCTTGGATAGCTGAAGCTGCTGTACCAGCAGTAACAGCGCCACCGCTTTGTGTACCAGCACCAGTTGCTTCAACGATTACGCTAATACGATCGCTACTAACTTGATACATAATAACTGTTGAGTCGATTTGAATGCTACGTAGAATAGCTTCAACTGGACCACCAGTTGCGCTGTCACCAGCTGCCAATGTACCTGTTAAATTAGTAATCTTCAATGCGATTGGGTTTTTTGTTGCACCAGTTGCAATAATTGTGTCTAACGTGCCGTCATATTTCGCGTCAACGTTATTAATACCATTTGCATCACCTGCATATCTTGTCTGAATTGCCATTTTAAAATCTCCTTAAATTGTGCATCTCTGCATGTAAATATTTATGATTGGTAATAAAAAAACAGTTAGTTTAGTAACTTATTTGTTAAAATGTGCGGCACCAAATACACCGCGATTTACCAATTTAATCATCCCGGCTGTGGGACTATTAAACACAAATCCTTCACCGGCTTTTTGCCCGCCAGTCCACTGCTCAAAACCCTGTACTTGTGGTTCTAATTGAGCCGCTAAGTTGGTTTTTAATGCATAGATAGCATTCCAAATAGCCTTTAATGCTTCATATCCTTTTGCATTAGTGTATAGATAGCCGTCTTCATTATCGCCAACTAACTTCTTAAACTGTGGAGCACTAATATCATGTTGCAACCAAGGAACAAGTTCTTCATTGGTTTGTGCAGTAATCTTATGATTAAAGTATTTTTGTATTGCAGCTTGGGCAACACTCTGTAGCCCGCCTAAAAACTCGTCTGAAAGTTTTCCGTACTGTGTAACTGCCTTATTAGCGGCATTAACTAACTGCACAGGTTCATCTAACTTAAAAGTTATACCTGTTGTGGGACTTAGTATTGCTACGTTACCTTGATTTGCCATCCCAGACTTACCATCCCAGGGTGCACCATTCATTTGATGTACTGCTAAAATACCAACTTTGCCGGCAATTAATTTGCCCAGTGCAGAGTTAACTGGAACACGATACTCTACTGTAGTTGGACTGAATACAAACATGCCGTTCTGTGGTTGCAATTGACCAATAGACATTAAATCACCTTTGAATACAGCACGTTCTGTTACAGATGCTTTAATACCTTCCCAGACCATTGCTATCTTAGGATATAAATCAGGTCTTGCGGTGCGTGACTTTTTAACAGTGGTGTCGTATATTTCCCAATCGTTTGGACTCTTAGCATAATAGCCCTCAGGCATATACTTGTCGTTAATGAAAAATTCACCAGACGGAGTGTATCCAAATATCAATGCAATACCCCCATCCCATTTAATGCTTACTCCGCCTGGATTAGCAATAACTTCTTGTAGACCACGTACATATTTTGCCGCAGACTGACTACCATCAAATATACTATCCTCAGGATGTGGTATACGTGCCGGTGCACCTGCTTCAAATAAGGTGTTGATAAAATCAAATTTCATTAAAAATAACCTTTAACTGTCTGTAGACCCTGTAGTATTTTCTCACGGTCTGCATCTGCACGGGCAATTGCCTGCGGAGTATCTGCTTTGTCACGCTTTTTACCATTGACATCAATCATGGCTTTTTCTTCGTAACGTGCCCAAAACTTGTTGATAAAGTCTCGTGCATTAGAAAAGTTTGCTAAATCACCTTGGCCAAACATTTTGTTTGCTTGACAGCTTTGTGCAAAGCCTTTAACACCATTTACCAATGTTGAAATTTTAACATTGTTGATGTCATTGCCGGGATTCTGTACCAATAAGTCAGCGGCCTTAGGATCTTTAACGCCCATTTGTTTAGATAGGTATTCAAATAAGTCATAGATAAATGTACTAGGGTTTACTGTAACTGTAACAACCTTTGTGTCTTTCATTTTACTAAAAGGCACATGCTGTCCATCAATGACTTTTAACTGTACACCAGCATGTTGAATACTCATATCCAACAATTCACCAAGTACGCTGTACATATTACCAGTTAACAATCCTTTAACACCACGCTCAGGAGTAACACGGGTAGCACCCCAATGTTCTAAACGTTCTGGATGCCACATGAAGTCAATTTGCACATAATCATTTGTGCCAATTTGGAATATAGGATGTCCAGCTTTGCTTTCTGCTACATCTACATAAGGTGCATGTCCTTGTTTAACAAACTCATCTGCTAGTTTATTCCAATAAGCAGTGAATTGTCCATAACTATAGCCTTCGGGCTCAGGTCCAATCATTTGTAGATCTATGTCGCCGTAGATTTTATCTGGTTGCTCTTGTGTATCTTGTACATGATATGCACTACTGCCAGTGGGACGGCCACGACGTACTGGACCTAACCCACGTTTTTCTAACCACATGTTAAAATCATTTACAAATCGATCAACAATTTCTAGTGTAGGTGCAACAATAGCAGGATGCAATACTGTACCTTGCGTTTTCTTTGTATCCCACCCGCCTTCATAAAGTCCAGTGCTCTTACGTAGTCTTAAATCATAATCTACATCTGACTCGTAATTGCTGATAAAGTTATCGTAATAGCGTTTTGCTAACGCAGGAGTATCAGCTTCAAACTGGTCAACAACTTTTGTAGGCTCGTTAGCATGGTATATTTCGTATGACTTGTTCATGCGTTCTCTTGCCTGTGACATACGATCTAATCTGCGACTAACATGCTGGTTAGCTTGACTGAGATAACGTTCTAGTCTATCACGACTTATTTCTGCAACAAATTCACGTGCTCTCATAATTGATGTCCCATCTTACGGAACCAAGCGGCTGTACCAGGAGTGATAGTTTCGGGCAAAGACAATACACCTTTTTGTGCATCTTGTCGGGCTTGTGCTAGTTTGCCTTCCTTGTCGGGATCACTTTCTAGTGCCCGCATAACAGATCCAACACTATTTAAATCTGCGGCTCGAGCGCCGGGGTTTAACAATATTTTTGCAGCCGCATCACGATTGTCAGCGACTATTTCATTGTTGTCTCGGCGTGCTACTGTACCTGCAAATGCATCTACTTTAAGTCCTAGGAACTTGGCAATACTATTCAATAAAATATATAAATGTCCTGCTTTAAAGTTAGGTTCATCATACATACCACGTGGCCCGTGTTGATGCCAGTCTGCTACACGTTTAGCATCTGCAATCACCATAATGTCTACTTGTGCATACATGTCTTTGCCATTGCTGGCTTTATAAGGAACATCCACATGAACATTGCGACCACTTAGTTTAACTGCATATCCTTTGGCATTAAAATATTGCCCCAATGCCTGTTTAGCTTGCTTAACATCTTCGACGCCGAAGTTTTTTAATAAAGCACGTTCATCTAAGAATACATCAATGTCCCCGCTGGCAACTTTAAAGCCAGCAGACCCAATATTGGGCACCATTTGTTTTTGCAATGAGCTAGGCAACTCTCTTTGTACTGTTGCAATAATTCCGGCAACGTCGTCTTTTGCAACGTCTGCGGTATTATCAAATACATTTCCACCTTCGTATAAGTACATCATAATGCGTGAACCGGTTCTTCAATTACCTTGCCAGTATCAGCGGCTTGGTTATAAAATTCGTTAAATTTTTTAATATTTTCTTCTCGTTGCACTGGATACAAACCGTTAACTTTTTTAACTTGCCCAGCTAGATGTTTAGGTATACGATTTTGCCAGTAACCATCTTGCCTGATAATAATAAAACTGCCCGGTAACTCGGGATTTAAAAATCTAAATTGTTTTCCTGCTGGCACAATTTTGCTAATATCTTCTTCCGGGGCCGCCGGAGCCTGTTGATTTTGTGCAACCTGTTGGCCAGGAGGCAGTTGACTTGCAATTGATGCAGCCTTAGGTGTTACTGCCTTAGCAGTAGCTTTCCAATTTTGCTCACCACCGGCTTTTTTAAGTAGCTCTGCACCAATGCCCTTTAATGAGCCACCACCCCAAATTTCATTAATCTTCATCGCGCATTCTCCTAACACCACGTTTGAATTTTTCAGGTTCTTGCGAACGGATGCTGTTAAGTAATCTACGTTCTAGTTCATCTGCTTGTGCAGGCTTGTAGTTTTCACGTATATAATTAATTAAATTAATAGCACCTTGTATAATGTGACTAGCACGACTTTCTACTAGATTTTCACGATCCTTATGTACAATAAGGGTGTCTAGTTCATCTAAGATGCTACGGGCACGTTTTTGCAAGATATCACTCCAATTTAGTATATTTAGTTGTATATTTAATTCTATTATCAGTTGTTTGCTGTTAAATATTGCTATGAATGATTATTATTGTGTCTTGCCTTTTTATTCCGTTGAAACTAAATTTAGCAATCCAAATAAAAACATTTACTGTTGCAGACTCCCGCCCGATACAGATATAAGACAGTTACGTATTAATATGTTGGCTGAAGAACGCACACATAATTGCAATACCTGTTGGAAATTAGAAAATGCGGGCTTAACCAGTGAACGACAAATCCATAACCAAACCATGGATTTTTTACTTGATTTGAATATCGATAACATAGAAAAACGTAGTATAGCAAAAGGTTTTGACCCTGTCAATATAAAATTAGCCACTAGTAACTTGTGCAATGGACAATGTGTTACCTGCAATAGTACCTTAAGTTCAGCATGGGCACAGTTAGAAGGCAAAAGTACTCAATATATCAGTATGGATTTTGATAAACTAGATGCTGACGTAGATTGGAGCCGTATTGTATCGTTGAGTTTTGTAGGTGGCGAACCACTATTAGAAAAAAAGAATCTAGACTTACTAGAAAAATTAGTAGAACTAAACAATACCAAATGTTTTATATCGTTTGTAACCAATGGATCTGTTACATTATCCGAACGCCAGGTGAATCTCTTTAGGAAATTTGAAAATTTGAATATATGTTTAAGTATAGACGGAACAGAATCTGTATTTGAGTATGTTCGATATCCTATGCAATGGGCAACACTATTAAAGAATTTAAAAGTCTATCGTACAATAACCAACAATATAAGCGTGAGTTGCATGATATCAAATTTGAATATCTATTACTACAGCAATATTGTTGATTTTTTTAAAGATCAAGGATTGAACTATTTGTGTAAACAAGTAGAAGATCCTATTATTTTTAGTCCAGCAAACTTATCGCCGGATGCTAAACAGCAGGTACTAAAAAATAATCCTGCATATCAAGATGATGTTGCAGGATTTTTAAACATTGACAATATCTATAACGAAGAATTATATAAACAATATACTGTCGAAATTGCCAGACAAGATTCGCTGAAAAAGATCAATGTAAAAGATTATATGTATCTTTTATAAAATTCAGCAACTTCGGGAAATGTTACACGCCAGTCTTCATTTCTTGTACCGTCATATAATTTAATTTCTTTAATCATTTCAGCAATTTTGTCAGGTTGTTCATGCCAACCCGGAGGAACATATTGTATTTCTTTAGTTCCCATTAATGCTTGACGGTATTCTTCAGTGATATGATTAATTTGAAACGTTCCCATTGCTATGTGCTTTGTGTGTGGGATTTTATCTCCTAGGCGATTTTCTGCAAAATTTTCAGCTACCCATGCATCAATTCTATTCTGATAAAACAAATTAAAAATACCAACAGTTTCTTCTAAATTAAACATAACATTAACTGGTGCATCTCTACATATAGCATTGATGTTTTCAGTAAACTGTTGCCAATTAGCCGGCCAACGTAAATATTCAAATTGATCCTCTATGCCATCTATACTAATAAGAAACTTTACTAGATAGAATTTCTTAATAAGATCGTAATGCTTTTCATTTAATGGTATAGTACCATTTGTTTGAAACTGTAGGATTAATTTTCTTTTAGCATGCGGCACAAGTTCTGCCAACGCTTCTGCTACACGCCAGAAACTTGATCCCATCATTGTTTCACCACCGCAAAAAACAACTTCTTCTAATTCACTTAGATCCATCATTTTTAAACAATTGATCATTTCATCTACTGTGCCTGCATCTGTGGGCTTCAAAGGCGATGTAATGGGAATAGGAATACGATTTTCCTTCATGTGCTTTTGCCACATGGTACTTAGATCGGGTCCGCAATGTCTACATGCTAGATTACAACTAATATCAAAAATAATATCTAATCTGAATGGACCTTTCCAATCTAATTTGAATCCATATTTTTCAATTGTGCTGGTTCGATAACTTTGTTGCCCAGTGGCTTCGATTGATTCACAGTTCCAGCAGTTTTTATCCCATTGATTTGTTTTGTTAAACTCTCTTAATGGTTGCAGTGATACTTGTTTAAATGGATCGCCAGATACATACTCACGTTTATCTTTTCTTAAACAACAATTTTCAAGTTGAAGATATCCTTTTTTTAAATTAACAACAAGACTTCCGTGTATAACTGGGCAATGTAAATTTTTTGTCATTCTGATTTTTTTAATCCTGCCAACATTTGTTTTAGCTTATTGCTATCAACATTGGCTGTGGGTGTTTTTATTTCTCCAGTTGAATTGTCAACTGATGCTGAATTAAGACTAGTGCTAGTCTTAATTTGATTCATAATATTATTTATTGCTCTTGGAGGTCCACCACCTGTGTCATTAGCGTCTAAGCCAGGATCAGTAATACGCATAGTTTCAATGTTGTATTCTAAATCAATCTTTTGTCCCACACCTGTACTGCTACGTGATTTCATACACTGAATTTGATAACGTCCACGTTCACGCATTGCACGACTTGTAAAGATACCAAACACATTATCCGCAGTATTGATCTTTGAGATACCACCTGAAATATGACTATGATCAAACTCTACTTCTTCAACTGCACTACGATTCAACTGACTTGCAGTTACCATTAATATGCCTAGTTCTTTGGCTAGATTACGCAGTTCTTCTGATACATACTTGTCTTTAACAAACAAGTCATTGGGACTAACTTTAGCACTAACTGGCATCAGCAAGTCCAAGTAGTCAATCATAATAAAGTCTACTTGATGTCCTGTTTGTATTTGATATTCTTTTAAGAAACTGCGAATATCATTAATGTTACTTTGTGCTGGCAATGCCTTAACTTGATAACTGCCAGACTTTTTACCCACCATCTTAACTTTAAGAGTTGTTGTATCAATATCCTTGCGAATATCTTTTGTGCTCATACTGGTTAACATCGCATCAGTACGCAAACTTGTGAGTTCTTCCGAAAGTTCTAGTGTAATATAAACACCACTTAAGCCTTGTTGTAACCAATTAAGTGCGATGTTCATCATAACCAGCGACTTTCCTGACCCTGATCCTCCAGCAAAAATGTTTAATTCGCCTCTGCTGAATCCACCATACAATAGCTTGTCCATCTGTGGCCAACCTGTGCTTACTTGTCCGCCTGAGTTAAAATACTTGTTAATGCGAGAAGTGGGATCGGCAAAGTAATCTGTACCCATGTCTTTGGTTAAACTAATTTGTACTGCATCCTTGATCAGTTTTTCCACTGGGTCATATTCACCCTTTTCTAACATATCTGCGGCTTTTAGAATAGCACGCTCTAGTTCTTGCCGTTTAGTAAACGATTCAAACTCCTGCATAAACCATTCGTTATGCCCTTCACCCATGTCGGGAATAGGCTTAAGTTCAACACCAGTTACGGCCTTGATCTGTTCATATCTGGGCAACGTTTTATAATTGTCTGTGTGTTTTTTAATAAACTCTGCAACTGCCCTTAGGCTGCGATCAAAGTTTTCGGGATTGTAAATGTTTTGCACACGCACATAACTTTGTGCGTCTTGCATGATCATTTCTAAAAATAATCTTTGTATGTCTGTGTTATAGTCTTTTGTCATAGTTTAGGGCAATTATACATACAAACTGCGGGTTTGTTAATCTCAATGGTTGAATAAAATTCTTTGGTCAACGGATTGTTTAGTACTTCTGTTAGTGTAGTTTTACTTATGTCGTACAAATCTCTATTTTTGTAAAATTCCGATTTATAATAGTATCGATGATCACTCATAAAGCAACAGGGCAAATAGAAACCTTCAGCTGAAATATAATGATCCCAATGTCTAATAAAGCATCGTGGATTTATTTCTGTTTTGACTTGAGACTCGCGCCATTTGGTTAAACTAACAATCTTAACATCATTGGTATAGCCATTACCTTCGGGTCGTAACCAATCGTCATCGCTTTGCCAACGGTCACTGGGTTTGATTACAAAATCATCTATGCCCAAGTCTTGGCTCAACCGTCTTGCATCTTCGATAGTGCCGGTATTATAACTAAACGGCAGATATTCCCAACGTGTTTGTGCTCGAGATGCTACTGCTGTTTTAATACCAGTTTCGATACTAGGCCAGTCTGCGTTAACTCTATAGGTAGTAAAATTATCTGGAGTGCCGTCAATGCCAAATATTACAGTATCTGATTCGTCCATTTGTTCAGTCAACTGTTTCCACCAAGTCTCACTTTGGTAACTACCATTTGTTGCTAATAACAAATGTGCACCACGTGATTTTATCCAAGTAACTAACTCTATTAATTGATTGTAATAAATTGGATCTCCGTAACTACCTCGAATATCAACAATCTTTCCTGTTAAATCCACGTCCATAAAAGACTTCAAATGATCTAAATTTAAACTGTAGTTTTTCCATTTACCAGGAAACTGCTCAATGAACTGTGTGCGACTGCATCTGGGACATTTTAGTGTACAGATATTGGTAGGTTCAACATGAAATCCTTGAAAATGTTTAAGCATAAAGTTTCTTTTTCTTTAACTCAATTTTTAATCTACTGGTTTCTTTTGCTGCCAAAATACTTCTTAATACAAACAATTTGCCATACCGCTCAACTGCGGCACTAACATCTTTGATATCAGTTTCCCACTCAGGAAAACTTACACTCCATCCATACTCTATAGCATCGTCAACTAATCGTGCTCCGGCCCTATCCCTGTCAGGGACTAGTATAACTTCTCTTGTTAAACTATCAATGATGTCTGCTTGTGTTTCACTGCATTCGTTACTGAGAATAGCGACACCATCAACAGCCATGGCGTCAAACGGTCCTTCAACCACAATCACAAACTTTGCGTCTGGGGATTGTAGGTCTGTGTTGAACACATAGTTGGGTTCATATTGACTATAATATTTAGGCTTGACATAATCTTCAAAAGTTCTTGCAGTATAACCAATTGTTTCATTTTTCCAAGTAAACGGAATAATCACACGTTTGGTTAAATTGTATTGTGTTTCTGGAGTCCACATAAGGTTGTATCGAATCATGTCAATTCCACGGGCCGCGGTGTACATAACTGCCGAGTGATAATCTGCTGGTACGTTATATACTTCGGAATTTTTAGCACTCAAAGTATAAAAAGTTTCCCACCCGGTAAAATTCATTGCTGATTCAGGCAACAGCTTTGGTTTAAACTCTATTTCTAATCGTGCTTCTTCTACAAATGTCTCTGTGGGACCTATTAGGTCTTTGACTCGAATGGCATCAATCACTAACCGTTTTACTTCGTTTTCACTGGCACCTAACCAACTCAATAATTTTCGAAACTTATAGGTTAAATGGCGTCCTGGTGTGTACGAAGCACGAAAATTACAGTTAAAACAGGAATATGATATTGCCGAGTCTTTGTTTACAATAAATCCGCCTCGACCACGAGTATCTGCGGATTCGCCATTGTGAGGACAACAGACGGCATTGCCTGAGATCCACCCCGAACTTGAATTAGTCTTTGTTTTCCTGCCCGACTTCCAAAGATTGATTGTAGCGTCAGCTATTTGATTGATCAAGTCTTGTTACTTTCCAGTTGTTGTTATCTTTTCTTTTACGCACCACAGTTGTGTTATTATAGCACTTTCTATAGGCATTAAACAACCTCCAGTAATCCACTTCTATTTCTTTTTTATGTTTTTCGGCAAATCCTTTTAGTCCAATATCTGTTTCCCAGACTCTGCCATCTGGCGATTCAATTCGATATGAGCCATTATGAGAATCGCTTTTTCTTTTTTTAGTTTTATCCGATTCGGGATTTGCTTCAAACCGTTTTAGTTGGCCTTTACTACAATTTTGTGCCCGTTCTTTTTTCTTTTCTTCTGTCATATTGGCGTGATGTTTTGTAGCATTTTGACGGGCACATTCAGAATCCACGCCCTCGCCGCCAGAGGTCATATTATATCCTTCAACTAGAGTATTGTATTTTGCTATCCAATATATTTCTCTTTCGTTTAGTTGCTCTGCTGTCCACTCTTGATTTTGTTCAATAACTTCAAACTTCATATTACACCAACTGTATTTTTTAATAGCATTCGCTATTAATCGATCAGATTTAATATATTTTTCCAACTTGATATATGATTTAATTTTCCTGTCTACAGGAACTTTTGATTGACCAACATATTGTTTGCCGGACGGGGAAGTAATAAGGTATATGTATTTCATACATATATTTATCCAACTTACAGTTAAAGCAAACTGTTTAGTCGCGAATAGAGTTCAGCATCGTTAGTAAGTATATACTAAAACGATGCTGAAATCAAATAGTTTTTACTTCATTTAGGCTGTAGTGATTGTGGCACGCCAGTCCCAAGCACCTTGATGGTCTTGATGTGATAATACTGCGGCTTGTCCATTTGCAGCTTTTTGAGCAAGTTGCTCTGTGTCTGCTGTAACTTGTGTGCCAGCAATAGTTACGTTTGCTTTTTTACTCGAAATTGATACGTTATATGTTGCCATTTTATTATGTCCTTTTATTAATCAAAACTGTTATGAGGCAAGTTCCAGTGCCCATCTGTGAATATTAATGTAACTATTGTAGTGCCAGTTGATCCGGCATGGTCAAAAAATGGTAGCCAATAGTTTCCAGAACCCTCTGAGAAAGTGTTGCCCGAACGATATCTACAATTATCAATATTAATACCAGTGTATTCATTGCTAACACTAACATTACCCTGTGGAACTAAATGCATTATTTGACCTTCGGTACCATCAGCTAAATGATAAACTCCATTACTAGTACTGCTGCCGCCAGTTGGTGTTAGTTTATTAATTGTCTTAGTTAGATCAATTTCGATAGTATTACCAGCACTTGTAGTTTGTGTTACTGTAGCATTTACAATAGCCCCAGGAAACTCAGTCGATCCGTTGTTATTAAACGCCCATTCAATTTGATACTCGCCAGCCGGACTTCCGTCGCCTTGTGTGTTTGCTGTTTTGCTATTGTTCCAACTTGCTAAACGAATTGCTGCACCATATGGATCAACGTGTACGTGGCTATATCGACTGTAATCCCACTCGTGCCAACTTAATGTAGCACGGCCATAATCATCATTGTTGTCCCAGGCAGTAATAGCCTGCATTTGTACTGAATAAGCATCGTATTGACCAGAACTTTCACCACTTACATCTCCACCTTCGTATAATTTAATCCAGTCATTGCTCATTTCGGCCTGGCCGTCCCAGGTATCAAATATTAATCCGTTAGGGAATCTAGTGTATGTCTCGCCATCATAAGTTAAAAATTCCCAATAATTTTCGTACCCTCCTGGGCCCCATGCGGCAGTACGAATGCTAACACCATATGGATCTGCGTGTACGTGACTATATAAACTATTGTTTAAATCGTGCCAACTTAGTGTAGCACGACCATATGTACTATTACCAGTCCAGTCTGTTTGGGTCTGGAATTGCATATAGTCGGCATCACTGTTGGTTGTATCATTGTTTAAATTAGGGCCACCTTCCCAAGTGGTAGCAATCATACCAGTTGGCAATCCGCCACCAATTGGACTTAGTGATGTCCAAGTACTAGTGCCATCGCCTACACGAATTTCGTTGTTAGTTGTATCATAGCCAGCTTCGCCTAGGGCTAAAATTGGATTAGCATTGCCCCAGTTAGTAGCTGTATCTCTACGTAATTTAATTCTTGTTGTCATTTTATTTTCCTTGTGCTAAGTTGTCTAGCATGTGTAAATGGCGGGCCATTTCGGCTACGTCCGTTGTAGTGTTCTCTGCTAGACGCAGGCCACTGATCCAATGCTCAGATATACCAGTATAGGTTCTTGGTACTCGAGCTTCCTTCTGGAACTTCATATCTTTAATTGGGTACAGATTGTTAAAGCCTGTACTTGTCAATACATCATTGGCGTACAAATTCATGTGATAGTCTGTAATAATGTTATAGTAACTTACCATGCCACCACGCACACGTTCTATGTTAGCTACAGTGGTTGTGCCACTTTGTTTGGCTACTGCGGTTCCTACTGCCATATGTACAATAAATTCAAATTGGTTAGTAACAGTAGAAAAAACTCTGTGCCCTTTGCCAACCTGTAGAGTTTTTAGTTCAGTACCATCTGCAAATCTAGCATGGTTATATTCTGGAGTTGTTTGTGGGCGCTTGATCCATAATGGTTTTGCGCTAGATTGTGTCCCGCGATCAAAGTCCCATACCAGCAATTCGTCGTTATATGTAATATTTTCAATTGCTTTCTTGTTACCATTAGCAAGTGTAATTTGTGTTCCTGCTACAAAACACGGAACATAGTCAATATGAGTTGTAATTATGGGACTATAATAATAAGTACTTCCGGTTTTTACATAAACACGAATTTCCACATTTTGATTTGAAAAACTCCAATATGGAAACGCTTGAGAGTATGTGCCATCAACGATGTTGGTCACTATGCTGTCCGAACAATCAAAATCATATCCACTACTATGAGTACGGAATGCCATGCGGTATCCATATGAGCCTTCTACGTCACAATATTCGCCAGTATCTGTATAATTACAATGCCCTGGATTAGAAACAATAATTCCTTGTTCATCGTAACTTTGACCAGTTACATTTACCAAAGTATATGTCACATAATGTTGCCCGTATTGTTGATTTACTAATGTGTTAATTATCAATTCTTGACTTAAATTACCTGATACATCGCCATCATCTAATAATCCGTCTCTGCTAGCATTATAAACAAAACTGGCATCGCCTCCATCTATATAAAATTCTGCTTGTTCTTTTTCAATAACATCTACACTTGACCAGCGGCCGTCAAGGAACGTGTAGGTAACTGCGTTAACAGCTACATACTTTTGTCCTTCTGTTGGGCTTGATGGAAAATATATCATTTTTGTATCCTATCTTATATTTATCGTACCCAGTACCAAACTACTGTTGAGTGCCACTGTACATACTGATCCCATGGACTAGGTAAAAATCCACTACCTTGAGCTTCTACTAGTGTGCCCCACCAAGCGCCAGGGTCATTGTGTGTGGTTGTAAGTATGCCGGGGATTCCTACACCGCCGGCATTGTACCAAGGCATACGATGTTCCATACCGCTATCGCTATAACTCCAGCTACCAAACTTGTGTAGTTCCGTAATATTTTGATGGAATCCATCAGTTCCGTTAATAACATCAGTTCCCCAGTTTGTACTGCCATCAGCTTGATCTACAAAACTATAAGCCTCGTTAGCAGTCCATACACCGCCTAATGCTCCACGTGTATCTATTTCTATCATAAAGTCAAAGCCGCTGGCACTACGTTTAATATGATCTGCCCAGCTAAGAATACTGTAGTTTGCTGATCCGTTACTGCCGTAAACATTATTTGTGGCCAATGTTGTTGGGGCACTAGTTTGATTACGAAGTAGTACGTTAGTAGTGTTCCAGTCATCGTAGTTGTTTTGTAGTATCAATGTCCACCCACCACCTTGTGTGGTCATATCGCAATAGACTTGGAATGGTGCACCGCCGTTGATGTTGTCATTGTGTATCCAATATAGGCCATCTGTGCTTGCAGGATAGTCTTGTTTGATCTGCCAGGCACTGGTGCTTGCTGTTGCGGATGTTAACCCATTTGGTTTATTGGGATTATTACTGTGGTAATCTCTTAATATTTCAATTTGGGTTAAGGCTCTATTATAAATTTTAAGAGAAGCAATTTTACCATCAAGGTACGCATCACCGCCCCAATTACTACGAGCAATATAATTATAATTACGTGTATCGTTGGCTATCCCGTTGTTAGTAGAACTTGCAACCTGTTGACCGTTTATGTATATTATCCCTGTTGTTCCTGATTGTACTGCAACTACCTGCGCCCATTGATTCAATGGCAATGTTTGCCCACTATATATGTTGTCAGCTCCATTGGTACTGAATACTGGAATTCCACTTGTACCCTGTGTGACTGCCACTAGTACATTATCGCCACCAGACCCATTGCCAAAGTCAAATAATCTACTCCATGTTTGATAACTACGAACATAGACCCAACCAATAGCAGTCATATCGTTGTTGGCAAACATACTGGTTGGTGCAAAGTCCCCATACTGACTTTGGGTGTAATCAAAGCTAATGCCATTGGTATCAAAACTAGCACCGTTGTGTAGAGTTACTGTATGCCCGAAACCACTGATGTCGTTCCATGTTGTGCCCGATCCTGGATAGCTAGCAGAGTCGTTGGCATCTATATAAAATATTACGTCAACTCTGGATTTGACATGTGCGTTTTTGACGTGTAGATTTTTGATTTTCATGCTGTGCTTACTAATGTTACTGTTACATAACCATTACCTAAGTTAGTGTTTGCAGTAGCAGTTACTCCGCTTAGGTTCAATGTATAACTGCCACCACCGGCTCCATCATAACTACCATCTCCTGCATTTCCACCATCGTACCCGCCGCCACCACAGCCTCGTCCATTCTGGCCACCACCACCGCCAAATCCGCCGGCTGTATCTCCTGTGCCCTGCGGGCCACCATTTGCACCAGATACAAAGGATCTACCACCAACTGCAACTCCGCCTGCTCCTCCACCGCTACCAAAAAATCCACCACCTCCGCCAGAGTATCCACTAGAGGCTTGGTCTGCGCCATTAGCACCATTGAGTCCACCACCCATATTAGAGGCACCGCCTCCGCCACCACCCGTGGCGTTGGTAGCATTGCTGGTTGTTCCTGGAACAGTTGTTGTTTGACCGCCTGAAGTTGCAGAGTTGGCAATACCACTAGGACGACTTATGCCGCCACCGCCACCGGCAATAGCAATAATACTAGTGTTACTATTAAACGGAGCACGGACTACAAATGATCCACCACCACCTGATCCATAGTAGGCTTGTGTGTTACCCCCACGTTGTCCTACTACGATCTTAATAGTTTCGCCACCGTATAAAGTTGTGGTTCCTGAAATTAGTGCGCCTTTGGCTACATTACCGCCACCCGATGCACCTGCAACAGTGACTGAATAATTTCCGGTTACCGGTACTGTCCACTGTTGTATGCCAGCCGGGCTTGTAAAATAAGCATCATTGTTAATCCAGGTGTTACCTACAGTATTGTATATGGCTCGTAGGTTAGATGTAGTAGGACCAATATTACCTACGCTGTTAGCATTGGTAAATGTCCATGTAGTAAAAGTATACAATAAGGGATTCCCTATTATACTTGCACCGTTGATTGAACTACCTCTTATATTCATATTACCAATCTATCCTTAATTGACGCACCCAGTTTTGAGCAGTAGATCCTCCAGTGTATGCCGCTACACCAAAGTAATTTCCAGATGGGGTCCAACTACCAATGTTAACCGATCCTTGATATATTTCATTGATGTATACTTCTAACATACGGTTGCCGTTCTGTATCTTGCGTATTTTCAGTGTTAGATTATAGAAACTGGTGTAACTGGCGTTCCATAATGTAACTCCAGATGTTACATAGTTACCGTTACCAATATAGGGAATATTAGTTTGTGTACCGCCAACATAAACTTCAAACTGACTTGAACTACTATAATAATGGTTCATAACC
>Ga0164297_10002383_pt1 | contig 18694 bp, 23 predicted proteins | sample GEODES058metaG_FD_113539 | JGI IMG/M metagenome (GOLD analysis project Ga0164297, IMG submission 113539) | Dystrophic lake water microbial communities from Trout Bog Lake, Wisconsin, USA - GEODES058 metaG | ecosystem: Environmental > Aquatic > Freshwater > Lake | place: USA: Trout Bog Lake...
AAGCGTGGGTCAATACGTGAAAGAATGCGCCGGTATAAGCGCCAACACCCAGACCCAAAAACATATACCCTAACTGCGAAACGGTAGAATAGGCCAGTACTTTTTTGATATCGGTTTGTGATATAGCTATCAAGGCTGCAATAACCGCGGTAGTTAGACCGGTAATAGCAATAACTTCAAGTGTTATCGGAGCCAGCGTAAACAGGACGTTTGAACGGGCGATCATATAAACACCTGCGGTAACCATGGTGGCGGCATGTATCAGCGCCGATACAGGCGTTGGGCCGGCCATCGCATCAGGCAACCAGGTAAATAAGGGTAGCTGTGCCGATTTACCAACTGCTCCCACAAAAAGCAATAAAGTGATCAGTGTAAAAGGTATCTCAATGCCATGTGTTGCAACTGCTCTCGGGAAAATCTCTGAAAATTCTGAACTACCAAAATAAGCGATCAACAGGAAGATACCGATCAGGAAACCCAAATCGCCAATACGGTTCATAATAAAGGCCTTTTTCGCAGCATCGGCATAGTCGGAATTGGTGTACCAAAATCCGATGAGCAGGTAAGAACATAACCCTACGCCTTCCCAACCGATGAACATGATCAGGTAATTTGAGCCCATCACCAGCAACAGCATAAAGAAAATGAAAAGGTTGAGGTAGGCAAAAAACTTACCGAAACCTTTATCATCGTGCATATAACCGGTTGAATACACATGGATAAGGAACCCTACTCCTGTAATGATAAGCATCATGATGACGCTTAACCTATCGATCAAAAATGCGAATGAAGCTTTGAAAGTATCCAGCTCGAACCAATTGAACAAGTGAACTTCGATATGATCTCCGTTGCTTAACTGGTTAAAAGTTAAAACACTGAGCACAAATGACGCCAGCACCGTCGAACACCCGATCAGGCCAATAACGCTTTTAGGAAAAATGTTGCGTCCAAGCCCGTTGATCAGGAAACCTGCAAAAGGTAATAGGGGAATAAGCCAGATATAATTATCCATTTTTTATTAGTTTGACGTCAACTGATAAAAATTCAACGCCTTTCAATTTCTCTGTAAATATGCTTTAAGGGCGATCTAAAATCCCTTATCCCACCTACCACTTCAGCCTGTTCAGCACATTAATATCTACCGAATTTGTATTGCGATAGATCATCACAATGATGGCCAGTCCAACTGCAACTTCCGCCGCCGCCAATGCCATGATAAAAAACACAAACACTTGTCCGTTCGGGTCACCATGATATACTGAAAATGCAGTCAGTAACAAGTTCACGGCATTCAGCATCAACTCAACAGACATAAATATCACAATGGCGTTTCTACGAAGCAGCACACCGATCACCCCGATTGAAAATATCACCGAACTCAAAATGATATAATGATTGAGCGGTACTGTTTTTACTGTTTCGAAGAAGCTTTCCATCAGGCCGTTGTTTTTTTATCTTTTGTTGCCAGCAATACTGCCCCCACCATCGCCGACAACAATAGCAAGGAAGACACCTCAAAAGGCAGCAAAAATTCATTGAATAAAACTTTGCCCAGGTTTTTTACCAAACCCAGGTCCGGATTTTTTAATACCACAGGCTGCGAAACACCAAGTGCTTTTAAGGCACCAACAATTACAACCATAAGGCAACCACCACCAAGTACAGCAGCGATCTTTACCAAATTGGTTTTCATCGGTTCCGAATCCTTATTCAGGTTAATGAGCATCAGTGTATAAAGGAACAATACCAGAATTGCCCCCATGTAAACGATGAAATTTACAATAGCAAGAAATTGCGCATTTAACAATATATACTGTATGGTAAAGGTGAAAAAGGTAAGCACCAGGTAGAGGATGCTGTGCACCGGATTCTTAGCAGATATAACCAGTACTGCGAACAGTATGGACAAAAATGCGATAAAGTAGAATATACTCATTTTTATGGTTTACAAAACAACCTGGCCTCAAAATCGAGGCAAAGTTATAAACTTCTTTTATTGATTTAACGGTGCCTCCACTAATTTATCCTTGCCATAAATAAAATCTTTCCGCAAATAATCTGAGGGAACAATATCGCCATCAAGGTATATTGCTTCTTTCGGACAAGCCTCTTCACAAAGGTCGCAAAAAATACAACGCAACATGTTGATCTCGTAAACAGCTGCATATTTTTCTTCGCGGTATAAATTTTCCTCACCCGGTTTGCGCTCAGCCGAGATCATTGTGATCGCTTCGGCAGGGCACGACAAGGCACATAGTCCACAGGCGGTACAACGCTCGCGTCCATGCTCGTCGCGCTTCAATGAGTGCATTCCCCGGAAATTTTCAGAGAACTCGCGCTTTTGTTCAGGATAACTGACGGTTACTGCTTTTGTGAATAAAAAGTGTTTCAGGGTAATGCCCAGGCCTTTTACAATAGCAGGCAAGTAGGCGCGCTCCCAAAAATTAAGCGGTTTTGCTTCCAGTACCTTACGTTTATTGCTTAATGCTTCCATTAGTTAAATTTTATTTAAAAAGCGTCATCACTATTCCTGTTAACACAATATTGGCAATTGCCAGTGGTATCAGGGTTTTCCAACCAAGATCCATCAGCTGATCATAGCGGAAACGCGGAATTGTCCAGCGTACCCACATGAAGAAGAAGATGAAGAAAAATATCTTAGCGAACAAGGCGATCACGCCTAAAATGGTAACCCAATTAGACGACAAACCAAGGCTATGCATAAAAGGGAAATTATAACCCCCAAAATAAAGCGTAGCCATTACCGCCGAGGAAATAAACATATTGATATACTCCGCAAACAGATAAAAGCCCAATTTCATCGAAGAATATTCGGTATGATAGCCGCCAACTAGTTCAGTTTCGCACTCCGGCAAATCGAATGGTGATCGATTGGTTTCGGCAAATGCGCATATGATGAAGATCAGGAAACCCAGGGGCTGGTAAACCACATTCCAATGCCAGCCATGCTGTTGGGCGGCAATTTCTTTAAGGCTCAGGGTGCCGGTAGTCATCAACAACGCGATGATGGAAAGTCCCATCGCAATTTCATAACTGATATTTTGCGAAGCTGCACGTATTGCACCTAAAAGCGAATATTTATTATTCGATGCCCAACCACCGATCATTACGCCATAAACACCCAGGGACACTACGCCGAAAATGTATAAGATACCTACGTTGATATCGGTTACCTGGAGATCTAATACATAGGTACCGATCTGAAGTGTCTGACCCCATGGAATTACTGCCGACCCGATACAGGCCGTCATGATCGCCAGGGATGGTCCTACGATGAACAGGAACTTACTTGAATTTGCCGGAATGATCTCTTCTTTTAGGAACATTTTTGTACCATCGGCAACCGGTTGCAGTATACCAAAGGGTCCTGCACGGCTTGGCCCCACGCGATCCTGGAAAAATGCGGCGATCTTACGCTCCGCATAAGTAGAGTACATCGCGATCACCAAACTGATCAGAAATATTATTACGATCAGGATGAGCTTTACTATGATATCTGTTGTTCCCATTATAAGCGTGTCTCCCTTTCAAATTGTTCTTTATTAGCTTCAATCAAAGCCGGATTGGTCTTCAATACTGGCAGCGGATGCAATGTTTCGTAATGATTTGCACTTTGAACCGACCAGTTGGCCACCTTACGCGGGCCTTCAATTACCCAGTCGCTGGTTTTCTTTTTATCGAACCGGCAGGTATTGCAAATAAATTCCTCCACTTCGCCGTAAACATCTTTACGTGCTGTAACACGTAATACATCTTCGCCTTTATACCAGAGGGTCACCTTACCATTACATTTTTCGTGATCGCAATCGCGGTGCGCTTCAACCGGCTTGGTGAACCAAACCCGGTTTTTAAAACGGAAGGTTTTGTCAGTAAGGGCTCCAACAGGGCACACATCGATCACATTTCCTGAGAAATCGTTGTCGACAGCAGCTTGTATATAGGTTGATATTTCTGAATGATCGCCACGGTTCAAAATCCCGTGAATACGGTGATCCGTTATCTGGTCGGCTGTAAAAACACAACGGTAGCAAAGAATACAACGTGTCATATGCAATTGTATCTTATCACCAATATCGATCCTATTGAACGTGCGACGATCAAATTCATAGCGGGTTTTAGCGGATCCATGTTCAAAACCGAGGTTTTGGAGATCGCATTCCCCTGCCTGATCGCAGATAGGACAGTCGAGCGGATGGTTGATCAATAGCATTTCAACCACGCCTTTGCGTGCTTCTATAACCTCGGGCGAAGTGATATTCTGCACTTCCATGCCATCCATTACTGTGGTACGACAAGAGGCTACCAGTTTAGGCATAGGGCGGGGATCTTTTTCAGAACCCTTACTCACTTTCACCAAACAGGTACGGCACTTGCCACCGCTACCGGCCAACTTGGAATAATAGCACATAGCAGGCGGAACAATATCGCCACCTATCTGCCTTGCGGCATTCAGGATGCTTGTTCCCGGCTCTACATCAATACTAATTCCGTCTATTGTTACTTTCATGTTTTAATTAAAAGTCGATCTGTTTAACCCTGTTGCTGCTACTTTTCTTATACTGCTTCAGCTTTTGTTAACGGATCAGCATAATGTGCCAAACCGAAATTTCTTGTTACCGCTTCCGAAGCATTGGTAACGTGCCATTCAAACTCATCCCTGAAATGACGTATTGCACTGGCTACCGGCCAGGCTGCTGCATCACCCAATGGACAAATTGTATTCCCTTCAATCTTTTTAGATACATCGACCAAAAGATCCATATCACTCATTTTACCATGACCATTTTCTAAACGGTGCAACACTTTTTCCATCCATCCTGTACCCTCACGGCATGGCGAACACTGTCCGCAGCTTTCATGATGGTAGAAACGGGCGAAATTCCATGTATTTCTAACGATACATTGATCTTCATCAAATGCGATAAAACCACCTGAACCCAGCATAGTACCAGTCGCAAAGCCACCATCCGATAAAGATTCGTAGCTCATCAGGCGTGGTTCGTTATTGATCGTTTTCAGGAATAAATTAGCGGGCAAAATTGGCACCGAAGAACCACCTGCTACCACAGCTTTCAGGCGCTTGCCGTTAGCTATACCGCCGCAATACTCGTCTGAATATAAAAACTCTTCGCAGCTCAGACCTAATTCGATCTCGTAAACACCGGGGTTCTTTAAATTGCCACCGGCTGATATCAGTTTAGTTCCTGTGCTTCTGCCTATTCCGATCTTGGCATATTCTTCACCGCCTTCATTAATGATAGGCACTACGGCTGCAATTGATTCAACGTTATTAACTACCGTTGGGCAGCCATATAAACCTGCAATAGCCGGGAATGGCGGTTTAATACGTGGGTTACCGCGTTTACCTTCCAATGATTCGAGTAAAGCGGTTTCTTCGCCGCAGATATAGGCGCCACCGCCTGGCTGTACATACAGCTCCAGGTCATAACCGGTACCCAATATATTTTTACCTAAAAATCCAGCATTTTTTGCTTCCGAAATCGCTCTTTCAAGGATGCGTATCTGAGGCATCATCTCGCCGCGCACATAGATGTACGAAGCATGAGCCCCTAAAGCAAAACTTGATACGATCATACCCTCGATCAATAAATGAGGGATATGAGTCATCAGGTAACGGTCTTTAAAAGTGCCGGGTTCCGATTCATCCGCATTACATACCAGGTAACGGGCAACGCCCTCTGGTTTAGCCAAAAAGCTCCATTTCATCCCTGTAGGGAAACCGGCGCCGCCGCGACCCCGCAGGCCCGACTTCTTTACCTCCTCCACAATAGCATCAGGAGTAAGCGTTTTTAGCGCTTTCTCAACCGAGGCATAACCACCTTGTTTGCGGTAAACTTCAAAGGTGTTGATACCGGGTACGTTAATATGTTCTAAAAGTAGTTTCCGTCCCATTGCTATTAATAAATCCTTTTTGTAATATGATAATAATTTACATGCCTGATGATACAAGTGACGAATGCTGCTACTATAAATGGCACCAATATTACCGGGTAGCTTTTTAAATCACCATTTTTATATGATGTGGTCAGAACAACGACAAATACTGTATCAGTTAATATTAGGCTTGTTCTGCTCATCAATTATATCATTCAATATATTTTTCCCGTCGTTTTATACCAGTTATAGTGAAAAAATACACTTCGGCCAAACAGAACCAATGTAATCAGCTCAAAAGCCAGCTCATTTTGCTTCGAATAAAAAATAGCCCATAATACCAGAGCCAATCCGACAACAAAAAAGAGGTCGCCTACAATCAGCCTTGTTTTGGTTAAATACATTAGTTATTCGCTTTCTTTTTCAGATCATCGATCAACTGATCAACCGATTCACTGGTTAAATTTTCATAAAAAGTATATTCCGGACCAATTTGTAAAACCGGACCGAACCCACAAGCCGCAAGACATTCAACACCTCGCCAGCTGAATAAGCCATCGGCTGTAACTTCACCTTCTTTTACGCCAAGTTTCTGTTCAATATGATCCATGATCTTTTCGGCACCAACCAGGCAACAAGGACCGGTTCGACATACTTCCAGCACATATTTGCCCTGTGGGCGCATAAAATACATAGTGTAAAAGGTGGCCACTTCATAAACCTCTATCGGTTGTATCTGCAGGTATTCGGCCACTTTATCCATTGCCGGCGAACTTACCCAGCCATATTCGGCTTGTACCAGGTGCAAAATTGGCAACAATGCCGATTTTTGTTTTCCTTTAGGATAACGACCGACAATTTCGTCAAATTGCTTTAGCAGTTCCGGCGAAAAACTAACCGGGGCGTCTGTGTTTTCTACTTTAAGCATCTAATTCTCCGGCTATAATATTTAAACTACTCATGTTGATGATCGCATCAGAAAGCAACATTCCGCGGCTCATTGGCGCATACATCTGGTAATTGATAAAACTTGGCCTGCGGAAATGCAGACGATATGGCGAACGGCCACCGTCATTGACGAGGTAAAAACCTAATTCGCCATTGGCACCCTCAACTGCATGGTATACCTCAGTCTTTGGCGTGTCTATTTCACCCATCACTATCTTAAAGTGATAGATCAGCGCTTCCATGTTATTATAAACTTCCTCTTTCGGAGGCAGGTAAAATTCAGGTACATCTGCGTGGAATATCTCTGAAGATTCTTTTTCGATCTTGCCAAGGGCCTGTTCTATCAGGCGCATACTTTGCCACATTTCCTCATTGCGTACCAGGAAACGGTTATAAACGTCGCCATTCACACCAACTGGTACTTCAAAATCAAACTCGTCGTAGGAAGAGTAAGGCTCCATTACACGTACATCATAATCTACACCAGTTGCGCGTAAGATAGGGCCGCTCCAGCTATAGCTTAGCGCTTGTTCGGCTGTTACCGCCGCAACATCTCTGGTGCGGTCCATAAAAATACGGTTGCGGTTAAACAGTGCTTCAGACTCCTTCAATACCGAAGGGAAGTCGTTTAAAAACTTGCGTATCTTATCAAAAGCAATCGTATTAAAATTACGTTCAAAACCACCAATTCGACCAATATTGGTTGTCAGTCGCGAACCGCATATCTCTTCGTAAATTTCGTAGATATGTTCGCGGTATTTCATCATGTATAAGAAACCGGTAAAAGCACCCGTATCTACGCCCAACACACCGTTACAAACAATATGATCGGCTATACGGGCCAATTCCATAATGATGACACGCATATAGTCAACCCGTTTCGGCGTAGTAATACCCAAAAGTTTTTCAGCAGTCATGTGCCAACCCATATTGTTGATGGGCGACGAACAGTAATTTAAACGGTCGGTTAAAGGAGTGATCTGATAAAACGGACGGTGCTCGGCAATTTTTTCAAATGCACGGTGGATATACCCTATAGTAGAAACACCGCTTACAATTCGCTCGCCATCCAATTGCAAAACATTCTGGAATACACCGTGTGTGGCAGGGTGTGTTGGTCCCAGGTTTAGCGTCGATAGCTCGCTTTGCGGATCATTATCATCAAATACCAGGTGGTTCTTCATCTTCTATTATCTGCCAAAAAAGAAATCATGTTTATCAACACGGTTCGGATCTTCCAGCGGATATTCCTTTCGCATTGGGAACACCGTTAAATCATCCACATTTAAAATACGGCGCAAATCGGGGTGCCCGTCAAACACTACGCCAAAAAAATCATAAGTCTCACGCTCCATCCAGTTTGCACCGTTCCATAAACCGGTAGCGGTAGGCAAATGCACATCCCCATCCGCTAAAAAAACCTTTATGCGAACGCGTACATTATTAACCAGACTATGTATATGGTAAATTACACCGATCTGTTTATCACTTTCGGGATAATGGATAGCCGTGATATCGGTTAAATATATAAATTGAAGTTTTTCATCAGTCTTCAGGAAAGTCAAAAGATCGATGATATTGTCGCGACTTGTTTCCAAGGTCAACAGGCCAAAAGGTTCGGTAACGTTGCTTACTTCGCTCTCAAATTTAGCTTTGATACTATTGAGCAGTTCCTCGTTGCTTATCTTACCCATTATTGTATTCCGTATGAAGCTAAAAGTTTTTGATATTCAGGGGTACTTCTCCTGCGCAGCGACTCGGTTTGCACCAATTTCTGGATCTGGATGAAACCATCGATGATCGCTTCAGGGCGCGGCGGGCAACCGGGCACATATACGTCTACCGGGATCACCTCATCAATACCCTGCAAAACCGAATAGGTATCAAATATACCTCCGCTCGAAGCGCAGGCACCAACAGCCATCACCCAACGTGGTTCGGCCATCTGCAGGTAAACCTGGCGCAAAACCGGACCCATTTTCTTAGAAATTGTTCCCATTACCATCAGCAGGTCAGCCTGGCGGGGCGAAAAACTTAATCGCTCGGCACCAAAACGTGCCAGGTCATAATGCGAACCCATTGTAGCCATAAACTCGATACCACAGCAGGAAGTTGCAAATGGCAACGGCCATAAGGAGTATGAACGGGCCAAACCTACCGCTTTATCAAGCGAAGTGGCGAAAAATCCGGAACCTTCAATACCTGGAGGAGCTTCAACAATCTGAATTTCACTCATGTTCTAAACAAATAGGTTTTATTTTATCGGGGAAACCCCCTAAAAAGTATACAAATTTACAACAATTAAGGATGCAAAAAACGCACCATATTGTCAGGGAAACTTATTTAGAATCAATCCAAATTGCTTGGAGGTCTCTAACTTTAATGTTGAGAATGACGTGGCCAACTGCGATAAACTTTCTGTATATATCAACAGCAGCTCCTCAACTTAATCCCAATCTAATGCCCCTTTTTTAATTACATAAATAAAGCCCAGCAGCAGTGTCGCCATAAAAATGAACATCTCGATCATTCCCTGGCTACCCAGCTCCTTGAAATTAACTGCCCAAGGATACATAAAGATCACCTCGACATCAAATAATACAAACAGGATGGCTACCAGGAAGTATTTGATAGACATAGGCGTGCGGGCATTACCAATTACTTCGATACCTGATTCAAAGGGGGTCAGCTTATCGCTGGTAGCGCGTTTAGGGCCAATTTTGTGGGTTACAAACATGGTTGTCACCACAAAACCCACTGCAACGATCATTTGAAAAATGATAGGCAGAAAATCAATGGGCTTACTCAATTCCATGCTGCAAATATACTAACGCTTAAACAATAAAAAAGCCCCTTGCGGGGCTTTTTCTGGTATTAAAAATTCTTTATTTGCTTTTGGCTCCGCCTTTACGCTTGAAGTAATCCAAAGCGCCTTTATTGGTTGGGTCAAGGTCGCGTGCTTTACCGTAGTAATCGCCGGCCTTGGCATCATCCTTTTCTTTGAACTCGTAGTAAGCACCCAGGTAATCGTAGGCTTCCAGTAATTTTGTTTTTGTAGCATCATCAGGTGCTCCTTTAGCTACAATTATATCAACGTATTTTTCATAGTAAGGCTTTGCCAAACCTTTGATATTGTTACGATCAGATTCCTTATAATCGTTCGCACGTGCACGGTACAACATTACATCTCCGGGAATGTTCGGAGCGGCTTTTTGTGCTACATAGCTAAATTCAGAATCAGCTTTTGTCAATAAGGAGGTATCAGCTTTTGCAGCGATCTCTTTAACCTTGCTGCCATACTGACTCAGGAAGGTGTAGTAATAACTTAAACCTAAATACAAGCGGTCAGTTAATTTAATCTTGGTTCCCTTAGCTATTAAATCCTTATAAGCTTCAGAAGCCTCTGCATATTTATGATCCTTGGTAAACAGCGTTTTTGCTATCTCACCATAGAGATCGGTTTCGGTGCTATCTAGTTGCAAAGCTTTGCGCAGGTTCAAAATACCTACTGAATCCTGCCCGGCACCGATCTGCGCGCGACCGAGGTATACATAGTCACGTGGGATGATACGTTTTGGATCAGCTTTGGTCAACCAGGTAGTACCGGCAGCAACTGCATTAGCAAAATCCTTATTCTCAAAATAGGCCTACAATTGATACCTGTAAATTCTTAAGTTGGCATTGGACGACTTAGCAAGATCTGATGTTACCTGTACAAGTGTTTGATAATCGCCTGCATTCATCAGGAAGTCAGCATAACGCATCTGCGATTCTGCCGAGGCATCGGTTAACGAGATATATTTCTTATAGTATTCAGCAGCTTCATTAACTTTTACTTTGGCAACAGTTGGCACCGTTTGCGCTTGACGCAAATCAGTTTCTGCCCATTCGCGGTATGCAGGACCATAATTAGGGTCTAAAGCCAATGCTTGTTTAAACTGATCGGCTGCTCCATCAAAGTTATCGGCATATTTCCACAACACGCCCAATGCTACAAAAACACCGGGTGATTTTGGATCCAGCGTTTGTGCTGTCGAAAAATCAGTATAGGCTTCGTTACTTTTTAACAAGATACGATTCGCTTCACCACGGGTACTGTACAGATCGGCATCGTTAGAAGCCGGCGGAGCTGTTTTATCTTTTGATTTAACTGCACTGGCAATAACACCTTTATTCAATACGTCAAGTGCTGCTGAAGCATCTGCTGGTGATACCTTTCCGGTACCATCAGGCAGTAAATAACCTTTACCTATATATACGAAGGGCTTGCTGTCTTTACCGGCCAAAGTAATGGCTTTGGCAAAATCGGCGGCAGCACCAGCCTGATCTTTATCTAATTTGGCTGCAATACCCAAACCCACTTCGTTTAATGCCGAATTGGCATTTACGTTTAAACCTTTCATAAAAACAGCTTTCGCTGAATCGGGGTAATCTTGTTTGATATATACCCAACCCAGGTAAAAGTAATTTTCATCTTTGGTTGCCTCGGTGGTTACGAGGTTTTTGAGGATGGATTTAGCTTTCTGAAACTGTTCTGCATCAATAGCTTTTTTTGCATCGGCAAGACTTTGCGCAAAAGCTGATGAACCCATCATCGCCAGGCCTAAACCGGCTGCTGCAATCTTATTGATCATTTTCATCTTATAAATTTTTCTTTTAGCTGAACTGCTCCAGTAAACTATTGACTTGCAATAGGCTGATGAGTTTAGTCTTTAGTACTTATTTGGTATTATAATTTGTTATTATGTATCATAATGTTTCTTTCTGGTATCAGGGTTGGTAACAAACCCGATCTCAGAATTATCCTTTGCCCCTTATCTCCTTCCACAAAAAGTTCCAACCCAGCTCCTAATCCTGTTCTGCCTGTGCAATTGATAACATATAAACTGCGCTGCAAAGGATATTGTTTCAGATATAGCGTTGTTTGCGATGGTCTGAAATACTGTGCCGGCGCAGTTTTACTATGTTCATCTTTTACCGAAAGTATCCGAACCTTCGAAGCCGCATCTGCATAATCAGCAGCAGGATCATCAATCCAACTAAATGCGGTAATACCGATCGCTTCAGGATGTTCGCTTACGTATTTGATCACTTCCTTATTTGATTTAAGCGCGTAAATATTTTTCTGCTTAAATTCCTTCACGCCGGCGAAATCTTTCAGATAACGCACCAGGCTCGAATTTGGGTTATCAAAAACAATACTTCTGTCTGTTTTCGTTTGTCCCTGCAATATCTTTTTGAGTTCATCAACCGAGGTAGATGTATCAGCCGAAGCCTGGTTTACAATGATAGCCACTGCATCAATTGCAAACTGTCGGGTTACTACCGGGAGTTTTCGCTTAGCAAAATCAGCTTTTTCTTCCGCATTTAGTTCTCGCGATAAAAAAGCAAATCGAACACTGTCACTTAACAAAAGGCGCAATGCATCGTTCTCAGGGTGGTAACTGATCCTGGGATCAGCCTTCCGGTTATCATTTTTAAAAATATAAAGTTCTGCATCTACAATAGGTGCAAACGATTCGTCGGCGACAAATGACAGGGTACCTGAGTTGTAGGTATCGTTATAATTCTTCGCAGATGTTTTCCGCTTGCAATTTTGCAACAGTAAAACTGTTGCAAACCCCAATAAAATTATCAGCGATTTACTCCTCATCAGGTTCAGTTTTAAATAAACGTAAAAACCTCAGTGTCGCGTATACCAAAAGCAGCGAACCTATTGTTATTCTTACGTTTGTGGTCAGGTTAAACTGTGTAAACAAGTCGCCCCCGAATATAAACATCAGTCCAAGAGCCACACATGCCACAAACGTGACCAAGCCCAAAATAAACAAAAACCGCCCGGAGAGCGATTTTTGTTTAAATCTGAATTTATAAGACATCAATCTTATTGTTCTTCTTGTTGTAAGGTAAAGCTGATAGGAATGGTGTAAGAAACACGTACCGCACGACCGTTTTGAATACCCGGTTTCCAACGAGGTGATGATTTCAATACACGTACTGCTTCATCATCGCAACCGCTGCCAATGCCGCGTACTACTTTGATATCAGTGAGTGATCCATCTCTTTCAACTGTAAAGTTCAAAAACACTTTACCCTGAACGTTATTTTCCTTTGCAATGGCCGGATACCGGATCTTATTACCAAGATATTTACCAAATGCCGCATCACCGCCTGGGAACTCAGGGTTTTGCTCAACCGAAGTAAAGATCTTATTTGGATCCTCTTCAGTCACCTGTTTCACATCAGAGTTACCTACCGGTTCATCAATTTTGATATCGGCATTAGGGTCACCCTTAATGTTCTTTTGTCCGGGGTCAGCTACTTCCAACTCTTTTACCGTTGGTGGTTGTTCTTTCACCTCGTTATCTGGTTTTACAACCGGAGGAGGGAATTTCACCTGATCGATCTTCGGTTTTGGTGGTTCAGGTGGTGGCGGAGGTGGTTTTTGCTTATTTACGGGCGGTGGTGGCTGTAGCACAACCGGCACAATTTTTACTTTATCCTCTGCCTTTGGAATCAGGCCTGTAATAATATTGATGATCGTCGGCAGCGAAATCGCCAGCGCAAAAGCAAGCACACCTATCAATAACGCTTTACTGCTATTTTTAGGGTTTTGCTTTCTGAGGTCGTAGGCCCCGTAGCTTTTGTTCCTGTCCGTGAAGATAACATCAATCCATTCCTGTTTCAGAATGTCCAATTTTTGTCCTAACATCTTCTTTTAAGGCTTTAATGTTATGTTAATTAATTAATAATTGCCGTCTTTCTTCAATTGGGCCACTTCCGGAGCGGTAATATCCACTACGCCGTAGCTCTTGATGCCGGCAATGTTGATCTCGTCAATAATATTCACAAAATCTTTATAGGTCGATTTATCACTTGGTTTAACCAGAACGATCATATAATTGTCCGGGCCCTGGTGGGTTTCTTCGATCTTTTTATTTTGTTCTACCAAAGTCTTACGGATGCCATCTTTGCCGAAATTATCAATAGTCGGCCTTGACTTACCCGGGGCTCCAATATACCATTCAATTTTATCGTTCGCGCCCAACCATAAAGTCATGGTACGGGTTTCAGGAACGGGTAACTGAACACCCTTTTTTGTTTTATCGGGCATAAACATGTCCATCGCCTTAGGCTTGGCCAAAGTGGTGGTCATGATAAAGAACGTGATCAGCAAGAAAGCAAGGTCAACCATTGCCGTAAGGTCAATACGTGTCGACGCCTTTTTACTCCTGATTTTCCCGCCTTTATGTTTCCCGCCCCCGGAGGTATCTAATTCTGCCATTGTCTTTTATTGGGTTTTTAGCGATGTAATTAAACTGAATTTATTGATCGCCTGCTTCTGAAGAACGTCAACCACCTTTTTGTAGGCGGGGTACTCTTCCCGTGCGTCTCCCTTGATCGCAAACCTGAGTTCCTGATTTTTCAGGTTCCGGGTAACAATACGGGCCTCATAGATCCAGTTGGTCAACTCGTTATTTTCGGTTGTATCAACAGGTATCCCTGCTTGCGGGTAAGTTTTTCTTTTTTCTTCGTCTAGTGCGATGTATTGTTGCAGCTGCGCAATTGGCACGCCGAACGTAGGGATAACAGCGAAACGCTTCTTTTCCGTAGGAGTGAAAGCGATATTGTATTTTTTTCCCATTTCGTCAAGCAGAGCCTCACGGATATCGGTACCTTCTATTCCGAAGAATATTTTTCCTTTACCTACTGAAAGGGTAGCAACGTTATCGTCAGGCACCGGAATAACCGTGGTTGATGCAGGAACATCAACATGCAGCGGATCTTCCTGTCGCAGTTTTGCTGTTAAAATGAAAAAGGTAAGCAGGAGGAAGGCCACGTCACACATCGCCGTCATGTCCATTGCTGTACTTTTTCTTGGAACTTTTATCCTTGCCATAGTTGAAAATTTTAAAAAATATCTTAGTGTATTGATTTATTTATTTTTTCATCACCGGTATTTCACCGGCGATGAAAAACTTAGCACTAAAGTATTTTTATGCTTTCTTGGCGTGAGTAGCAAATGTTTGCACGATGCTAAACCCTGTTTCGTCGATAGCGTAGGTCAACTTGTCAATTTTAGATGTAAAGAAGTTATACAGGATGATTGACGAAGCTGAAGTAGTAATACCCAAAGCGGTATTGATCAGTGCTTCAGAGATACTTGAAGAAAGTTCTGATGTGTTTGGAGCACCAGATGCAGCCAAAGTAGCGAATGCACGGATCATACCAACCACTGTACCTAACAGACCCATCAATGTACCGATAGATACCAGGGTTGCGATGATGGTCAGGTTTTGCTCTAACATAGGCATTTCCAAAGCAGTTGCTTCTTCAATGTCTTTCTGGATAGCCATAGTTTTCTGATCGATGGTCAATGAACCGTCAGCTTCCATTTCGCGGTATTTTTTCAAACCTGATTTGATCACGTTAGCAACAGACCCTTTTTGTTTGTCGCATTCGGCAGAAGCGCCGTCGATGTTACCTGCATTTAATAATGAAGTGATCTTTCTAACGAAAGTATCAACACTGCCAGAGCCTGAAGCACGGCCGATAACGATAGCTCTTTCGATAGAGAAAACAATTACCATTAATACAAACGACATGATCACAGGAACGATCGGTCCACCTCTGTGTACAGTTCCGAAAACATCCGAAGGGTTACCGTGTTCAACATCGCCACCGGCGTAGTGGCTTGAATCGCCAAGTATCAAAATGAAAATTACGATTGCCACAAGAAGGCAAATTGGAATAGTCAGAAGTGCAAAAATGCTCGATGCGCCTGAGCTTTCTTTTTTAACAGGAGCAGCTGGTTTTGTTGGTGCGGTTGCCATTACTTTAGTTTTGTTTAGTTTTTGTTTATAATACTAGTTAATTAATGTGCTGGGTAAAAAGCGGATAACAAAATTAGAATTTAAATGATATAAAAAAACTTTTTGTGTTATTCTTTATGATAATTTAACGCAATTGATGGTTTTCGCATGTAATTGAAATACATCAACTTCGCTAAACAAAAAAATTGCCTGCCTCAGACAATTTTTTACAATGAAAACTATATTTTTTGACAATAACAAGCCAGCAGCCGCAAAAAAGTGTTACAACATCGTTACATAAATGAAGCACTGTTGCTTAAAATATTGAAAATCAATTGTTAAAGGCAGTTTTCCCCAATTTTTTATATCCAATCGTCAGGCAACTTAGTTGACTGATTGTAAAAAATACACCATCGAGAGCCTTCCTGACGTTAAATGTTGGCGGGCACGGAGCTATTTTTAACAATAGAAATAAATTCGGCCACCTAAACCGATTTTTGATATTTTGAATCAGTTCGCTATTTGAATGAAGAGCGGATAAGGATTTAGGAAGCTAATTATTGTTCATCCTCCGGCTTTTTTGGCTTTATAACCATCGGTTTGCAATAAGGCCAATATGCGGTCGCGAAAATCACCTTGAATCAATATCTCGCCATTCTTCACAGTGCCGCCTACGCCGCATTTTGATTTGAGTATTTTGCCCAATGCTTCCAGATCGGCCTCTTTTCCTATGAAATCACTGATGCGTGTTGTCAGCTTGCCACCACCCCTGCGCTCCAGGTATATCTTCAGGTTTTGTTGTTGTGGCGGTAAAGTAGAAGCCGCAAAGCCGGTATCGCCCTGATATTGATATTCGGGATTGGTTGAATAAACGATCTGCGAGAAATCGTTGAATTTCTTTTTACTTGTCATTTTAGTAGGTACCGTTTAATCTTACCGAAACAGGCTCACCCTGTCGCTGACTTAAAAATGAATCACCCGTAAGGATCCGCAAAGCATCAGGATATATGTTGATTTCTGCCCTATCCCCCATGATCTGTGGCTCGCCATCCAGGTGTACCGGGCCTTCACCTTTCCGGGTGACCAAAATATTCTTTCCCTGTATGATCTCCACAAATTCCGACTTGTCGGCAGTCTTTAAAAACATACGCAAACCCAGCGCGGGAAAAAGATATAAAGGAAAAGGTTTGATGATACACACATCCAGCAAACCATCCTGCACAGAAGCGGCAGGCGAAACATGGGCGTTATTTCCATACTGTGATGAGTTGGCAAAACTGAGCATAAATGCAGTCCGCTCATAGTTTACCCCGTCGACTTCGATCTGATAAACACCGGGCTTATAATTGAGCACCTCGCGCAGCGACGATTTAATATAGGCACCAAATCCCCGGGTTTTATCTTGCGCGAAAACTTCGGCAATATGGGCATCAAATCCCATTCCTGCCATATTAAAAAACCATTGCCGGTTAAGTTTGGCGCCATCAATGTATTCTACTTTTTGCTTGTTGAGCGAATGTATCGCTTTAGCGGTATCCATTGGCAAACCCAGGAAACGCGCAAGGCCATTGCCAGAGCCAAATGGCAGCACGCCAAGAATGGTATCAGTTCCGGCAACAGCCGAAGCAATTTCATTTACGGTGCCATCGCCGCCAACAGCAATTATATATTCATAGTGACCGATACCGGCCTTTGCCAGCTTGTGGCCATGAAATGCACGGTTAGTATATACAATAGTAGGCTCGAAAAGGTTTTCATCGAGGTTTGCTTTGATCAGTTCAGGTACGTTGTCTTTATTTTTCCCTCCCGAAATCGGGTTTATAATAAATAGAGCTTTACTTTTCAAGCATTTGTATTTTATCGGTCAAAAGTAACCCCTATTTTCGGCTTTGTAAAAAATTGTTTTAATTTTGACCGCTGAAAGTGGACTGATTTGATTGACACGGTTTTCCCGGGACAAGATTGCAACCACGTAAAAAAGTGCTAAAGCGAGTATTTCTTTCACTGTTTACCGTTCCAGTTTTTCCGCTTTCGCGATTTTAATTTTTTTTAAAAAACTTTATGCCCTATTTATTCACTTCAGAATCAGTATCAGAAGGACACCCTGATAAGGTAGCCGACCAGATCTCGGACGCCCTCATTGATAATTTTTTAGCATTCGACGCCGAATCGAAGGTGGCCTGCGAAACGCTGGTAACTACCGGGCAGGTAATACTTGCCGGCGAGGTAAAATCAAAAGCTTACCTTGATGTACAAAAAATAGCCCGTGATGTGATCAACCGTATCGGCTATAATAAAAGCGAATATATGTTTGACGGTAGCTCATGCGGTGTACTTTCAGCAATCCACGAGCAATCGCCTGATATCAACCAGGGTGTTGACCGTAGTGCTAAAGAGGAACAAGGTGCCGGCGACCAGGGGATGATGTTTGGTTATGCTACCAGCGAAACTGATAATTACATGCCATTGGCATTAGACATTGCCCATGCCCTGCTGATAGAGCTGGCTGCTATACGCCGCGAAGATAAAGAGATTAAATACCTTCGTCCGGATGCCAAATCGCAGGTTACCCTGGAGTATAGCGATGATAACAAACCCGTTCGCATCGACGCGATCGTAATTTCTACGCAACATGACGATTTCGACGAAGAAAAGGCGATGCTTAAAAAGATCAGCGATGATATTATAGGTATCCTGATCCCACGCGTTAAGGCTAAGTATCCGAAATATGCTCACTTCTTTAACGACCATATCAAATACCATATTAACCCGACCGGTAAATTTGTGATCGGTGGCCCCCATGGTGATACTGGTTTGACCGGCCGTAAGATCATTGTTGATACCTATGGCGGCAAAGGCGCCCATGGTGGCGGTGCATTTTCAGGCAAGGATCCTTCGAAAGTCGACCGCTCGGCTGCTTATGCAACCCGCCACATCGCAAAGAATTTGGTAGCAGCTGGTGTAGCTGATGAAATTTTAGTACAAGTATCTTACGCCATCGGCGTTGCCCAACCAAT